>Ga0208385_1000220_pt1 | contig 12844 bp, 13 predicted proteins | sample CryBogCBH11Jul08_FD_184602 | JGI IMG/M metagenome (GOLD analysis project Ga0208385, IMG submission 184602) | Freshwater microbial communities from Crystal Bog, Wisconsin, USA - CBH11Jul08 (SPAdes) | ecosystem: Environmental > Aquatic > Freshwater > Lake | place: Crystal Bog, Wisconsin, USA... | reverse complement strand
CCTATTATCATCGTTAATAAATCAATTTTTAATAGTATCTACTAATTAGTATTAAAAATTAACCTAGTAACTAACCCATATAGCCTGATTATCTTATTTAGCCTATTAGGTATCCTCACTATGTAAACCAGAGATCGACCCCCCTATATATATACCCCTTACATTTAAAATGAATATAGATTAAAGTAGGGACTAATAGTGTACCCACTATACAGTATATCTACTAGAGTACCTATAATAGGCTATGGCTAGTAGAGTATCACTAATAGGGGTGTGGTGAGATAATCACCCATATGGATACACACCCCCCTAGGCTATTTGGGTTAAATGGGCTATTTGGGTTAAATGGGTTAAACAGGCTGTTTGGGCTATTTAACCTGCTGAAAATTCTAGATCAGCTGGTAATTTTTTTAGAGCCCTAACCGTCTTTTTAACCCCGTTAACTGTAATAGCAAACTCCCTGTATACATTACTACAGGACTCCCGCCAGCTACAGCTTACCCTAATAGTGTCACCATTATAAATAGCTTCCATGTGGAAGCTATTTTTATCCTCATTTCTACGCCTTCCACTAGCATTGCCAGCTGGGCGGAAAAAATAGTAGTTATCCGTTTTTGACTTAAAATTTAAAATATCTGCTGTGTTCATTTTATTTTCCAAGTTAAATTAAATCAAATTAAATTAAATAAGCCCATAACTAATACTAATAACTATCAATCACCCTCATCATAATCACTCTCATCCTCGATTACAATGCAATTGCATTGTATTAGCACTTTCCCTGTGCTATCGATGATCAGAAAGCAATAGTGGTCACTGGAACCGCAGTAGATATAGTTACTAGCATACGCTAGCAGTTCCTTAATAGTCCCAGTTGCCACACTATAGCCAGTATCGGCTATACGCCCAGTTTGGTCTATACCGGGCAAGTTATTAGGTACTAAGTGATATCCTTTCCCGGATATCAGGTCTAAGTCTGATAACCTTAATCCACCCACCAAGTAGGTGATTATATTGGTATTCATATTACCAATATTATTATTATCATTAGTATTCATTTTCAAACCTTGGTAGTAAGTTACCAGCTAAAATTAAAGTGAGATAATTAAATTACACCGGATTAAAATTAAACTATATACTATACATATACTATATGTATATACCCTGTTCCGCCCTGTGCTATCCATGCAAGGCACTAGCATAGCATACTTAGCCCACCAAAGTCAATACCCAACAAACAAATACCCATCAAAACAAATACCTAATAAAATCAATAACTTAGTAATTAACCACTGTTCAATCATGTTAGAACTCAGCGGCTTTTTATCGATTCTAAGGTGTCTATCATGCTCACTATTAAACGCTAGCCTTAACCTATCCTACCCTACATGGCACTAATTAAACGTTGTTCTATCGCAATATTTAGGCAGCGGAGTCTAACACTATTAAACACTGTTTAATTAACCAAGTAACCAACACGACTGCTACTAGCATGACTGCTATCTTAATGAGAATGAGAATGAGAAAGAGAATGAGAATGAGAATGATTATCAATACTATTATCAATGCTATTATCAATTGGAGGGGGGTAGGAGCCTTTTTAGCATGCCCCCTCACCCTATCCTATTAGAACCTATCCAAATTTTCTAAAAATTTTTCATAGCAAATTTCGGCCCATCGCTACTAAGGGATTTTTAGGAAACTCTATTATTAGTATAAGTATAAAGTAAATAAAATAGGATGTTTCACTATGTCAACAACCACACTACCGATAAATTCGCCAGAAGAAAGAATTGTCAGACTCTTGGCCAAAAATGTGGCCGTGTCAATCATAGCTGATATGATAGGGTGTACTCCATCTTATATATCACAAATAGCTTCAGAGAATACTACTAGAATATCTGCATTAAAATACGATGCTTTAGTAGAAGCTTCTAATAGGGATGATAGAATTAATTCTCTTGAGGACAGATCTATAGGTATAGTAGAGACTAAGATAAAACAAATAGAAGATAATCCATACATGCTGAAGAATCCTATGGATGCTGTTAGAATGCTATCTACTATTAATGCCCTTAAGAGAAGAGGGGCTAATAATGAGGATAACACTCACCATACTGGTTCCAATACAATAGTAAACATTGTGCTTCCAATGCACATAATAAACAAATATAACGTAGCTACTTCTGGTGATGTGCTTAATAATGATTCAGTAGTAATAGATGCACATAACAATGTAAGAGTAGCAGGAGACCAAGAGTTGATAACTATGCCTTCAGGCTCTTTAAAAGTTAAGACGGGGAAAGTCAATGAACAACCAAATCACTCCAAGAAGATCAACTTTAATTTTGATTAGAGCTAAGAATATTAATATTAAAAACTCTAAACTAGCAGAACTTAATAAAGCTACTGCTAATAAACTATTAGAGAATCTACTCAACAATGCAGCCTAATCAAAGCAATCAAAGCAATCAGATACAGCTATACCAAGAAGTAACAACTGTATCTACTAGCCATGCAGAGATATATGAAGCTGCTAAACAAGACTTAGATACATTTGCTTCATTAGCATTACCTATAGTAACTCAATTTGGATACCCTGATATCTTTAAAGAATTATGGTACATGTTAATATCTTATGCTCTTAAGATAAGAGATTTTTCTCGAATAGCAGTAGGGCTTCCTAGAGGCTTTGGCAAGACTTCATTAGTAAAACTTGCCATAGCCTATTTTATTCTCTATACTTCAAAGCGATTTATCCTTGTGCTTGCTGACACTGCCACTAAAGCTGAATATATTATATCTGATATTGTATCTTTATTAGATGAACCTAATATTGTCACTATCTTTGGAAATTGGCGTATTGGATTAGTAACAGATAGAAAAGAACTTAAAGTATTCTCATTCAGAGGAAGGACAGTAATACTAGCAGCTCTCGGTCAAGGAGGGTCAGTAAGGGGGCTTAATATAGACAATCAGCGCCCTGATGTTATGCTTTTTGATGATATTCAATCTCGAGAAGATGCTGATAGTGAAACAGTATCTAATGATATAGAGAACTGGATGTTTGGTACTGCCATGAAAGCAGCAGCCCATACAGGGTGCTTATTTATCTTTCTTGCTAATATGTACCCAACACCTCATTCCATACTAAGGAAACTAAAATCGAATCAATCATGGATTAAGTTCATAGTAGGTGGCATCCTAGCATCTGGGGAATCACTGTGGCCAGCACTGAAGCCAATAGAGCAGTTACTAGCAGAGTATGAAGCTGACTGTAATGCAGGTAAAGAGGAAATCTTTTTAGCAGAAGTAATGAATGATGAGAATGCTAATATGAATAATAATCTTGATATTAGCTGCCTCCCTCCATACCCATTTGAAGATGATGAAATATCTGCTGGTAACTTTATCATCATAGATCCATCTAATGATAAAGTAAATTCTGATGCTGTATCTATTACTGTTAACTGCATCATCAGTGGGCGCCCTGTTGTTAGAGCAGTATCTAACGGAAGATACTCACCAGAGGATACTATTATGGAAGCTATCAAATTAGCGCTTCAATGGCAATGTACATTAATATGTGTAGAAGCTAATGCTTATCAGTACTCTCTCTGTTTCTGGTTTAGGAAGTATATAGAGAAGATAGAAGCATATGAAATCAATATACAGCCTATTTACTCTGGTAAGAGAAGTAAGAATTCCAGAATATTAGATATGTTCAAATCATGGATGGCAGGTGAGCTATTTATTCATCCTTCTTGTGCACCTATTATTACTGCACAAGCATTAGAGTTTGATCCTAGAGTCACTAATAACATAGATAATATACTTGATTGTGTTACCTATGTTCAACGATGTCTTACTGAGTTTGGCCCATACATTACTGCATTTAACCCATTAAGATTAGGATATGATCAGACTATATCAGATGTTTCAGTAACATCCCCATTTTAACAGTAAAAAGTAATTCTAGCTGCTACGATGTCGCGGAAGCGACTCGGCAGCGTACAGATCAAAAGTGAATTAATCAAGCACTAATAATTTTACTAAAGGCACTTATGGCAACTAATGACATTATACCAATATCTAAGTATTCACAAGATACTTTAATATCTTATCTCTGGTCTCTTAGGGCTAGATATACATACTTCTACTCAATCCGAGAAACACTCCAACAATCAGATCTCATCTATTATCGAGAATCTGATAAGTCTATAGACCATCTTAGAGCGCGCCTTGCTAATAACATCGGTGACCTGTCTAAATACCAAGACATAGAAGTACCATTAGCATTTGACCAAGTAGAGTCTTGGGTAGCATTTATGACTGATGTATTCTTATCACAAACACCAATATTTAAACCTATTAGTTGTCCACAGTATATGGAAGCTGCTGAGATGATGGGAGCTATTATTGGCAAGCAACAAAAATATTGGCAATGGCGAAAGGAACTTATTAAGTTTTTCAGAAACAATGCTAGATATTCACTTGGCGCAGTAGAGGTATCTTGGGATAAAGTATCAACAGCTAAGCTAGGAACTGACATCCAATTTTCTGCTAAACAAGGTAAACCTCAGAATATTATCATGGAAGGTAATAGAATGAAAAATATGGATATGTATAACACTTTTTGGGATACTACTGTTCCTGCTGATAGAGTATCACAAGATGCTGAGTATGTTGGATATCATGAGCTTATTACACGTAATCATCTACATAAATATATAGAGCATTTAGGGGAAGATGCTATTAGAGAGAATCTAAATGCTGCTTATAGTTCTCCTACTATGTTATCAGAGTTTTGGATACCACAAATAAATCCTAATGCATTAGCTACATTATCCACGCTAACCCAAGGTATGGATTGGTTCTCATTTATGGGATTTGCTCCTCAAAGTGATGGAACTGCATACAAAGGCCAATACCTAAAGACTACTTTGTATGCTCGTATTATGCCTCATGATTTCTATATAGATGCTCCAGATAAATATGTTCCACAAATATGGAAATTTGTTTTTATTAACTTCAATGTATTAATCTATGCAGAACGTCAAACTAATGCACATGATCTGATACCAATTGTATTTGGATGCCCTAATGATGACGGTATTAAATATCAAACTAAATCACACCTTGATAATGTAAAGCCTTATCAGCAAGTATCAAGTACAATAATGAATGCTGAAATAGCGGCATTAAGAAGAAGTATATCTGATAGGATTATATATAATCCAAATTATCTTGAAAAGAAAGCTATTGAATCCCCTAACCCTACCGCTAGAATTCCTATTAAGCCAGCCGGTTATATGGGGGTTCCTATTAATGAGATGATTTATCCTATACCATTTAATGATAATATGGCCGGTATTAGAATGCAAACAATGCAGACTTTAGCAGGTATGGCCAATCAAGTTACCGGTATGAACAATGCTCAAAGAGGACAGTTTGTTAAAGGAAATAAGACTGGTCAAGAATTTAACACTATTATGGACAATGCTGACAGTAAATCACGAACACAAGCTATTACTCTTGAAGACCAAGTATTTGCCCCTATCAAACAGATAGTAGCTTTTAATATACTCCAGTATCAAGGAGCTGATTCTATTTATCATGAGTCATCTAAGAAAACTGTTAAAGTTGACCCTATTATACTTCGTAATGCAGTATTTGACTTCAATCTAACAGATGGTGAAAGCCCAGCTAGTAAAGAAATGGATATGGAAGCTTGGCAAGTAGCTATGCAAGTACTTGGCAGTAATGCTCAAATAGGCAGTGAATATAATATTGGTGAAACCTTCTCTTATCTAATGGAAATCAAGGGAGCTGATATTGATGAATTTAAGAAACCTCCAGAGCAGATAGCTTATGAACAAGCAGTTAGTAGCTGGCAACAAACAGTTATGCAAGTAATGAAACAGAATCCTGAAATTAAGCAGGAACAGCTACCCCCACAACCTAAACCAGCAGATTATAACTTAGGGCCTGATATGAAACCTATTAGCGGTAATACTAAAGAAGATAAAGAAGAAGGGCAAACGCTGATAGCTAAAATATTAGAAGCACAAAATAAACAAACTGGAGCAACCGCACCTGAAAACACAGGGGTTCAATAGTTATATCTTTAGATGATATATTAGTATTCATAGTTATCTGCTATTTTGCTTATTACCTAACTAAGGATTTAACATGAAACCGATAGATTCAAACTTAACTGAATATTCTTTAACCGAAGATGAGATTTTAAAAGGAGCGATATTAAATGTCGAACAAATAGCAACCTATAGAAATGAAATAGTAAGACTAACTAGAATGTGTACATCTATTAGGCATAATGCATCTGACCCAATGCCAGTAATATTAGAGCAAGTAGCATTACAAGCTCAAATAGCTGTATATGAAACTTTAATTAATACTCATTTTACAGTAGTAAATGATATTAATAATCAACAAAATTCTTCAGGAGAATAACAATGGGAATGTTCGATAACTTATTTGGCGGTCGTGATACTAATACTGCTCCTTTAACACCGGCTGCTTTACCAGGTAATGGTTTACAGCAACAACAACCTCAGCCAGGGCAAACTATACCTGCCACTGGTTTAGATAATGTACTTAATAATCTTAATCTTCCAGGAACTAATAATCCTAGTGCAGCACCAGCCCAACCTCAAGATGACTTAGCCAAACTATGGGAACCTGTATTAGATAAAGACGGTAATCCTATTGAATCTAGTAATCCTGCTCTTGGTAGTGGTATTAATTTTAATCTGGACATGAATAAATTAGATCAACACTTTGCTACTGTTGATTTTACTAAAGGCGTTAATCCAGAGTTATTTCAACATATAGCAGCAGGCGGTGATCAAGCAATAGCAGCTTTACCTCAATTAATAAATCATGCTGTACGACAAGCAGTATTAACATCAGCACAAAGTACTGCCAAGTTAGTTCAAGGCACTGTTACTAATGCTGATCAAAACATTGCTAGCTTAGTTCAAGCAGAAGTAAAAAAATTAGGGTTACAGGATACTATTAAACAGAATCCTATATACAGTAATCCAATGTATGCACCTATAGTAGATACTGTACAAAGACAAGTTCTGCAAAAGTACCCTAATGCTACTCATGCAGATTTAGCTAATGCAGTAGATACTTATTTTAAACGGTTAGGAAGTGATCTTAATCCTAATACCGGTAATCAACCTTTTAATATTAATAATCATAATACAAGAATTGATACTGGCGGAACTGATTGGACTGCTTACTGGACTTCAGATAAATAAATTTTCTTTTCTTTAATCCTTACTAAGGAGCAATAATAATGGCAAATTACGGTCCGTACGGCCCAAATATAGTTGTTGGGTCTAATAGTGGTGCAGGTGCATATGATATTAGTGGTTTTCCTAATTCAGCTACTTCCCCATCAATATCCCCATTAATTAATACTGAGATTGTAAAGAAATCGTTTCCTACTATGGTGCAGTATTTGCTGCCTAAAGGTGACTCGACTCTTTTCGGTCTAACTGCTAAGCTAAAAGAAGAAACTGCTGTTCAGATTGAGCATGGGTTCTTCTCTAAAGTAATGGTATTTCCTACATTCCAAATAACAGCTGCAGTAGCTGGTAGCGCAGTACCTTATTCATCATCTACATTTACTGTTAGTAATGCTGCTCAAGCGTTGGTTAATGGTCTATATCGTTGGGTAGGTACTGTTAATACTGGCACTGGTAACACCTTATCAGCAGTTGATACTGCTATGACTGGTGAGATTGTGTTAGTAACATCATCTACTGGTAATGGAGGTACTTCTATTACTGTTACTCGTGGTATTGGCTACACCGGGGCTACTCTTCCTTCAAGTGGTATTGCTAATGGAGGTCTTTTCGTTCACATTGGAAATGCTTTTGCTGATGCTTCTACTAGACCTAATTCATTCCTTACCCAAGAAATTCGTGTTATTAACTATACACAAATCTTCCGTAATGCTTGGTCTATCTCCGGCACTGTAGCTGCTATTCAGAACCTTATTGGCGATACTAACATTGGTAAGTCACGTAAAGAATGCTCTCAGTACCATGCTATGGACATTGAGAAATCTTTCTTATTTGGTCAACGCTCTAATGTAGTAGGTGTATTGGGTACTAACTATGCATCTCGTACTATGAATGGTGTTATTGCTCAAATTACTGACGCAGGTGCTAGTTCTCCTCAAGCAGCTGGTTTATTCCTTCCTGGCGCTGGTTCTGGCAGCCAGAATATACAGACAGCATCTAGCATTAATGCTAATGTTAGTACTTCTGTAGGTACTGCTGGATGTCTAAATATGAATGATTTTGAAAACTGGGCTAATAATATCTTTGATATGGCCTATGACCCACAATCAGGTATGGAGCGTATCCTATTTGTAGGCAGAGCATCGCATACAGTATTAAATAGACTTTTCCGTGCTAATGTAACTTATTTCGTTGAGCGTGCTACTGAGTGGGGTCTCCGCTATACTTCTGCTAAGCTTACTCGTGGTGACTTAATGATTATTGAGCATCCATTACTTAATACTAACCCAGCTTGGCAGATGTTGGCTATTGCTATTGACTTGCCTGCTATTAGCGTAGCTTATCTTACTGGACGTAAAACTAAAGCTGAAGAATATAATCAGAATGGCATTGCTATTGACCAAGCTATTGATGCTCAAGGTGGTTCACTACTTACTGAAGTAACTATACTTTGCAAAAATCCATCTGGTTGTGGCGTACTGACTAATATTCAAACCGCTATTGGGCCCGCTCAGGTTCCAGTTTCCTAGGATACTACAATGGCAAATGCAAGTCTAATTGACTTACCTTTAGTAGTTGTAGGGACAACAATACCTAATGGCCGCGGTATGTGCCATGATGGTAATAACGGCTTATTCTTTGATGATGGTGCTAAGATATATTCCATTGGCCGTATTCATGGAGATATGCCTACATTAGTTCCTGTAACTACTAACACAATAGCTTTAGGGTCTAGTGCTGATAGGGTATTAATAGCACCGGCGGGGACATTAGCAGCATTAACTATTAATCCTCCCACTAGCCCTTATAACGGCCAAGAAGTATTTATTATCTGGACTAAAGCTATTACATCCTTGACTGTTACAGCCTTAGATGGGTCAACGCTAGTTAATGCTCCATCGTCAGCTACAATTAATACTGCTACTAAGATGATCTATAGTTCTGCTACATCATCCTGGTATTTCTACACTTAATACATCTTAATAATATCCAGCACAAGGAAGTGCTTTCTTTTTGGAGTAATAATATATGACTAATGAAGTAATAGAACTAAATAAATCTGATACTATTGAAAAGCTTAATGATGTTGAAAAAGTAGCTCATTATTATAATCTTGGCAATAATGCCAATTTTAGTATACCTAACGGTAAAGGTGGCTGCATAATCTTTACTAATGGTACTTGCGTTACTGATGATGAACATGCAAAGTTAGTAATCGAAACATGGGTAACTCAAACTAACCATTCTGGGGCTACTAAAGAAGTATATAATCCTGAAAACCTAAGGCATAATCCTGTAAACTCCGCTAAACATTTTGGTCATCAAAATGATAGTTTGGTAATTACAGATGTTATGGGCGCTCCTAATATGGGTAAACCTATGGGGGGTACTGTTGATGTTATTAATAAATTAGTTGATACGCCAACATTAGATTTGCAAGCTCAGGCTAATAAAGCAACTGAAGCAAAAGCAGCTCTTGCTGCTGCACAAAAAGCTATAGCTGCTAACTTATCTAAAGTAGAAACTAAAGAAGGATAATCAGTTATGGCACAGTTTAGCGATTTAGTTACTTCTGTTTACAATGTAACTAAGCGTAAGGATTTAGTAAACGAAACCCAACAAGCTATTATTAGGGCTATTAAGAAAGAACATGCAGCTTTTGAATATCCAGATGATCTTATGATTGCTGGGCCTGTATCGTTGACTGCTAGTAATCCTGATAATTATCGCTACGCTGTGTCTACTACATCTTCAGGATTAAATCTTTATCCTACCATAAGAAAGATTAAATATATTAGAGAAGTACTATCAACTATTAATGCCTCGTTATATACATTCAATGGTTATTATGGGGAATTAAATTTTGAAGAAAAAGCTGTTGACAATATATTTGATAACTATAATTTAGAGGCTCTTACTTATTACACTAAAGTTGGACAGACAATTAATATAGTAGCCCCAAGAACAGTAAGTCAAGTAGCTATTTGTTATTATTGGACTCCTGATATGTCTGATGTAACAAAGTATGGTAATCCTACTTCAGGATTTACTGATTGGTTAGCAGATGAATTTGACTACGCTATTTGGGAACATGCTGCTGCTGAGATATTTAGGATAATAGGTAAAGATTCTGAATTTAAAGCTTTCGAGCAAAGAGTAATGGATAATAGGCTTGATATTGTCAAAGCTAAAATAGGAACGATATAAATGGCTATTGAATATACCCCCAGTTTAACAGATCTTACACATCCAGTACAAGGAGATGATTCATCATTATCTCAAGAAGAAATACTACTGGTAAAACAATATATTAATAATACTGTAATGCCTGCATTAATAGCAGGTATACAGCCCCCTAGTGCTTCTGGATTTGTTTATGAAGGTAATTACTCATCCGTAACTGCATACTTTACTAATAATATAGTAACTTTCGGAGGTGCTTTATACATAGCTATAGCAGCTACTACAGGCAATGCCCCATCAAATACTTCTTACTGGGCATTAGTGGTTCCTGCTAATAGTGTACTTACTACAGAAGGTGATCTTCTTTATTATAATTCTGGGGCTAATGCTAGGCTCCCATTAGGCGCTAATGGCTATCATTTAGTATCTAATGGTACTGATCCTATATGGGTAGTGAATGATACCCCTGAAAGTTTTACTGCACAGAATGTTGGTTTGATTCCTTTAGTAGATAGTGCTAATAGCAATACAGCAGTAGCAGTTAGTTTACCGTCTAAAATAAGTGCACTGCCTAACCCAGCATGTGGCCCAGTTAAGAGACCAATTGCTAGGGGATTTAGTACTACATATCATGTATGGATAAATAAACATGGCGAGATAGTATTCAGAGGGTCTTCAGGCACATTTAAATATGGCGGTAATAATGCTGGTGGCTCTTTACAAGGAGCAGTAATACTTAATAACTTCTCAGCTGCATACGGATTGCCTGCTGCTAATGAGATATTTGTTCAAGTATTTAGTGCTGGCGATACTATATTAGGATTATCTAACCTTGGCAATGTATGGGCAATTGGTAATAATTCAACAGGGTGCTGCGGTGATAACACTACTACAGAAAAATATTTATGGCAAAAAGTATATGCATTAGGGCCTAATGCATTATGGAACGGTGTTAGTTCTCCTATAGTAACATTATGTGTAGGGCGTGCTGCTGGTAATGCAGCCGCTGGGGGTAATAACTGTACTATTTATGCCATTGATACATATGGAAGACTATTTGGTTGGGGATATAATGCTTATGGGCAGTTAGGTGATGGCACTACTAGTCAACAAAACTTACCAGAATTAATATACGGTTCGTGGGGAACTAATGCTATAGTATCTATAAGCTCTTCTGGATTCCATACTTTAGTATTAGATGTTACTGGTGTGGTACATAGTTGCGGTAAAAATGGCCAAGGAGAGCTTGGTATAGGATCTATAAGTAATCAAGCTACATTTACTGCTATTACCGGATCTGGTAAAGTAGTTACTGCTTCAGTAAGGCAAATAATGGCTTTAGCTGATAACTCTGGTGCATACGGGTCATCGGCATTAATAACTACTGGAGGTGCTTTCTACGGTACTGGTTATAATGCTGATGGTAGAATTGGAAATAATAGCACATCTAACGTAACATCTTTAACAGCGAGTTCTGGCAGTGTTACTTTTAATTCTATCTATGCTTCTGCTGAAGGCCAATACTGTACTATGTATGGTATAGTAGGTTCTGCAGGAAATGTAACTCCTCCAGCATCTAATGGGGGACTATACGTATGGGGTACAAACATTAAAGGACAATGTTGCCAAGGTAATACTACTAATGTATTAGTCCCGACAAGACCAAGTAATACTCCATTAGCTAATTCTGTATTAGCGTCAGTTGGTGCTAATAATGGCACAGTTACATCAACATCAGTAGTATTTGACCCAACTAAAGTTACATCAGTTTTTCCTATTTTGGGAACTACTATTGCAGCCGCCAATAATGCTGCACTATGCTATGATGGCACTTATTATTGGTTTTTTGGGTATTCTGGTTTATGGAATTATTATAGTAATTCAGCAGCTGCTAATATAATAAATGCAGTTCCAGCAGCTATGCCCTTATGTATTGCTAATGGATCGGATTTCATTATTGATTTTTGTAGTTTAAAGGATAATGCCTCTGGCAGTTCTTTTGTTATAGAGAATAATAGTGGTAGACAGTATGGTATAGGATATAATGCTACTAATATGATTAACGACTCTGGCCTTAATACTGGTCAGTTTATAGAGATTACATACTAATGGCTCAGTATCCTTATAGAGGTTCAATAGACACTGCATCAATACCATTTACATCAAGGTATTGTGGAAGAACTATTATACAGCCTCAGCTAGACCAGTACCAACAAGCTAATATTGGAGGAGGATTCCAAGATATAACAGCTAATAAAGGAATCCCAGAAGTATTTTATATTCATGATGTTATGCCTACTAGGCAAGGCGTTAAGTCAGTTGCTTACCAGAAAGTATTACAAGGACTCCATGGTATTAATACATTTGATAGAATACAGAGT
>Ga0208385_1000218_pt1 | contig 12923 bp, 14 predicted proteins | sample CryBogCBH11Jul08_FD_184602 | JGI IMG/M metagenome (GOLD analysis project Ga0208385, IMG submission 184602) | Freshwater microbial communities from Crystal Bog, Wisconsin, USA - CBH11Jul08 (SPAdes) | ecosystem: Environmental > Aquatic > Freshwater > Lake | place: Crystal Bog, Wisconsin, USA... | reverse complement strand
GACGATCCGTATATACCAAATCCTTCTTTGGGAGCATAAATTTTGACGTTTGGATTAGCCTCAAGGACCTTATTAAGTCCAGCCATATGATCACTATGGCGATGCGATAGCACTACAAAATCAATTCTAGAAAGATCAGCATTGGCAACCTTAGCGTTGTGCTTGAAAGTTTCACCATTGTCGCCAGTATCGAAAAGGATACGCTTACCACCTATCTCGACAATAGCAGCATAGCCCCAATCTTTCTTATAAGCGCTCTGCTTTCCAAATGCATCGTAAATTACCTTTATTTCAGACTTCGGCGCGGCAGCACTTTGACTGGCCGACGCTGAAAATACCAAGGGTGATGCCGAAATACTAAGCACCGCTAATCCAATAACTGCAAGCAATCTAACCATCAATCTCTCCAATTTATAAACCTGTTAAAACTAAAAAGGCATATGGTCAATATAAGTCGACCCAGCGCCTTCTCGCCAAACATGCCTTCCAACCAATACAACTCCAGAAATAAGCAAAACAGAAACGACAAGCGCTTCTATGTATACATCTACATTCCCGCCAAATAGAATTACATTCGCGAGGAAATCATTCTGCATACCAAAGTAAATTGAGAGCCCGATAAGTGCTATTCCAAAAAACGCACTTAATAAGGATATTAAGAACCCAGTAGATTTTGCTTCTTCTGTAGACATATAAACTCCATATAAGTCTACATACTATATTTTTATTGGCGCAATTTGAACCAAGAAAATATTCTAAGAATATGGGTTATTTAAATAAGAAATGCCGCCCCAATGGACGGCATTTTTGCTTGTGGATACTATAAATCTACAACTCAGCTTGACCGAATCCGATGCAATACCGCAATCATCTTATCGACCTCTTGGCAGGTATTGTAGAAAGCCAAAGAAGGTCGAACAGTAGTTTCGACTCCCATACGACGCAAAATAGGTTGCGCACAGTGATGGCCAGAACGTACTGCAATACCCTCTTTATTTAAGGCTGCCCCAATATCCTCCGTCTTGATTCCGGGAATAACAAAAGATAAGACGCTAGCCTTATGCTTTGCCGTACCAATCAAGCGAATGCCTGGAACTTCTTTCAATTGGCGAGTTGCATACTGTAAAAGTTGATGCTCATACTGATCAATCAATTCGATACCAACAGAATTAACATAATCAATCGCCGCACCCAAGCCCACGGCATCTGCAATATTGCCTGTACCAGCCTCAAAACGACTCGGCGCATCATGGAACTTGGTGTGCTCAAAAGTCACATCCTGAATCATATTGCCGCCACCCTGCCAAGGCTGAGTTGCATTCAGAAGATCCTCTTTACCATAAAGCGCGCCAATGCCAGTGGGCCCAAAGACCTTATGTCCTGAAAATACAAACCAATCAGGATTGAGATCTTGAAGATCGACTTTCATATGGGAAATCGATTGCGCGCCATCAAGCAATACCTTTACCCCTGCTGCATGGGCAATTTCAATAATCTTCTTCGCAGGAGTGATCGTACCCAAAGCATTTGAAACATGGGTAAAACTTACCAGCTTAGTGCGACTATTAAATAGCTTCTGATACTCATCGAGCAGCAATTCGCCATCATCATTGACTGGAATCACGCGAATACGCAGACCCTTTTCCTTAGCAAGCAGCTGCCAAGGAACGATGTTTGCATGGTGCTCCAGATTGCTGACGATAATTTCATCGCCATCTTTGAGGTTTTGACGACCCCAGCTCTGAGAAACCAAGTTAATCGCCTCAGTAGTGCCGCGAACAAAGACGATCTCGTTTACTGATTTAGCATTAATAAACGCACGCACTTTTTCACGAGCACCCTCATACGCATCTGTCGCTCGAGCAGCTAATTCATGGGCAGCACGGTGAATATTGGAATTCTCGTGCTCATAGAAATAACTGATGCGATCAATTACTGATTGGGGCTTTTGAGTAGTGGCAGCATTGTCAAACCACACTAGTTGACGACCATTCACACGTTCAGAAAGAATCGGGAAATCCTTGCGGACTAATAATGGATCAAGCGTTGTATTTTTTGGCTTAGCAAGCGGAATATCACCCAGAAAGATTTGATTTACCAATGGATCATTGACTGGATTAGCCAAATCACTCAATAAAGCATTCGGTATAAATTGCTCTACGCCAAAACTCCTGCCAAAAGATAGTGAGCTTGGGTTTTTAGCAAGCGCATCATGACCGGCTTGTTGTTGAGCACCGCCCAATGCTTGTTGCGGGACAACGGATACATCCAACGAGGTAGGTGGCTGAAAAGAGTGGCTCGTTGCGCCCGTTGGCAAAGCGCTACGGGGATCATTCAAACTTAATGAGCTTGGATTTTGCGAGGACACATCCTGACCAACCTTTTGCTGCAAACCATCAAGCACTTGCTGCGCAATAGTAGCTAAATCCAAAGAAGCATTTGGTTGAAATGAATGGCTTGCTACTCCACTTGGCAAAGCGCCACGTGGATCGCTCAAGGGATTTGAGGGAGGCTGGAAATCAGAAAAATTCTGATTAGCCAGATCCGCTAAAACTTGAGGATCCAAATGGCCAGGTTGAGCTAGATTACTTGTACTCATGATATTTACCAACCTCGACACCATCGAGAACTGCCAGCGCATCATCGGTCAATACAGCCAAGGAGCAATACAAGGAAACCAAATAAGATGCAATCGCCTTGTTATTGATACCCATAAAGCGAACCGATAATCCAGGACTTTGTTCGCCTGGCAAGTTAGGCTGATACAAACCAACAACACCTTGTTTCTTTTCTCCAGAACGAATCAATAAGATAGATGATTTGCCATCTTGAATCTTCACCTTATCTGAAGGAATCAATGGAACACCGCGCCAGGTTAAGAATTGACTACCAAACAAACCAACTGTTGGAGGAGGCACGCCGCGACGAGTACATTCACGTCCAAATGCAGCAATGGTTTTTGGGTGGGCCAAGAAGAATCCAGGCTCCTTCCATACCTTGGTCAATAACTCATCTAAATCATCAGGGGTAGGAGCGCCAGTTCGAGTTTTAATACGTTGATCTGGAGCAACACTAGCCAATAACCCATACTCAGCATTGTTAATCAGCTCACCTTCTTGGCGCTCTTTAACCGTTTCAATCGTGAGGCGTAATTGTTCGCTAATTTGGTTGTAGGGGCTGCTATATAAGTCAGAGATACGCGTATGAACATCTAAAACCGTATTAACAGCGCTCAAGAAGTACTCGCGTGGGTTTGCCTCGTAGTCTACAAAGGTTTGCGGTAAGACTCGTTCATTATCGCGGCTAGAACAGTCCGTTAACACCTCAGACGGGTTTATAACTTTGTTAAGACGATAAATGCCCGCCTCTACGGGAACCCAACCTAATAGCTGAGTTAGCCAGCGAGGGGATATTGTCGATAACTGGGGGACCGTCTTGGTTGCATTAGCTAATTGTCGTGCCGCTAAATCGCCTAATGCCGTTGGGCTTTGAATTACTTCTGCCATAACTACTCCTTTGGTGGTTGATTAAAAGTGTTTAATGAAATCGATTTCTTGAGTTGGGCAGCGGCGCCTAATGTCCCAAGGTTTGCGCTTGAGAAATATTGCTGTCAGGGGGAACGCTTCTCGTCAACCAAACATTTCCGCCAATAGTTGATCTAGCGCCAATCGTGATGCGCCCGAGGACGGTTGCGCCCGCGTAAATCACCACATCATCTTCAAGAATGGGGTGTCGCTCCGCGCCTTTAATGAGATTTCCTTCATCATCCTCTGGGAAGCGCTTGGCGCCCAAGGTAACAGCCTGATACAGACGAACGTTCTTACCCAAAATAGCGGTTTGCCCAATGACTACGCCGGTACCATGGTCAATAAAAAAACCTTCGCCGATCTTAGCGCCTGGATGAATATCCACCCCGGTCTTAGAGTGGGCAATCTCAGAAATAAATCTTGCCAGTAATGGAGAACCCGATTCATAAAGAGCGTGTGCAATTCGATAATGAATGGCTGCACTAACTCCCGGGTAGCACAAGAGAATTTCTGAAACACTAGTCGCAGCTGGATCACCGCTCATGGCAGCACGGATATCGCTCACAATCAATGCGCGAATGTCTGGGAGCTCTGATGCTAACTGAGCGGTCAGCCTCTCTGCCAATACATCAAATGAAGATTCCTCCTCTAGGTTACTGCTGGAGGAAAAATAGAGCCCCCGTCGAATTTGCTCCGATAGCGTATTTAGCGCCACACTGAGAACATTTCCTACAAAGTAATCAATCGTTTCATCGGTTAAGTCTGATCGGCCGTAGTGGGTAGGAAATAAGGCGGCAAAAATTCCTTTTAATACCTCTTCCAGAGCCTCCCTGGAGGGCAACTCTCGCACCCTTCCTAAGTGGCGAATCTTATGGGTTTCTTCTCGTGATCGACGTAACTCCCCCACGACTCTAGAAAGATTGAATGGGCTAGCTATTTGGTGGTAATTAGACATAAAACACTTGCGTAATGAATTAACAAATGAAATTTATGACTAAACAAGAAATATGAGAACCAAGATTTATGTATAAGCATTCCTGAATATGGATAGCAGAATTTCTTGATTCCCTGAACATAGGTTTGGTTCTACAGTGCGTACTTAATTCATCATGACAAATGCAACTACTCTCATCATTCCTGGGTATCGCGGTAGCGAGGATGCCCATTGGCAAACTTGGATTGAGAATCAAATTTCAGGCTCAAAACGAATTCACCAAAACTGGGAGCAACCCGTCCTGTCTTCGTGGGCAACCAATATTGCGCGCACCCTGACCGATTTGCCATCACCTGTTTGGATCATTGCACATAGTTTTGGCTGCCTAGCATCTATTCTTGCTGCAATCGAAAACCCTGAAAAAGTTTTAGGTCTAATGCTGGTTGCACCTGCTGACCCAGAGCGATTTGATCAAGATGGAGTAAAGCGCTGGCATGGAATTGGGGCATCAGAAAGTATTCGCGCTCAGATTCCAACACAGGCTCTACCAGTACCCAGCCTATTAATTGCGAGCGACAACGATCCTTGGATGCAAGCATCGAAATCGCGACTTTGGGGTGAATGCTGGGGAAGTCGAACTTTCACACTAAAAGATGCGGGGCATATCAACACATCGGCAGGATTTGGACCTTGGCCTGATGGTCTCAAGCTATTTAAGCACTTTCAGTCAACGATAAGGTGTTCTCAAGCTACTCAAGAGAGCGAAAGCTCCAAAGAGGAATTGGCTTTGCAACTCAAACTCAATCAAATTGAGTATCAATTAAAGGGACGAGATTTGTTGCAACACGCTAAAGAGAAAAAATTTCCTTATAGCTTCGCTTAAGAAGATATAGGTAATGAATGACTCCTATTGGCCTTGATTTCAACCCGTCAAGAATCCTAATGAGGTCTTTTTAAATGACTGCTATACATCTCAAAGCAGTCATTGAACAAGGCAAAAAAAACCTGCCGCAGCAGGTCTCTTGGATGCAAATTTAATAACTGATGTAGTTACAGTGTCTAGTTCAATTACACCAGAATACCAGGCGCAGTCATGCCAGTGCAAGCAACGCTAGAGCAAGCAGCTCACCAAGCTTTTAGATAACTCTCTATGGTGGGCACTGTCCAAGTCATTACAAGCATTACAATCAATGCAATAGCAACTCCAATGCTAGCAACTCCAATGCTAGCAACTCCAACGATCGCAACCCCAACGATCACAACCCAATGCTAGAGCGTCAAAGACGCCCTCTTGTGTACTAAAACCCACATGGGAAGGGGCGCTAAATCCCTGTAGCGTGCGTTGAGTTATCCTGTGAGGCCTATAGCATATAGGACCAGGGCAAGACGGCCCTTCTGGCCGCTCTAGTGCGCGCTCCAAATTGGGATTTCTATTTTCAGAATTCTGAAAAAAATTTCGAGCTGAAAAAAGGGTTGATTGAAATTTTTACAATCAAAAAGTGAAGTTGTATTTTCAGATTTCTGAAGGAAATTTGAAGCCAAAGTACTTTGAAGATGAAATTAAAAACGCAATTGCATTTTCAGAATTCTGAAGGAATATTTTGCACGACTCATTGAAAATTGTATTTTTCATCACAGAAATAATTTGTATTTCATTTTCAGATTTCTGAAGGAAATTTGAAGCCAAAGTACTTTGAAGATGAAATGAAAAACGCAATTGCATTTTCAGAATTCTGAAAGAATATTTTGCACGACTCATTGAAAATTGTATTTTTCATCACAGAAATAATTTGTATTTCATTTTCAGATTTCTGAATCAAAAAATTCATCGTCCTATTTCATTTAAAGAATTGGAAAAAATGACTTGCAGATTTCCTATTGACAATTCAAGTTCAGTCACACTTCCTGGTTACCGACAACCAAACGCTTAATTTTCGGAATACGAGCCTTCTTAGCTTGCCATAGATCCCATTGCACTTGCATTCCAAGCCATAAGTCGGGGGAAGTGCCAAGCCAAGCCGATAGCCTTAATGCCATGTCCGCAGAGATTCCCGCCTTCCCATTTAATATTTTGGAAAAGGTTGGTCGCGAGACCTTCAATTGCTCGGCGGCATCTGTAACGGTCAAGCCCTTTGGCATCCACTCCCGTAAAACCTGGCTAGGATGCGCTGGATTGTGCATATCCCCCATATTCATTCCCCTTAGTGATCATCCTGATAATTCATCAAAATAGCGTCACCGCCATCAAATCTGAAAGTCATCCTCCAATTGCCATTCACTGAGACCGACCAATGCTTATCTAAGTTGCCAGATAATGGATGCAGATCCCAAGATGGAGCCCCCATATCGTTTTCATCCTTGGCATTGTTTAAAGCCGTTAACAATATTTGCAACTTCTTCGCATGGTGGGCTTGAATTCCTTCCTTACTTCCTGTGAAGAAGAAGATTTCTAGGCCTTTGTGCTTAAATGATTTAATCATTAGGTATATTGTAGCGTGTAAGCTAACAGTTAACGAATATCTTATCAGTTTTTTAGATTCTGGCATAGAGATCATCCACTGAATTGAAAACGCTGCCGCTTAACTAGAATGCAACCTATCTGGCATCGATATGGTTATGTGCGGGCAAATGATGTTTTGTGACTAAATTTCTCAAGTGCCTGGTTGAGAATTTTTAGGTAATACTCAAGCCTCAAACTTATAACGTGAGTCGGCAATAAGGTTTGAATCGGTTTCCCTCGATGCTCTTGGGGTGGATCAAAGCTCCGCTTCTCCTTTCTATTGTTGATGACGGGAAGTTTTGCATCCCCACCTGAGAAAACGACGGATGCTTCGCGCACGGAGGAATGGGCTGACTCGAGTGAAAATCGTCCATGCTGACTTTGATGCCGTGCCTATTATCCGAGAAGATCAATCACATCCTGAACCTGAGATATGGTGGTTGATGCTTTGAGAATGATGGTTGATGTGTAACTCTGCTTTGAAATTCGCCCAAAAGATATTCTTTATTGTTAACAAATTTTCCACTGCTGCCACTCTCTCCAGGAATCTTTAGATTAAAAGAGTTCCACCGGGGTTATGCATCACTCAGGTCGCACTTAAATAGCTGCAATTCCCAATAAATCAAACATCGCTCCCAGTATGGGTACACAGACCTAACTTTACCGTCATCACCCCACGAAACAGCAGCGAACTTAGTAACTAACATTGAATTTGCACGTTAACATTAACCATGTTAGCGTGGTATTAATCATGTTAACCATGTGATTTTATTTAGATTTATTAAAAATATGCCATGACCAACATATAACGATGCGGTGATTAGCTCCATTTAATCCGCAATAAATGCGGAGAATAATAGACTTTGCGGTGAATACACCCTATAATCTCCGCATGGATAGCGGAGATAAGAACTACATTTGGCAAGATTCCCAATGGCCTCATTGGGAGTACGACCTCAAGCAACTCACTGGTTTGTTGACTCAGGTGTACCAAGCTCAAGGACGCCTATTAGGGCGTTTACATCATGTGGGTATTCACCTGCGCGATCAAGAGTCCTTGCGCGTACTTACCGAAGATGTACTCAAAACCAGCGAAATTGAAGGTGAAAAGCTCGATCCAAACTCGGTCCGCTCATCCATCGCAAAACGGCTAGGTATCGATATCGGAGCCTTAGCTCCGGTAGATCGTCATATCGATGGTGTGGTTGATATGGTGCTCGACGCTACCCAGCACCATCAGAACAATTTAACGCAGGAACGACTGTTCGCCTGGCATGCCGCCCTCTTTCCTACTGGCTATAGCGGCTTATCCAAAATATTGGTTGGCACTTGGCGCGATGATGCTCTAGGACCCATGCAGGTTGTCTCGGGCCCCGTGAGTCGTCAAAAGGTTCACTTTGAGGCGCCACCAGCACCATTCTTACCACCAGAAATGGCGCAGTTTTTACTCTGGTTCAATATAGATCAGCAAGATGATCCCATTATTAAGGCAGGCTTAGCTCACCTCTGGTTTGTGACGCTACACCCTTTTGATGATGGCAATGGTCGGATAGCAAGGGCAATTGGCGACATGGCATTAGCTCGAGCAGATGGATCATCGCAACGTTTTTATAGCCTATCGGCACAAATTGGACGCGATCGTAAGAATTACTATGATCTTCTAGAGAAAACCCAAAAGGGGAATCTGGATGTGACGCAGTGGCTTAGCTGGTTTTTAAGTAGCTTGCTATCTGCTATCCAAGCTGCAGAAGCGGCGCTCTCTACAACTCTAGTCAAAACCAATTTTTGGCAGCACTGGTCTGGAACACCAATGAACGAGCGACAAATCAAGTTGCTTAATAAATTACTCGATGGGTTTGATGGAAAACTCACCAGCAGTAAATGGGCCATCATTGCCAAGTGCTCCCCAGATACTGCTTTACGAGATATCACCGATTTATTAGAACGTGGCGCTTTAGTGAAATCAGATTCCGGAGGCCGTAGTACTAGCTATGAATTGCAATTACTCATTAAGTAGGAATTGTGCCTGCAATACGTCTTTGGGTACCCTTCACTAAATTACGTTGTTATTTAGCCTACTAAATCCTTCTTACAGAAAATTTATCCTTATGGGGATCAATATAGTTTCATATTTATACCTATAGGTATAAATATGAACAACAAATTTGCTAATTTACAGCTCCGCCAAATGGATTTGGCTCTCACTAAGTTAAGGGGGTCTCCCGCCCCCACCCGTCCAAACGCCGGTTGGGTTGAGGCTATTCGCGAATCGTTAGGTATGTCTCCCTCTGCATTGGCTTGCAAGCTGGGTATTACCCCCAGTAGTATTGCGAAGCTTGAAAAGGCTGAGGCAGATGAAAAGATCACGCTAATTTCGACTCCGCCGATCTGATTAATATACCTTTAGCAAGTGGGTTGGGATATATTTACAGTAATAAATACATCTCAACCATTAAGGGTTAGGAATTTAATACAGCCAAGTAGTTACGTTAGTTAATTTAATTGGAATATGGAATTTTACAAATGCATATAACTATTAATTATCAACATCGGACATTCATGGAAAAGCGTTACCAAATATTCATCAGCTCGACATTTATAGACCTGAGAGATGAGAGGCAAGCAGTGCTGAAGGCAATACTGGAAATCGGTCATATGCCTGCTGGCATGGAACTTTTTCCAGCTACCGATGAATCAGCATGGGAACTCATCTGTGATGTTATTAATAACTCCGATTACTATATTTTGATCATCGGTGGACGATATGGATCTCTCGATGAAGCTGGCCTTGGCTATACTGAGAAAAAGTATGACCACGCATTGGCGACGAAAAAACCGGTAATTCCCCTTCTTCATGAGAATCCAGTTAACTTACCTCACAATAAAACTGAAACGGACAGTGCAACTTGGGAAAGATTGAAGATATTTCGAGAAAAGGTTGAAAAGAAGCACACATGTGTTTATTGGAAAAATGCCGATGACTTGAAGGCAAAAGTAATTATCAGGTTGACTACTGCCGCCAAGAGACATCCAGCTATTGGATGGGTTAGGACTGACAAAGTACCGACAGAGGCAACGCTTGCAGAAGTTTTATCCCTTAAAAATAAAATTACTGACCTAGAACAAGAGGCGGCGGCCCTCCGCGATAGACCGCCCTCAGGAATCGAATTTTTAGCTCAAGGGGATGACAAGTTTGAGCTTCATCTCAATGTTTACCCGTGCAGTCATTCAAATATGCTAGGGTTCAATCTCACCCAACCAAAATAAAGAGGTCTACCATGGCGCTTAACTCCAATGAATCAATTGGTCTAATCAAGGCCGGCATTGAATCAGGCTCAATTAAATTACGAGGTTCTGCTGGTTGTGGAGACATTGAAGCCGCTAAAGAGGTGGCTTTGATTGACTCTGCATATTTAAAAAAACTTTACTCAGATCTAAAGCTGGAAAATTAAAAAAACAGCTCTAATTCTAGTGTTTTGTGCATTAGATGTAATTCATATTGAGGATAATCAATTGAATCTTATATACAACCGCGTGTAAGGGATGCCTCTTGCATTAACGGCCACCTCAAGCCAATCTCAGTCACGTAACGGCTGGAAAAATCAAATTAACTTCGGTTACGGAAGCAGCCATGTCAAAACTGAATCAGAACGATAAAACTCTAAACCTATACCCAATTGATTACCCATTCGAGACCTTGTGTGCGAGGATCGAATCGCAACCTCAAAAACTTCAATTGGACCCTGATTTTCAAAGAAAGTACAAGTGGGATAAAGATGGATGGGAGCGTGCCTCGCGCTTTATTGAATCATGCCTCATGCGAATACCACTACCAGCATGCTACTTTGCTGAGAAGCCAGATGGGTCTCATTTGGTAATAGATGGCGTACAAAGATTAAGCACAATCCAAATGTTTTTCAAGGATGGCTTTGCGCTGGAAGGCATGACCGCATTCCAAGATATTGAAGGTAAAAAGTTTTCAGAACTAAGCCTCTCCTATAGAGCGGAGTTAGAGGCAACAACAATACGGTGCATTGTCTTAAGAAAAGAAAATCCTGAGAATTTAATCCAGGAAATATTTTCTCGCTTAAACCAAGGTGCAGTCCGCCTTTCCGATCAAGAAATCAGGCACGCTATATATCCAGGGTCACTTAATAAATTGTTAATCGAATTGGCCCAATCTCCGAGTATTGCTAATTTTGGGAATACCCCCAAGGACTCTAGAGAGGGGGATGAATTGGTGTTGCGCTTTTTTGCCCTTCAAGATGATCTAGCAAGCTATAAGGGGGTTCTTTCTAAGTTTTTAGACGCATACATGCGAGAAAACTCTAAAATTTCGGAGGAAAAACTCGATAAGTTGAGAAAATTATTTAACAAGTCTCTTGAGATGTGCATTCAAGTATTTGGCAAAAATGTATTTATTGACACAACAAAAAATAAGCCCAAGCAAAGCATCGTTTATTACGATTTATTAATGCATGGCATGGCCAACATTCCAAAATCAAAAATAAAGGGGCAGGAGGCGAAAATTAGAGCTGCATTCGTCACTCTGTGTGAAAAATCTGACTTCCAGCGAACCCTATCGGGAGGAATCCAAAACAAATCCTCCATTCTCAAGCGACGCCAAATATGGGAAAAGCTAATAGGCCCTATCTTGAGATGAGCATGAATCTTCAACAGGTTACAGAAATATTCAAAAATGGGTTGCAAGAACTTGATGCTATGGCCAAGGCTGCAGAACATGAGGTGATTAATTCTGAAGCCGCAACACTCCTTGTCGCAAACAATGTTAACTTCTTTACTAAGTCTTTCTTAATTTCAGCGTGTGCGCATTTAGAAATGTGCATAAAAGAAATAGTCTCGAAATTAGCAGAAGATATCGATGTAAGATTATCTATCGCCTCTATCCCCTCATCATTCATTAAATGGCGGTTGAACCCAAAATTAAAGGTGGACTTTTCTGGCGCTGAAAATTTAATCATTGGCATGACTAATAAAGAAATTGATGACCTTGTTTCTGGTAACGTATATAAAACAAAAGAAGCAATGGCAATTGTCGGTGTTGATCTCGAAATTAATAAATCCGAATGGGAACATTGGAAGGAATTAATCCAAAACATTGTGACCCGAAGAAACAAAATCGTTCACCATAATGACGACGCATCAGACCTCTCACTTGGGGATGTAAGGGCGCATATTCAATCGGTAATAGCCTACATCGAATTTATCGAATCCTCGTGCGCTAATCGTCCTGCCCGCCAATAGCGGTTGTTAGGATGCGATTCAATAGGTTTTGTGGGGCGAACCCGAGAATAAAAATAGAAATCTAATTTTTTAAACTTGGTTACTACCGTATTTTTTCCCAGCAAATACTAGCTTTCATTTCCTACGCAGCCAATTTGCAACTCTTTGTTTGGCTCCATATAGAATCCTCAATTAATTGCCTTAACACTTGACCCATCTGCATTCAATAGCCTAAACCGAATCGGCGACTCCTCAAATGCATTTGTCTTAGTTAAATCCAAAATAAGCTTTGGCAGATCTGCATAATTAAACTGCGCAGTCCATTGCGCCATCAGCGCAATGGTTTTTACATATCCTGCAGGAGCGTTATGTCGGGTTAATTGCTTTGCACAATCGACATACTGAAGGTGAAATAGAGCCGGAATGATGACCCTGCAAAGTCCCAATCTTGAAAGCTCTGCGTTCATCATCAACCTTGAAATGCGTCCGTTACCATCCTCAAAGGGGTGGATATCTGAAATCAGGAACCCATAAAATATGGCGCGAGCCAGCCCTTCTGGAATTGATAATGCAATCCCTGAACATACTTCAAAAGTTCCCCGCACCATCGCAGGCTCAACAAATTTAGTAGTGCCTGCATAATTGACCTGACTCTTTAATTCACCAGGGTTTACCTCGGGCCTTCGTTGCAGCATTTGCTCGTGCCATTGCTTGAGAC
>Ga0208385_1000173_pt1 | contig 14916 bp, 10 predicted proteins | sample CryBogCBH11Jul08_FD_184602 | JGI IMG/M metagenome (GOLD analysis project Ga0208385, IMG submission 184602) | Freshwater microbial communities from Crystal Bog, Wisconsin, USA - CBH11Jul08 (SPAdes) | ecosystem: Environmental > Aquatic > Freshwater > Lake | place: Crystal Bog, Wisconsin, USA... | reverse complement strand
GCCAATCTCACATTAAAGCGCCTGAATAATTCATAATCGAATTGCGCCTGGAAACTATGCGCAAATGACAGACCCGTCTGGTTATAAAAACTAAGTACCTGCGGATAATTGACATCCACCACCACCTGGCTTTGGAATTGAGTATAATAATAATCTACCGTGAAAACGCCTTCATGGTAACGGTATTTGAACTTGTGCGTGATATTGATGCCGGTATTCCAGGCTACTTCAGCAGTGAGTCCATAGGGTTTTCCCGCCACCGGATTTAGTATATCTACCTGACGGTTGCTGGCAAAGTAACCAATGTTATCCGCAAAAATATTGGCTGTTCGTTCTGCCCTGCCGATCGAGGCTCTGATGGCTGTTCGCTTCCAGGGTGCGTACCGCAGATGAAGGCGTGGCGTAATAAAGCCTCCGTAATAATTGTCGTAGTCACCGCGCAGTCCGGCAATCATATTAAAATTGTCTGAATAGCTCCAACTATATTCTGCATACACACCGGGTACGCTTTCATTTCGGTTGTAGTAGTGCTGCACTTTTGCCTGAATCAATGTTTCATTAAAAACATCCAGAAGTTCGCTGGCTCCAAATTTTATAATGTGTTTTGTATTGCCAATGTAGGTTTGATAGATAAGATTGGCATAAAAGCTGTTTTGCAAGCCTGAGTAGTTGTTGGTGCCATACATAGAGTTTTGATCGTGGTTGGTATTGCTGAGTTGCAACCCAACACTCGATTCGTCTCTTGCTTTTGATACTTTGGCAATTTTTGCCCAGTCCTCTATCCGTCGGGTAGTTCCAATGTATCCCCAGGGATGACCTTCTGTCTGCGGATCTCCTTCTTTATAGCTCCAGTCTCCGCCCACGCCGTGCGTATAGTAGGCTTTGACGCCGCCCTGTATCATCCAGTCGGAGGGAGATGTATATATCCACCGGTTCAGAATGTTGAAAGATTGTCCCAATGGCAGATCTATAAAATGGTCGCGGTTCAGGTCTACTTTCAGCCATTGCGATGTTACGTCTGCCATTACCATTGTGCCAAGGTTAGCATTGATCGAATTGCGGTAATTCACGCTGGCTTCGCTATTGCCCTGCGATCCCTGATATACGTTTACATACCATTTTTCGCCTGCAAACGGCTTTTGCAGCTCCACATTAAGCTGCCCGGCCAGGCTCTCAAATCCATTTACCACGCTGCCCGTACCCTTGCTCAGTTGCATGCCTTCCATCCAGGCTCCGGGAGTAAAGGTTAGGCCTGCAACCGATGCCAATCCCCGTACATCAGGGATGTTCTCGCGGGTAATAAGCGTATAGGGTCCTGCCAAACCTAATAACCTTATGGTTCTGTAGCCGGTCACGGCGTCTGTAAAACTCACATCTATAGAAGGCGTTGTTTCAAAGCTCTGACTCAGATTGCAACATGCCGCCTTAAACAATTCTGCCTGTCCTATTTTCTCCGTTTTTATCGTGGTTATCAGCCCAATTTCGGTCGTTTTCAGCTTCTGAATTACTTGCACTTCCTTTAGCTTGTGCGGCTGCACCAGTTCAACAAGATAATGAAGCTGACTTTCATTGATCATCAGGGTATCGGTCAAATATCCTACAAAAGATATGAGTAAAAAGCGGCTTGTATCCGGCACATCAATCTCAAAGCTTCCTGATTGATCGGTTTGGGCACCTGCAAGTACACCGGGAGCTAGCACGGTAGCGCCTTCTATCGGGGTATTTTCATTCTTATTATTTATTGTAAAAACTTCACCGGTTATATGCCGCAAAGACTGGGCCGTAGTAGGATAGGGAATCAGAAACAGCGCTAAAACCGTTATCATCCAAAATCTGCTACCAGCCATTTGCCTCATATTAGTGTTTTTTTACTGTGCGGTATCGGCAGCACTTGGGTATGCTGTTGTAATCTTCATCTGTGGCTTTATAGAGTTCATTGTCGTGACCGGCTTTGGCTATGCTGCGCAATATCTTGTCTATATTGGTTTTTGTGGTATCGTATTTTATAGTCAGCTCCTGGGTATCGGCGTTCCAGTCGGCTACTTTTACGCCTTTGTTGTAATAAGCCGCGTTTTCGATCCGGTTTTTACATTGGTCACATACTCCCGACACCCTCTTATGATCGGTTACCACATCGTGTGCGCCTGCAATAACAAAACCCGGTGGAGCGATGAATATTAAGAGGTAAATGAGTGCGATTTGGAATGGTTTCATGAGAAACTTTTGCTACACAAAGTTAAGTTTTATTAGTAACATTTAACCTGACAAGAGCCGTTTGTGTTGATTATAACAAAACATTGCTGTGTGGTTGTTTGATCTAAAAGTCTTGAATTGGTTTATTGTTTCTATTGGCTTAATTGGTAATAGTCACAATGATTTAATAACAATATCCATCCCTTTTGGAACAACAGATTCACGTCAGATTGAGGTCAATTTATTCATCAGTTCTTTAATCTTCACTGCATTAACCGGTCCGAATGCTTTAGAGAGCAGCTTTAAGACAGAGCCGCCCGGAAGTTCTATGGGCCAACGCGTACTTTTAGCCAGTGCAAGAAATTCTGAGGCGAGCGCAGGATAAAGCTGACGGATTTCCTGCCACCGGTAAAATAAGTAAAGGCTCATAGACTCCAGGCACTTTTTATCAGCAATTTCTAAGGCGCGCATTTCTGCCAGTATCTTTTTTCTAAGGTCCAGTATCTGGCGGTATTTTTGTTCACTCCCGCTCGCTACACCTACTCTTTGGTCCAGCGAATGGTGCCGTACGTAAACGCTTGTACCGTCTTCGATTGCAACGATCTTCATGTCGTGTAGTAAGCCGCGGATAAATAATTCTACATCCTGATTGACCGACAATGTTTCGTCATGACCGTCTGTTTTTTCAAGAAATGTCTTCCGCCAGATCAGTGCATTTTGTGGCAAAAACTGGCCCCTCAGGTAATTGTCCAGATGATCAAACCGATGATCGGCCGATGGATAAGCAGGGTATTTTATTTTAAATATAATTTTCTCCTTGCCGAAATCGGTGTCTGATTCAAAAAACTCGCTGTTGCCGTATACTGCATCAACTGCGGCGTTATTATTAAGGTATTCAATCTTTTTCAGAAAGTAGTTTTGCCCAACAAGATCGTCTGAATCGAGATACATGATATATTGCCCTTTGGCAATGCCAAGCCCGCAGTTTCGGGCGCTGGCGGCCCCTTTTTTCGTGTTGGTGATCGCAACAACCCAGGGGTATTTTTCTTTTATCGATTCCAGTGTGCTGTCGCTTGAGTGGTCGTCGACTACAATGACTTCCAGATCAACACCAGGATGATTATCCGCTTTCAGAGAATCGAGCGTATACTGAATGAGATTTTTCCGGTTGTAAGTCGGGATAATAACGCTGACCATAAAAATTTTGAAAAAAATAGTTATTAAGTTTCTATGTTTGGTTGTCAGGGAAATGTCTGCACGCTGAAAATCAACTTAATTTACAATGAAAAAGATGCAATGCTTAATCCTGAAACCTGTTGCAAAGATAACCTGAAATTGGGTCTGGGCAGGAAAAGTTTTACGATTTAAGTCATACCTGTCGTTGTATTGTGATAATTAGTATGGAATTGGTTAGCTGTGTTTGGGATACATAGAACGTCAGAGCGATAAGTATATGCTTGTTGAATGTGAACCTATGCACGGAAAACCTGTTGGGTCAGGCTTTAAACGAGGTGCATTTATGGCAATAAGTGCCCAAAGAAGCGGGAGAATCTATTTTTTATGAAGTCTAAGTCGGTTTAGCTTGTCATATTCAAAAGATAATACCAAAACAAAATCCAAGGCTTCTTCCAATTTTTTGAAGTCTTTATCTACATAATATTCTCTACGATCACCTACTCTATATACCCTCCATTTCTTGTTGTAATCATAAAGAAACAACATTTATGCCATCGGTGTCCCGTGCATTGATCGAGAGCCATTTATGTGAAAAGCCCATTTCAGTGAGCTTATTTTCCAAATCCTCCGGGTCATATATATTTGATTGTCTGGCTGGATATGAATCAATAATTAAAGTACACTTAGTAACACACAAAAAGACGCAAGCATCCACTTGCGTTTTCTTCCTGACACTAACTTTTCTTATTCGCCTTTTGCGACAATTTCTTCAGTGTTTGCAGCTCTCTCTTCAGAGGCTGTTTCGGTCACAACCTCAACTTCCGGCGCCGCAGCATCAACAGAGACTTCTGCTGTAGGTTCAGCCTCAGCTTCTGTATCTCCGGCTTCCACTACTTCTTCTGCGCCTTCCTCTTTGCCAAAAACAAGCAGGTCGTTTGCTTTGAGTACATCAAACCACTTGAGCATCTTTTTCATGTCGCTCACATACACACGACTATCGTCGAACTCAGGAAAAATATTTTTGAAATAACTTTTAATAGCATTGTTGTCACCAATTTTCACCTCCGTGGGAGGTATTGTGGTTTCGTGCTCCAGCATCTTCAGGAACACGGTTTCCAACCGCACATTATCGCCGGTAGTGTACACTTCAATACTATCCAGCGGCGTAACATTGTGTTTGCGCGCCGAAATAAATTTTGTGGTTTTATCGGCAATATTTCTCACCACTGCGCCATCGCTCTTGGTTGTAAGCAACTGATATAAACCGCCCAAACCGGTTACCGCTACAATTTCTTTATATTTCATATCTATTTTCAAAAAGGCAGACAAATTTATAACAAACCCTCCGATAAATTCATCGACTTCCTGTAAAGATGCAATTTTTCGCGGTAGCATCCGAATTTCAGGCAAATAAAATGGCAATTCAGCCGATTTAATCTTTTGATAACAGGCTTTGAGCCGACGAAGTAGCATTATATAACAAAGCTCGCTTAACTTTGCACCCAAATTGGACATTGCCCTTCCTGGTGTTTTGGCAGGAAGGGTTATTTGTAAAAAGAAGTCATTGGCACAGACAACATGATGCAGTGACGGGATGAAATTTATATGGAAATTCGCAATATAGCAATTATCGCACACGTAGACCACGGAAAAACTACACTAGTTGATAAGATTTTACACACAACCCATGTATTCAGGGACAATCAGCAGACCGGTGAACTGATTATGGACTCCAACGATCTGGAGCGCGAACGGGGAATTACTATTTTCAGTAAAAACGCTTCGGTAACCTACAATGGCGTGAAAATTAATGTAATAGATACTCCGGGCCACGCCGATTTTGGCGGCGAGGTGGAGCGGGTACTCAAAATGGCCGATGGGGTGCTGCTGCTTGTGGATGCCTTTGAAGGCCCTATGCCACAAACCCGTTTTGTGCTGCAAAAAGCGCTCAATCTTAATTTGCACCCTATTGTGGTGATCAATAAGGTAGATAAGCCTAATTGCCGCCCCGAAGAAGTGCATGATGCAGTTTTCGAACTGTTTTACCAGTTAGATGCTACGGAAGAGCAACTTAATTTTCCAACCCTATATGGTTCTTCCAAACAAGGATGGTTTAATACCACTCTTGAGCCAAAGGAAGATATCAATGTGCTGCTCGATACAATTATTGAAAAAGTACCGCCGCCAGTGATGCAGGAAGGAACTATTCAGTTGCAGATAACATCTCTGGACTACTCTTCGTTTCTGGGCCGGATAGCAATAGGCAAGATAACAAGGGGTACCATTAAAGAAAACCAACCTGTAACATTGTGTACAGTAGATGGTGGCAGGCGCAGATGCAAGGTGAAGGAACTTTATGTATTTGAAGGAATGGGCAAAAAGCGCGTAGCCGAAGTGGTATGCGGCGATCTTTGCGCAGTAGTAGGCATTGAGGATTTCCAGATCGGAGAGACAATTGCTGATTTCGAGAATCCTGAGGCTCTGCCCATCATCCCAATCGACGAGCCGACAATGAACATGCAGTTCGCCATCAACAACTCGCCATTCTTTGGTAAAGAAGGCAAGTTTGTAACCAGCCGCCACATACGCGACAGGCTGATGAAAGAACTGGAGAAAAATCTGGCGTTGCGCGTTTCTGAAACTGACGATGCCGATAAATTTCTGGTTTACGGTCGTGGCATCCTGCACCTGAGTATTCTGGTAGAGACCATGCGCCGCGAGGGTTATGAACTCACTATTGGCCAGCCAACGGTATTGACCAAAGAAATAGACGGACAACGTTGTGAGCCTTATGAGGTGCTGGTAGTAGATGTGCCTGCCGAATTCAGTGGAAAAGTAATTGACCTTGTGACACAACGCAAAGGCGAAATGCTGGTGATGGATACCAAAGGTAGTATGCAGCACCTTGAGTTTGACATACCCTCGCGCGGGCTCATTGGTTTGCGCTCGCAGATGCTTACGGCCACTACAGGCGAAGCGGTAATGGCACACCGGGTGGCAGAATACAAGCCGTGGAAAGGATTTATACCAGGCAGGAGTAATGGTGTTTTGATTGCGAAACAAGCAGGATCTGCTACAGCGTATTCTATTGATAAATTGCAGGACAGGGGTCGTTTCTTTATAGATCCGGGACAAGAAGTATATGCAGGACAGATGATAGGTGAGCACATAAAACCGGGAGATCTGGTTGTGAACTGTGTGGAAGGCAAAAAGCTGACCAACATGCGCGCAAGCGGCAGTGATGATTCTGTAAAAATTATACCTAAAGTGCTCATGACTCTGGAAGAGTGTATGGAGTACATACAGCAGGATGAGTGCATCGAGGTTACACCACAAAACATTCGCCTCAGAAAAATTATTCTGGACGAAGAATTGCGTAAAAAGCAACAAAAGAGCATGAAAGCAGAAGCTTGATAACATTATTGACATTAAAAAAGCGTCGGGCAAATGCCGGCGCTTTTTTAATTTAAAAGATGTTTGCTAAATTTCAGAATATAGGAAGATTAGCCCTTCACTTTATCCATGGTCATAATGATGGTTGCCTTCTCTTTTTCGTCGAAGCTGTACATGGACTGCTCTACAAACAAGGCAAGGGAGACCCAAACACCTGTCATAAAAAGATAAGTATAAGGCACCAGCAGCAAGCTAAGGAAAAACGTGAGGTATATTTTGAATGAAGCCAGTAGGAAAATTTTGTAGTGTACTTTGTTCCTATGCTGCCAGTACCAAAAACCAAGTGCAAGTATTGTGAGCATCGGAATCACCATGAGCAAATTTTTGAGAATGTGAAATCCTTTTAGCAAATCGTAATGGAGGTATTCTTCATAAATCATAAAAGCGAAGCCATTGCCGGCATACAAATGGTAGGCCCTTTTTCGCCCAAATTGTATATCCACTCGCCCCAGGCTGCACGTTCATAATCTTTGGTAAAAATGTTGAGTATCGACCAATCTTTGCTCGCGAAGGGGATTATGTAAATAACCAAAACAAGCACAAGAGCCCCGATAATCGTTTTTATTACGTATTTAGATTCTTTGTTTATGAGCATCACAAAGATCCATAGTGGGAACCAAAAAATTATGTAATAACGGGACATCATACAAAAAGCTGCTGCCAATGACATGAGGATATAGCTGTTGCGATTTGTAGCTGTGAGGAGTAGCATATAGTAACCGCCAAACATAATTTCGACCGTCACTCCAAGTACATTAATATTGTAAGTATATAGGTAATTGATCATTAGATAAAGTAAGGAAGGAAATGCAATTTGCAGCCATTTCTGAGGGTTATTTTGCAGACGTTGTATCAATAACGCGGTACCTGCCAGCCATATCAAAAATGTAATAGTTCTGGGGTCGCGGTGAAAATATTCGGCTATGACGATTGGTAACCAGTGCATAGGCATGTATCCGGGATGGGTAGTTTGATGAATAGAAGCCCAGGCATCATTGCTGTAAACGTATTTACCGTACAGGAAACGTTGCGCAAGAATTCTTACAGCAGGTATAACGTCCGATATTTTTGCATAATCGATAGTGTGGATGACTGTATAATTTATTTTATACAACAAATACACCACAAGGAAGTAAAACAGAATCAGGTATTTATTGCTTTTCCAGGAATTGCTTTTATATAACGAAACTTTACCTGAATCATAAAATTTCACCATCACGGTAATACCTATTGCCAAAGAAACGATGAACGCACTAAAAGAATTCTTTTTCTGGCCTAAAATGTTGTTCGGAAAAAAATAAGTTGTCAACAAGATTTCCAGAATGATCAGCAGAACCAGTATTAAATCAACAACTTTTATCTTCGACATGAATGGCAATATTAAATAGCAAATCTAATATAATTCAGATTAATTTCGTTTTGACGAAAAAACGAACCCCCAAAACATGTTTTGTAAGGACTATAAAAAGAATCTGAAACGTCGAAAGTCACTCTTTCTATCCCATTTTATGTATTTTCATAAAACATGTCTTTTGTATCCTCTTCCATGAACGCGAGGCGTTTGTCTTTTTTGAGGTATGCTTTATCCATCCACAATAATAGTGCCGGCAAAAGAATCAGGTTGGTGATCATGGCCATAAACAGCGTGAGAGAAGTGAGATATCCCAGGGCTTTTGTGCCCCCGAAATGCGATAGCATGAAAACACCAAAGCCTGCTATGAGAATGAGCGAAGTATAAATAATGCTCAGCCCGGTGTCGTGTATTGTGCGGTGCACAGTATCTGCAATACTATCGTCATGGCGCCGGAGTTCCTGTTTGAAATTGACCAGAAAACGTATTGTTACGTCTATAGTGATACCCAGCGCTACACTAAAAACCAAAACGGTGGATGGCTTGATCCTGATGTTCATCCACCCCATTATACCCGCGGTTATGATTAGCGGCACAATATTCACTACCATAGAAATCAGGAGAATACGCCAGGAGCCGAACAGAACGATCATGCAGCCGAAAATGATAATAAAAGCAAGTATCAGGCTGTCTCTCAGGCTATTTATGATGAATTTGCTACCTTCAAGAAAGGTGATGGAAGTGCCTGTAAATGTAATTTTGTATTTGGCAGTATCGTCTTTATCCTTCATCCCAAATATCTTATAAACATTGGGTGTAATCTGTGAATCGAGCAAATTGGGCAACTTGCGGGAGCCCACATCTGCCATGTACACACTGATTCTTGCTTTCTGTTTATTGCTGTCGATAAACGAGTTGAGCAGTTTGGTGAACAAAGTAGGCTTGTCGCTTTTGCCTGTTTTAAGATAAGGCAGCACAAATGCAGCCTGCAGCATATCGCCGGGCACCTCATAGTTGGCAGAGTCACCTCCAAAATAGGCCTGATTGGCAAATTTGATGCCTTCTGTAAGAGCCAGCGGATGACCTATTTCATTATGTGTCTGCAAATAATGGGTTAGCTCGTCGATCTTATTGAGTGCATCGAGCGACAAAACACCATTTTTCTTCCGCGTATCTACCAATATTTCGAGAGGCATCACGCCGCGGAAATTGCGCTCAAAAAAGCCCAGGTCTTTAAACACTTTATCGTTTTTAGGCAAGTCGTCTACAATATGGGTTTCATTCGTCAGCCGGAGTACGCCCATTACTGAAAAAATACAAACAAGAATCGTAAACCCGTATATCCAGAGGCGGTGGGAAAATACCCATTTAGTGATGCGGGTGAGTAGCTTATGGATCCACTGTCGCTCCAGATAACTGATGTGTTTCAGTTTAGGCTCGGGCAAAAGGGAGAAAAATGCGGGGATAAAGATCAATGATATGACAAACAAACCCAGAATGTTGATGCCTGCCACCAAACCAAATTCCTTGAGCAATACACTTTTGGTAAAGAAAAATACACCAAAACCAATAGCTGCCGTAAGATTGGTGAAAAGCGTTACGATACCCATTTTGTCTACCATACGCAACAATGATTTTATTTTGTTGCGTGTTTTGAAAAATTCGGTATGATACTTGTTGAGCAGGTATACACAATTTGGAATACCAATTACCACCACGAGCGGGGGTATCAAAGCAGTGAGCAACGTAATTTTATACCCCATCAGTACAATGGTACCCATAGACCATACTACACCCATTGCCACCACGATCATGGATGACATGACAGCCGAGAAAGAACGAAAGAACAGTGTAAGAATAACTGCTGTGAGCGCAAGAGACAATATCAGAAACAATTTCATTTCCGATTGTATCCTCGTTGCCATTTCGGTACGAATGAAAGGCAGACCGGAGTAGTGTACTTCGATATTGTGTTTTTCACTAAATGCCTGACAAAGATTTTTAATCCCGTTAATGACTTTACTCCTGTATTTTGAATTAAGCGTGTCTTTGTTGATGCGCACCAGCATTCTGTAGCAATCTGTCTGAGGATTGTACAAGAATCCCTTGTAAAACGGCAGATTCTGGAAGCTGCTTCTGAAGCTATCTACATTATTGTAGGGAGGCAGACCATCCGCCAGGGGAGCAACTTTGAGGCGTTGGGTGACAGTATCTTTGATAAAAGTTATGGCCTGGGGCACACTGATCACATTTTCCACAGCGCTTACTTTGCTTATGTTTTGAGCAAGAGCAGCATAGTCGTTAAAAAATGCAGGACTAAAGAAGTCTTTGGTGGTAACACCAATCAACATCATATTGCCGTCTTCCCCAAATTGTTTTCTGAATTCCTGATACTCTATGTATTTGGGATTGTCAGTAGGTACTGCACTCGTAAAATCGTAGCTAAGTTTCACCTGTACGGCAAAGTAACCCATTATCCCGGTGGAGACCAGTAAACATATGAGCAATAAAATACGGAACTTTATTATCAGCGCAGCGGCTTTGTGCCACATCTTAGTATCTTTCAATTTGGTAAAGGACGCAAAAATAAAAACAACTTTCAATTAAATGAATCAATTTATCACTTTTTAATGGCACATCGCTATTTTTGCGCTCCAAAAATTTCACTGTTAATTAGTTTGCTATAACATGCAAAATTAATAATTGTGAATTAAAGGGCTTATTTTCAAAATGAAACAAATGCAAGACCCAATTAAAGTAAACGAAATGAGAAGCTGGAACGAAAACAAAGCAAATTCCAGCTGGCAAATTTTTAAGATAATGGCCGAGTTTGTTCAGGGATTTGAAACCCTGGCTAAACTCGGTCCCTGTATTTCAATTTTCGGTTCGGCACGCACCAAGCCCGGCCACAAATATTATGAATTGACTGTGGAAATAGCCCGTCAGCTTGCCCTTGAGGGTTTCGGAATCATCACAGGCGGCGGACCAGGAATAATGGAAGCAGCCAATAAAGGTGCCTCGATGGCATCGGGGAGGAGTGTGGGCCTGAATATTTCTCTGCCTTTTGAGCAAACAGTAAACCCCTATGTTGACAGAGACACGAAAATAGATTTCGATTATTTTTTTGTGCGGAAAGTGATGTTTACGAAATACGCGCAGGGCTTTATCATGATGCCCGGCGGTTGGGGTACTATGGACGAATTTTTTGAGGTAGCCACGCTGATACAAACCCGAAAATTTCTGCAGGCACCCATGATTTGTGTAGGGAAATCGTATTGGACCGGCTTGTTCGACTGGATGCGCGAATCGATGCTGGAAGCAGAACACAATATAAGCCCCGGCGATCTGGACCTGATTAAGATATACGACGACCCTAAAGAGATTGTGACTTACATTATTGACTTTTACAGCCACAATAAATTGCAGCCCAATTTCTGATATTTTATGTCAAAACAACTGATTGATGCGGCCATTGAAGCCTATGCGACTGATCATACCTCGCCTGAATCGCCGGTGCTGGCACGCCTGAATCATGAAACTAACAGGAAAGTAATGCAGCCTGTGATGCTTTCCGGCCACTTGCAGGGTGCAGTTTTGCAGCTATTCAGCCATTTGGTAAAACCTTCCCGCGTCCTGGAGATCGGCACTTTTACGGGGTATTCAGCCATCTGTCTGGCGCAGGGGCTGGTGGAAGGCGGGAAACTATACACCATAGATATAGAGGAAGAACTGCTTGATTTTTCATCGGGCTACATCCGCGAAGCCGGGCTTGAGGGGAAAATTATACAGCTTACCGGAGATGCAACGGAAATTATTCCAAAACTTGATGAGTCATTTGATCTGGTATTTATTGATGCCGATAAGACCAACTATTCCCGCTATTTTGATATGGTCTTCAGCAAAGTGCGTATGGGGGGCATTATTCTGGCAGACAATGTTTTGTATGAAGGCGATGTGCTGCTAACTCCGGACGAGCAAAGCAAGAATGCACGGGCCATTGCAGAATTTAATGAGAAAGTGAACCAGGACGCGAGGATTGAGCATGTGTTGCTGACGATAAGAGATGGGCTTATGGTAATGCGCAAAGTGGGGGAATAACAGAAGGATAGAGCCTGAACTTGAAAACGGGTCATGGCAGATTCCTAGTATGGATAGATTGCAGATATTTATCTGCTACCTATGTCATTCACGCGCTTTCAAGTCAGAGAAGAAAGTTTCGGATGATTCTTTGAATCCTCGTCGCCCTTAAAAAAAGTAAAATGTGTGTATTGAAAAATGACTATTCTGAGCTTTTTGAGGGTGCAACGGCTGCTGGTACAGGAGTAAAATCAATTTTGCCTAACCTTCTTTTCATAGATTCAATTTTACGTGAAGGCTCCCTCTGATCTGCATTTCGTAAGTTTGGATTGACAACTACCTTCAAATCCGGAAAAAAATTTCTACTGGATTGACTGTTTTTTTTCATTTTTCATACATCAAAATTAGGATTTTTTCTACAACAAAACTTTCGTAATCTAAATGTAACTACTCAGGTGCAAATGGAACGCAGATGACACTGATTATTATGATAAAATAAGATTTTATTTTTATAATGTGTAAGTTTATTTACTATTAAATCAGTAATTAGGCGTGTATTTTGTCCAAAGATAATAATATTATCTTAATTTAAACTTATGATATTATCGTAAATAAATTGAAATCAGCGATTATCATATTTATCTGTGTTGTCTGCGTTCCATCATAGAGCCTGAGTGGTAATAGTCATATTTCATATCCGGGAATCAAGGGGTCAAATGTACAAAATGAAAGTAAGTGGGTAAAAAGCAATAAGATACGTTTCGTGGTTATTGGTTTTGTGTGTAACAAACTTTATTTGTGTAAAAGTGACAACCAACATCCCAAAAATATAAACTGCTTGTATTGCTTATACAAAAAAATATTTTTACTTTCGTGCTTTAAATACTAAAACAACATTTCTCATGAAGAAAGGATTTTTGATATTCGCTTGTTTGTTCATCCTGATTTTGGTTTCAAAGGTTGGGAACGGGCAGAATGTTACAACGATAGCAGGCAATGGCGCCGCTGCCTATGGTGGCGATGGAGGACCTGCAACAGCGGCCTCTTTAGACTCACCTTCATTTATTGCATTTGGATTAAGGGGTGGATTTGGTATGTTGTATGTGGATGATGCCGCCAATAATCGTATGCGTCAAATAAAAATCGGATCAATTATTACTTGCGTTGCGGGTGATGGCGTTGTAGGCTACACTGGTGATGGAGGTCTGGCAACTGCGGCAGAACTCAATAATCCGGGAGGCATGGCACCTGACAAGCGTGGCAATCTTTATTTCGCAGAACTGAACAATGGAGTCGTCCGTAAGATAAACGAGTTGGGTGTTATATCTACAATTGGCGGTAATGGAGGCACGACATTTTCTGGCGATGGTGGGCTTGCTACTAATGCTTCTTTTAATATCCCACATAATGTAGCTGTTGATCCGATTGGAAACGTTTATGTTTGCGATCAGTGGAACCAATGTATCAGGAAAATTGATACAAGTGGTAGGATTTCTACCGTTGCCGGAACTCCGACAGTTGCCGGATTTGGAGGGGATGGCGGGCCTGCGACGAATGCGTTGTTATCTTACCCAAATTATGTTCGCGCAGATACACTTGGCAATTTGTTTATAACAGACAATGGCAATCAAAGGATAAGAAAAGTAAATGCGGCAGGAGTGATTTCTACCATAGCCGGTAATGGTTCGGTGGGTTTTAGCGGAGATGGAGGTCAGGCGACCAATGCGTCTTTGCAATGGCCGGGCGGTATCCAATTTGATTCGTATGGGAATATCTACATTGGTGATGCCTATAACGAAGTAGTTAGAGTCGTTGAATTTTCAACAGGGAAAATATTTACAATTGCGGGTACCCCAGGTGTTGCCGGGTTTTCCGGAGATGGTGGCCCCGCCACCGCCGCACTTTTTAATAAACCTTCTGATATTGCTGTTGATGATAGAAATAACATTTATGTAAATGATTGGTGGAACAATAGAATAAGGAAAATTGTAGCTATATATCCTCCTTTGATGGCACAGGTAACTGAAAAGCAAAATGCACAATTGAGTTTTTCACCCAATCCGACGGATGGTAAGATTCAAGTTCAGTGGTCTTATATACATGCAGGCCGAGCAAATGTTTCTTTAATGCAGATCACGGGTTCATTAATTTTTTCCACAACTTTTGAAATCAATGCAACCGATGGGAGTGCGGAAGTTCAACTCCCTCAGCTTGAAAATGGTATGTACCTGTTAACGGTGCAGACTGATGACTATAAGAAGACAGAGAGCATTATAATTTCTAAGTAGATGTCAATATTATTACGGGAACAATAGCATTTGTAAAGCATTTTTGTTTTACAAATGTTGATATTTGTTAAAAAACACATTCATGTCATTTGCAAAATTGAAAAATTATATTTCTGCCAGGCTTTATTTCTTAGTGCTATTTGCAGCCAAATTTTTTCCTGCAAAAGCAGGTGAGAAAAATTTGCTGCTTATTAAAACCGATGAAATTGGTGATTATGTTATGTTTCATCAGTACTTCAAATATATACGAAAGTCCGACAAATATCACGGTTATAAAATCACTTTGGTCGGCAGTCAGGCCTGGAAAGATCTCTTTTTGAAGTTTGATATGAATTCTGTCGATGAAGTTATCTGGCTCAATAAGAAGAAGTTCAAAAG
>Ga0208385_1000152_pt1 | contig 15625 bp, 10 predicted proteins | sample CryBogCBH11Jul08_FD_184602 | JGI IMG/M metagenome (GOLD analysis project Ga0208385, IMG submission 184602) | Freshwater microbial communities from Crystal Bog, Wisconsin, USA - CBH11Jul08 (SPAdes) | ecosystem: Environmental > Aquatic > Freshwater > Lake | place: Crystal Bog, Wisconsin, USA... | reverse complement strand
GATCATGGTTCGTGTGGCGGAAGGCTCCGGCTACTGTCGCCATACGGTAAATGCCTGCGAGTTGAATTCCGGGGACGGCTTCACTGCACCGACGAACAGCCGCCTCTTCGTGCGTGCCAGCCAGCTTGGTTTTATGGAATTGCAATCGGTTCGCATCGAGCCGGATTATTTGAATGGACTTTTGACGGTGGCGGAATGGTTCAGGCTTGAAGCGGCTCAGTCTCATTTACCGTGTATTTTCTACTTTAAGGCACATGAAATAGCGGGGCAGAAGTTTGCCCGGCTGGTCGATCAAGCGTCCGGTCAACGTCTGTCCACCCGATGTGGGCTGCTTCAATTTTGGGCAAACGGCGTCGCCAGCCTGCTGGCTGATTCCGCATTGGCGGCTGAAACCAATACAGGACTGCGCCAGCGCTTCCGGCAGTTGATGGAACATATGCCAGAGACAGAATTGTTCCGGCACCCTTTATCAGATTTGGCGCGGCAGCTTCAATGCAGCGAACGGCATTTTAGTCGTCTTTTCAGCGCAGAGTTTGGTGTTTCCTTTCGCAGTCATCAAATTGAATTGCGACTGCAACATGCCTGCCGGCTGCTAACAGAACCGGGTCACAAGATAGCCATTATTGCCAATGAAAGCGGCTATCAGCACATCGGGCTTTTCAACAAGACATTCAAAAAACGATTTGGCGTGACGCCGAGCGAATGGCGCCACCAATTGCAGAATCACCTAAGTTCAACGGCAACCTCTGCCTTACGGTCAGGAAAAAATCAGGCCATGGATTTTCCTTAAGCAGATCGTTCGAGAGAAGCGAGCGGCAGTTTTCTTGGCCTCCCATGTTTCTGTCGCCATTTACCAGGACTCGTCCCATAACGTCGGACAAACATCAGGTTAAATAAGCTCAAAGACTTGTAACCGCTTTCCAAAGCCACATCCACAACCTTGGAATTTCCCGTGGCTAATAACTCCCGGGCTCGCGCCAACCGGAGTTCGGCGCGCTTCTCGCGAAAGGACATGCCTACCACCTCATGAAAGATTCGGCTCAAGTGACGGGTCGTGCAATAGGTCATCAGGGCCAGTTCATCAAAACTCATCTCCACCAGTTCTGATGCGGGCGTTTGTTTCAATAATACCTTGAGACGCATTTTGGCGGCAGAACTTGCTCCGTTGTCGGCAGTCTGATCCAATTTAGTGCGCACAAGTTCGCAAAATATCTGAAGCAATTGTAGCCGAAAATGCAGTCCCTCTTGGTTCTGCTCACTGTTTACTTGGCCCAATTTTAACGCAACCGGACTATCCGGCGAAATAATCTGGATGGAACTTTTTTTACTAGATGCTGCCAGTGCCAGTGAGTTTTGTTCAACCAAAGAAATTAACCCAGCCAGACGCGATGGCATGACGTTGAACGCATAAATTGACAATTCACTTAATTGGCTGGCACGGATATGTCCTTTTACTCCATCTGCAACTAAAACCACAGATCCCACCTCTAGATCTTGATTTAATTCAGCATGCAAAAAATAACCAGCCCCCTTGCGAATTTGAAGGATGGTCCAACCATTCAATGGCGACACCCATTCCTCGCCAGCTAGAATTGAAAACTCTTTGATAAGCAGATGAGGCTCATGTGGTGAACTAAGTTTCATATTTAGAGGCCTCAAATCCGGCTAATAACCTTTCTTTGACCTTTCTTTGACCTTAATTGCCAATGCATTTGAATGCGAAGATAGCTGAAGCCTGTTACAACAAGGTGACAGTTCTGGGAAATATTGGAAAATTGTTTGCGACTTCTGGAAGTGATAAAAAACAAATAATCCCCAATATCGTCAAACAACCCTGTAGAAAAGTTAATTGTTTCCTGCTTGTAACAATTCTGACGGCAATTCGTAATAAAAGTTGTCCAACTTGTGCCCTGTGTTTTAAGCATTATTATTCGAGCCGCCGGCGGATCGAAGGTTGATGTTTAAGTATTGTATTCTCAAATTATTATCGAAATGTGCCGGCCCTATCAAAACCAATCAAGCAGTGGGCTGTTTAGCGTCGTAAATCAGACACTCGGCCTTAGAATGCTGACTTGTTTGGCCAAAGATTACAAACACAGCCCCCCGCGCACACTATTGTGCTTTGCGGTTCTTTTGCTGCAGTTTTTCACTTGCTGGCATCTGGCGGCGACTGAGTCATTTGCCAACCGTCAGATTCCAGCCGCGTTTCAGACCAATGCTCCCTCTTACAACGTCGAGTCCTATGTAATTGAGGGCAAGACTTTGTTGGCCACCAACATTCTTGTCCCCTTGTTTTCCAGACACACCGGAACGAATATTAGTGTCGAGGAAATTGTGCGAGCAGCTGCGGATCTGCAATTGGAATACAGCAAGCAAGGCTTTCAAACGATGAACGTCATCATCGCTCAAAAACGAATCACCAACGGCGTAGTAACAATGGGTGTTTTCCCGGGGGCCATCGCCCAAATCGTAGTATCAGGAATTCGTTACTCGGTTTCGAGCAACGGCGTGGACATGGCGGCAATCCACTCGGAATCCAATACGTCCGGCTCGGTGCCTCAAACCCAAAGCCCCAACAACAGCACGGCCACAAACTCCGGCCCACACTTTACCGTGGAGAAATATCTGATCGCCGGCAACTCGGTTTTGTCTCCTCAAGTCATTGGCACGAGCCTTACCAATGCCTCTGGCACCTTCGGAACAAATGTCACCCTTAACGGCATTCGCACGGCGGCGGCTGAACTTCAGGGAGCATATCGGGCACGCGGTTATGTGACGGTGGCGGTAGGACTGCCACCGCAAAAATTGACCAATGCGACGGTTAAAATGCAAGTGACGGAGGGACGGCTTGCCAGTATTGAGGTCAAAGGGAACCGTTACTTTAGTTCCAACAATGTGATGCGCGCACTGCCTAGTCTGCATACAAATATCATCCTAAATGGATTGGTTTTTCAAGCAGAACTAAATCAGGCCAATGCCAATCAGGATAGACAAATATATCCTATGCTTGACCCAGGACCGGATCCCGGCACCAGCGATCTTACTTTGAAAGTAAAGGATCGTTTACCACTCCATGCCAAGGTGGAGTTGAACAATCAAAGTTCGCCTGGAACTCCGGGATTAAGAATCAACTCGTCGGCCATGTATAATAACCTTTGGCAATTGGAAAACTCCTGTGGTGTGCAATACAGCTTTTCCCCCGAGTTATACAAGAAAGGTGATCAGTGGGAGTTTTATGATGGGCCTTTGGTCGCCAATTACAGCGCATTTTATCGAATGCCTTTGGGCAATCCAGAAGCTATTGACGAAATCATCGCGAGCAATCCCGGAAGTTTTGGTTACGATGAAGCTACTCGGAAGTTTAATCTGCCACCGGCTTCGGGGCTGCCCGAGTTAAATTTCTTTGCCAGTGGCTCTACCATTGACACGGGTTTGAACACTTCAGGTAATGTGCTCTTCTACAACGTTCCCGGTGTGCGCCAGATATCTAAGAATGATGTTCAGGAGGATATAACATTGAATTACGACCTCGGTGCCCGCTTGAGCACCCCTCTAAAAACTATCGGTGATGTTCATTCCAGTATTTCCGGTGGACTAGACTATAAAACGTATGACCTCACCAGTTACAAGACAAACAACTTTATCTTTACAGAGATAACGCTCAACTCGGTGGGCATACCTAATCCCCCAACCATAAGCACAGTTGCCTCGCCGGTGCCGACGACCCACCGACCACTGCAATATTTGCCCCTGTCACTTCGTTACGATGCGAGCATGCACGATGCGATGGGGACAACCACTTTTGGCCTTGGAATCAGTGGAAACGCTTGGTTTTCAGGTTCGGTTAGCAACTTACAGGGCATAACCAGTTCCAAGAAGTCCTCAGGTTACTGGGTCGTCATTAACCCCAATTTTTCTCGCACTTTTCAGCTAGCCACTAATTGGATAACCACCATCCGAGCCGACGGCCAGTGGGCTACTGAGCCTTTGATAAGCAATGAACAATTTGGTGCCGGTGGTGTTAATAATGTCAGAGGCTATCAGGAAGGCCAAGTGTTTGGCGACACTGGCTGGCACATTACCCTGGAACAACAGACACCGCCTCATTTGGTGGGAATCACTTCTGGCAACACACCCCTCACCATCCGTGGTTCGGCTTACATGGATTATGCACGGGTCTATCTACTAGACCCACAGGGGCGACCCGATTACACTGCATTGTGGAGTGCTGGCTTGGGTGGCGTGGCAACGCTCGGCTCCCATTGGGAAACCCGGCTTTTGCTTTCTGTGCCGCTGGTGGAAGTTACCGGCAGCGCGTTGTATCAGCCATTTATTAATTTCAGCGTGACTGCGCAGTTTTAATTTGTCATGAAATTGTTACCAAAAAAGCTTGGCCGAAGGTCAATCTGGCACTTAGATTCTAAGTTGACGTTTTTATGATGACTGCCTTGCCTCATTCTCTGTGGCGTTGGCCAACGTTGATAACGCTGGCCGTGCTCTTGACAGCAGGTATCTATCCGGCTTATGGCAATCCCAACTCCACGACAGCTTCCGTTACGCAAGGGACAGCTTCGTTTAATGCATCTGGTTCTCAATTGACAATTACCACCTCTGCTAACTCTTTCATCAACTGGCAAAGTTTCAATATCGGTGCTGCTGAAACCACTACTTTTGTTCAACCCTCGTCTGCTTCCGTGGTTTGGAATCAAATCAATGATCCCAATCCCTCTCAAATCCTTGGCACACTCAACGCCAACGGCTATGTGGTGCTGCAAAACCAATCCGGATTTTACATCGGTGGTTCGGCTGCCATTAACACCCACGGTCTAGTTATGACCACCGCCTCATCCCCCGTGCCTAATCTGTCAAGTGGTGGTGCTTGGCAATTTAATACACCACCGCCCTCCGCAAAAATCATCAACTACGGCCAGATTAACATTACGGGTGGAGGCTCGGTTTTCTTGATTGGCGGCGACATTGAAAACAGAAACGATGTCAATGGCACAGGCAGGATTTCCGCCCCCGGCGGCAAGATTGGACTTTATTCGGGACAAACAGTGTTGGTTTCGATGAGTCCGGATGGCCGTGGATTGAGTGCCCAAGTGACGCTACCTCAAGGTTCCGTAGATAATGAGGGTAAATTGATTGCCGATGCTGGCAGCATTGTCGCCCAAGCGAAAACGGTCAACCAAGGCGGCCTGATTCAGGCCAATTCCGTCCAAAATGTCAACGGGGTGATTGAGTTGTTGGCCAGCGACAGTCTCAACCTGAAGTCCAGTTCTGACATTGAATCCCATGGCGACAACACCAGCGCCGGTGCGAGTCCCGGCGGATTTGTGGTTTTAAAATCTGATAATACTTTTGCCGACAACGGTGGCTCGACCATTAATGTTACCGGCATTGGCGGAGGACAGGACGGCATGGTCGAAATTTTTGGCAACAACTTGGTGGATGCCACCTCGATTCAATCAAGCATCGGCAACAATTTCGCGCTCCTAATTAATCCTTATGACATCACGCTTTCGGGCGATGCCACGGATACATCCTCTTCCAGCCCCATTCTCAATGTGAACGATCTTGCCGCCTACTCACAGATTGCATTGTTCGCGAAGGACAACATAGAATTAAGCACAGAATGGTTCCTAACCGATCCAGGGGCTTCAGCCGCCTTATCTCTAAATGCTGGCAACAACGTGATTTTAGATGATGGCACCGGAATCAATGCGGCTAACAATTGGGGCGTCAAGCTGACTGCCGGCAGCGGATTCATTCCTACTCTTCAACAACCAACACCTGCTTCGGGTAGCGACGGCATTTATTTGAACGGCAGCGCTTACATTATAACCCAGAATAGAGACATCGATTTATGGGCAGCAAATGAAGTGCAGGTGGGTTGGTCGGGCTCTGCTAACTTACCCGGGCAGATAAACGACGGCATAGGTGGCATCACCACTGCAAATGGCGGCAACATCAACGTGACCACGCTTTCTGGGGATGTCAACACCGGATCAAATCCATTAGGATTTAATTATAAGAAATTTGCACCCTATTATACCGTTGATCCAGGCTTGGGTGGAATCAGCACGGCGGCGGGCGGGAATGTGACGATTACTGCTGGAGGCAATGTCATCAGTTATTTATCATCAGCCAAGACGGATGTAGTGGCGGCTGATGCCGGCTCCGGCACTTTTGGTTCAGCACCGGGAAATGTCACCATCACGGCCGGCGGCAGCATTTTCGGACACTATGTGCTGGCTAATGGCGCAGGTTCAATTACTGCCAGTCAAAATGTAGGTGCCGCCAACGGCGATCCTTTTGCCCTTAGCCTTATTGCCGGCAGTTGGAGCGTCAACGCACCCAACGGGAATATTTATCTACAGGAAGTGCGTAATCCGAACGGGGTTTTTAACAACCTGCAAGGCCCCGGGAAATATTTGTTCAACTATTCATCTCAGGCGGCCGTTGATCTCACGGCTGGAATCGGCGTGTATTTTACTGGCGCTGACACGACGGTGCCACGGCCATTCGGAGATGTTCCGGTTCTCTATCCTCCGATTCTGAACATTTTGGCCGGTGCGGGCGGCGTAACCTTAACAGCCAATCTGACCTTGTTTCCATCGCCGTATCAAAGCTTGAATATCACCACCACTGAGGGTGGTGATTTGGTTGCACTGCCCAACCCCATAACGCCATATGAATTACTCATGTCTGACAGTTCTCAAACCCAATGGAAAAGTCCAGCAACCTTTAGTCATGGCGATCACGGCAACCCACCCACGGAATTAAATAATCCCACCCCGGCACTCATCAACATTTCGGGAAGCATGGCCAACTTGACCCTGATCACCTCAAAAGCGACCCAGATATCAGTGGGCGGTGATATGATTAATTGCGGCTTCTCCGGGGAAAATCTTCATGCCAGCGATGTCACTTCGATCAAAGTGGCAGGCCAAATATATGATCAAAGTGCCTACTCTTTTGTCACTTTGTCTCAAGCCATTCCCAGTGTGCCTTCCGCCGACCTGCCTCAGGGTTTCAGCAGTTCGTGGGATAGCATTTTTACCCTGGCCTTGAATGGTGCAGCCATTGCCGCCCTGACAATCCCAGCCAATATACCTTCTTCCAAGTGGGCTACCTATGCCGCAGGCACTGCCTTGTTTCCATTGGTATATTCGAATGGTAAGTTTTTGGGCGTCAACCCTGGCTTTGTTTACAACCCGACTACCGGGCATTTTGGTTTTGGGGGCATAATGACACCGGACATCTTGGGCTATTTGACAACACCGACAATCACCGTATTACGCTTCGGAGCCAATGGTTTGCCGGTGACCTATACCGGTGTGGATGGGAAGACTCACTTTGCAACGGATCAGATCAATTGGGTTGACCCTTCGCAAATAGCCACGCTCTTTACTGCCAGTCAGGGAAATCCATCCCCCTCTCAGGGTCAGCTGGGTTACCGGCTGGGCGGCCCCGGCCAGTTCAACATAAATGCCGGTTCCATCTCTTTGGGCAACAGTTACGGCATACTTTCCTGCGGCGTGAATGATCCTCAGGGCGGATATTCACGGTATGCAAACTTGGCTTCTGAAACATCTGCTGCCGCGACCTTAAATGTCACCGTGTCCGGCAATCTGGATATGCTGACTTCGACCATTGCCGTCATCGGCATGGGCGGGAATGTCAATGTGATTAGCACCGGCGGCTTTATGAACCTCGGTTCTCAAGAACTCTTCAACACCTCCCGTCAGGTGGGTTTCGGCATATTTACTTCCGGGCGTGGCAATGTCGATGTGACCGCCCTTGGTGACATCGACATTGCCGGTTCACGCATTGCGACTTACAATGGCGGTAATATCTATATTGAGTCACTGGAAGGAACCGTCAATGTCGGAACCGGCGGAGACACCTACACGGGCGTGAGTGTTTCGTTTGTGAATCCTGTCACCGGAATACCCGGATTATATAACGAAGCAGTGTATGGCAGTGGTATTGTGGCTAATACCTTGCTGGATCCATCCCAAGTTCCAGGCAGTGCCATTGTGCCCGGCGATATCACGGTAAAAACCCCGCAGGGTGATATTATCGCCAGTCTGGGTGGTATCACGCAAGAGGCGCTTAATGGGAACATATCCAGTGGCCCCACCATTAATTTGCAGGCTGGAACCGCGCCGGTTGGCACTCTAGGATCGCCTGGTTACCAGCCCGGTTTTACCGGCAACATTGATTTAGGTCAATCCGGCGTGATTGGCGGCACGGTTAACGCCTCCGCGAACGGCAACATTACCGGCTTAGTCATCTCCCGCCAGAGCAGCACCGTTCAGGCCGCCCAGAACTTCAATGGCACGGTGCTCTCGGGCGGTTCGGCCAGTGTCACCGGTGGCGGCACGGTCTCGGGCACCATTATCGGCGTCGGTGGAGCCAGTGTTTCTGGCGGCAGTGTTTCGGCTGAAGTGCTTGGCCAGAATGTTTCTGTCAACGGCGGAGCTTCGCAGTCCACCCTAGGCACTTCTGCGGCGGCGTCCACCGCCGCCCAGTCCGCTGCCCAGCAGTCCGGCAACGATTCCAAACAACTTGCCCAAACCAGCGACTCGGATGACGATAAGAAAACCAAACTAAAGCCATCCCTGTCGCGACACATCAAACGGGTCACGGTGATCTTGCCCAAGGCAAGTTAAAATTAGCATTTATTAAGGGACAGGTAGAAAGGTTTCCGGCGACGGCAAAGAAGTTAACTGGTTCCAAGCCAGAGATCTTGAACGCCTTAAATTTCCAATTCCAACGAGAAACTATGGTGGGCTAGGCACGTTTTCACTTTGCTTCCATCGAGAAAATTCAGCCTGCACACGATTCCCCTTTCATCGTCTAGGTAATTCAAAGTGAAACGGGCAGCCATCCCATCCGATCCGTTCACCATACAAAACTAACAATGATTAAGGGGAAACCAACCTGTAATATGCTGCCACATTAGTCATCAAATTATTCGTGTAACCATAGCGGCCATCGCTTTGAATGGTGTTGGTAAAAATCGGAATCCAGTTGATGACGGCCAGTGTGATATTGGTGGATGACAAAATCCGGTATTGCACACCAGCCGGACCGTTCGTTCCGTTGAACTGAAGTTTTCCAGTAGAAAAAGTTACAGCCCCCAACTTGGCCGGCGGGGAAGCCACGATATAATTGCTCATAATGTTGGTGCTGGATCCTCCCGGTCCGTTCACCGTCAAGGTGACGGTATAAGTTCCACCCGAAGCCGAGGAGTAGGTATTGGTCACATTTCCGCCCGTGATGTTAGTAATGATGGTGCCGTTGCCAAAATTCCAAATCCAGTTGGTAATATTTCCTGTGGCCGTGTTGGTGAATACCACCTGAAGCGGCGCAAAACCATTGGTCCCTGTAAGAGAAGTGACTGAACCCGCCGCCGGAGCCCCTGACGCTGAAGCCCGGGTGAACGTCATGGTGCCATCAGTATTCAGCGTAAAATAACCCAGATAATCCGCTTTTCCGGTCGTGCTGCCGGTCAAGGGGTCAACAAGTAGATTCCCGGAAGTTGGAACATTCAAGTAAAAATCTGAAACCGAGGGCGTGGTGAAACTGCTCGGAGTCGTATTCTCCACTGTAAAAGTCGAGAACGTTGCCCCCCCCCAATCCCCATAACTAGGATTTGAGGAATCGCCAATATATGTTGTGAGGTTATTCCCCGGATCGAAGCTGCTAGGCTCCAGCACGACTTGCGCATAATTATAGACATTGGTGGCTCCCAATTCTACGGAAACGGTATTGGCTCCCGATTGAGCTCCAAGCATTTGCTGTTGCACGGTGCCGGCATTGCTGAAGGGGAAACGGTTAACCGGTGTTGTTTGAACATTCACGTTGGTGCGGGGAACCGTATACCAGCAGGATTTTATGGGAAAAGAGCCAAAAGCGTTTGTCAATGGTTGGCCACTTACTCCGAAGGTCGCCCAAACATTCCACAGCAATTTACCCAAATTATCCGGACACATATTTGTCAGTTGCTGACGGGTATAATTGTTAATGGGGATTGGAGTGCCGGGCGGCGCACTCAAAAAGTTGGTAATATTGCCAAGATTAGCCACCATTTCATAATTTTCTGCGGGGCTTGTCTTGCGAAATCCCACCATCACATCTCCTTCGCCATAGCTGAAATACGTTTGCGCGGTTAAAATTTCCGGCAGGGCCAAAACCAAACACATTGCCAGTTGCAAGCCCAACCGTTTGAGAGAGAGATTATTCATGTAAAATAAGCCACGTAAAATACCTGACTTGGTTTGCCGTGACAACCTTTTTTAGGACATGCACATAAACAAAAAAGACATTTTTAAAAATTGTAGATACCTAATTTTAAACACTTTATATAAGATTGGCAATTCTAGACCAACAGGCTCCAATATGTCACTTGTTTGTAACCGAAAACTGTAGTTTTGGGCCAAAATCCCGATTTCACTCAAATGTAAATGTTGTGGGAATCAGTCGCCCCGACGTTTCTGTTTTGGTTAATGAAATCTCTTCACTGTGGTGGTGACTGACAAATGGTAAAGTCGGCCTGTGTTCATCCGGTGTTAATTTTCACCGTCTTGTAACTTGCCTGTGTTCCGAGTAAGCCCTAGTCTTAAAAAACAATATATGAAAGTCCATCTAATAAGCCATACCGCTGTCACGGTGTTTATCCGGTTGCTGCTTTTAGCCTTGATGTGTGAAAATCTGCCCACCTTTGCCCGGGCGCAGGAGACAAATTTAAATTTTACAACCATTCAGGAAGCAGCGGATAAGGGCGACGCCAAAGCCCAGTATGAACTGGCTCGGTGCTATGAGAAAGGACAGGGAATTCCAAAAGACTATGTCAAAGCTGCTCAATACCTGCGCCAAGCTGCCGAGCAAGGCTATGCGCTCGCCCAAGGGCAATTGGGCTATTATTATGGCATGGGGCTGGGGGTCGATAAAAATCCTACCGAAGCCTTTAAATGGTATCAGAAAGCCGCCAATCAGGGAAACGCCATGGCTCAATTTGCGATGGGTTATATCTATTCCACGGGTAAAGGGGTATCCAACGACGTGAATCAAGCCATCCACTGGTGGCAAAAAGCCGCCAGCCAAAACCTGCCCCAGGCCCAAAATGCCCTCGGCCAGTTTTATTATCAACAAGGGAAAACCAATTCTGTTAAATATGCTGATGCCTTAATCTGGCTGCGTAAAGCCGCCGAGCAAGGTTACGGCCCTGCCATGAATGATCTGGGCACGATTTATGATTTCGGTCTGAGTGTGAAAAGAGATTTTGCGGAGGCAGCCAAATGGTATTCACTGGGTGCCGAACAGGGAGAAACCATGGCGCAAGCCAATTTGGGAGTCTTATATTTTGATGGCCGAGGTGTCACCAACGATTTTTTGAAAGCTTATGTCTTGTTCCGATTGAGTGCCGAGAAGGGATCCGGGGTCGGCAAAAAATATCTTTATATGGAATTTGATGAAAATAAATTGCTTTCGCCGAGCCAACTGGTTGAAGCGGAGCGGATGATCAATGAATTCCATAGTCGGCAGGCCAAACTCAAACCATAAAGGGCTGACAAGCACGGCGAAATTTAAAGCTATGGTGAGGTTGTCGGCGAATTTTGTTTTTCCACCAGTGCTTGGAATTTCATAAAGTCGTCGTCCCCCAACATCCCCTCTAAAAGGCTATCCGTCTCCACTTGAGCTTTCTGCCAACGCGCCAGATAGGCCGGATCGTTCGGATTCTGATTCGTGCCCCCTATCTCTTTCACAAAGATATCACGCAAGGTGGTTATCACCTGCCTCTGATCTTGGCTCAACTCTCCGGCTATCAGATCCGCTTTCTCAAAAACCATCGGCAGCGCTGGCACCACATCTGACCACGGTGGACGATGGCTTACCTTTGGCGCGGTCGTTGCCACATTATCCTGGGCTGGGTCAGGCTTTAACCCGAGAAAATCCCGGATCATCGCTTCTTCCTTGGCTGGAATCTGCTCCGTTTCTGACTTCAGCGTTGCTTCCGCGCCGGCAACCTCAACCGGGTTAGTGCCGACGGTAGCGGCCAGATTTTGTTCCAAGACCTTAAGCCGGGTCCACAACGCGGCATGGACATCTGCGGTGACAATGGCGCGAACGGTTGGCTCCGGACAGCCTATGTCCCGCAGGTTTTTAACATAGACATGATAATCGCTGGCATTCAGTTGGTTCCAGCGGAACGATTTGGCGGTGTCGGCCACGACCTTCGGGGTCGTGGGTTTCTCTGCCGCCGAGCGCAGCCAAGCGAAAACCTTCCCTGATGGATCCATCAGAAACCAAATCAAGCCGGCCAGCAAAACAATATTTACCAGCACAGAAATTTTAAACGTAATCCTCATGGTGCATGCTTAAGACCGACGGTTGGGCATTTGTTAAAGCCATCGTTGAATCGCAGGATTCGGGCAAGTTCCCATTCCCTAGCGGGCAATTAACCTGACCTCAACTAAACTTATTCCATCAGCTAACAGGGCGCCTGTCAAAACGAAAGACCGGCGCGGAAAGAATCCGCGCCGGCCGGTGAATCCTACTAATTAATTTGAATTATTGCAGTGACGGATAACCGGCATCGCTCGGCTTGTCGCAGGCGACCACAGCCGGGTCAAGCGCGGTGCTGGCACCGGAAATGACCGTATAGGTTTCCGGGTTCGCTTCCTGGCCACCGGGAGGCGTCAAGTAAGCAAATGAACCTTCAAGTGCGCCGGCAGCGGTGGACAAGCCATGCAGACCCGCATTGGGGGCGCCAATATTGGACGCACCAACCAATTTCGCGGCTACAACGCCGGCCGAGGAACCAGTGGTCTGGCCCACAGCTCCATACAGGTGTTCATGACCCCAGAAGGAATAGGTGCCGTTGATAACGGTGCCGTCGGATTCCAAAACACCTTGGTCGGTCAACACCGCGCCGCCGGAAGTGAGAAGGTGTGAGGCATAGAGGTCAACCAATCCCGTATAGCCAACGGTGATTACCGCCGCGTTGGTGGCAAGCGTTATGCTGGTATCAACCCAGCCGCTGCAGTCATCTTTAAGAGCTGAGCAGACGTCGCCGCCACTTTCGTAACCGTCATTCACAACGTCAAACAACCCGCCAGCAGCGCTAAGAGTCTGAACCGTGCCGAAAACGAGGGAGTTTTGTTTGGCGCTGTTATAATAACTGTCCTTCGGAACCCAATTGTCAACCTGTCCACTGGCGTTCACAGCGTGACCCGCATCAAGCATCATGTTCACCCGGGTGCCGGAACCTTTGTTACGACCAATCATATAGACGTGGTTCGTATGGTCAGTAGCGACACCGGTTAAATAATTCAAATACTGTGGTCCGCTGCAAAGAAAGTTCGCTTGAAAGCGGGTGAGGTTGACAAGATTCGTCCAACCCGGATTGGCCGTTCCATATTTGCCCTTGGCCCAAGTGAACGGAATGACACCTACAATGCCATATTCCTTCAAGTTCGAATTGAATCCGGGATTTAATGAAACCTTGTAGCTGGTATCAGCAAACGCCAAATCAGCCGAGCAAGGAGTAGCTAGGTAGCTGCCAGTGTTGTTAGGATCCACAAAGGTGGCTACCGTGGGCGTTCCGAACAGGGTTTTGGCGGAACCATCACCACCAAGCCCGGCAAGCTGAGTGTCATTATTAACCGTGGTGCCATAGAGACAAGCCAAACCGGCTTCAGAGCCAGTGATGCCAACCAGCAGGATGATATGATGAGTAACTCCGCCGGCTTGTACGTCGGTGATGTCACCGTAGGCATTGTAGGAACTGGTGGAACCATCAGCCGCCGGAGCCCCGCCCTTACCTTGCAGGGTGTAATTGTTACCATCGAATAAATTGTGGGTAACGGATTGATACAGGTTGCCGCGGAAGGCGGACGAACCCGTAATATACACGGCTTCATAGGTGGTGCCACCGATGGTATAATTAGGAGCACCAGCGGTGCGACCAGCATGGGCAGCAGAAGCTATGCCCACCGCCAGCGCGGCGGTTGCGAATAATTGTTTATAGTTCATAATAATAATTAATTGTTTGTTGTTTGTTGTTTGTTAAGTTGGTTTGATTAATTGTTTTTCTGAGGAGGGACTGTTTTGGGCATTTTTTGACCGATTTTGCGGCGAACCAAGACCACGAGCATACCGGCTCCAGCCAGCAGGCTGGTGGTCGCGGGCTCCGGCGCGGGTGTGAAATCCGCCACAAAGGTGGAGCCACTCAAATTCAGGGAGAGTTGGCCTGCAGCAACCCAGCCTGTAAAGCCGCCGCCAGCAGTCTGGGTATCTTTCCACAAGTTCAGCGTAACTGTATTACCGCTCATCGAGGACAGGGGATCTTGCAGGGGAATATAGTTGCCGAATAAGTTAGGATCGCTAAGACCAGCAGCGCTTCCATTGGCAATCAGTTCCTTGAAAGACTGACCGTAGCCAAGGTTGTTTGCAACTATTGCCTGGCTTCCACCGCCGACAGCGCCAGCACCAGGTATGGATAAAACAACTCCTGCAGCATTTGCAATATTTGCAGAATTAGGAGCAGAGCCGCTTGCCGGGCTCGCCGGGCTAATGGTCGAAATCATGATGGAATTAAATCCACCGGTCTTGCCTGAAACAGCGCCTACATAAAGGCCCGAAAATGAGGAGAAGACGCTATTAAACGCAGTCATGTCTGCGGCCGTTCCATCCATATGACTTACTCCACCTCCGGCTGGGATTTGCCCCAAATCAAGGATGAAATCGTTGTTGCCGCTGTTGACGAAGCCCAACACCAAATCGTTGGCGCTGGGAGATGATTGAGCCTGAGCCGACGTAACGCCAGTCAGACCCAGTGCCGCGAGTAATGCGGCTCGATATAGGGTTTTTTTCATTTTGTTTGTTTGTTTGTTTGTTGTTAGTAATTACTTTGCCGATGCGTGGCCACACCACACTAGTAATCGACGATGAGAATGTAGAAGAATCAAATCAAGATAACATCCATAATTCGGACATGTTTAGCCTGTTTATTGCCAAGCAATACATATGTATAACATGCTTATATTAAAATATTTATGTTGTTTTTAGACAGCAATCCTTCTAATTATTTGGATTGTTTCTAAAAGGTCACAATAAAAAAGCGAGGAATATTACGGTGAATGGCGAAAACAGCCTTGCGTCCGACATTAATAAATCAACAAATCGTAGATTTTGTCATGACAGGTCTTGACCGTCGCAACGGACTACGCAACAAGGTTATCCAATCGCAATCGTCTCAGATCAATTTTTATCGCCAGTGTCGTTAAGGCCCATTACAAAAAGGTGCAAAGCAGATTCGGCAGTTTGGAGGTGCCATGAATTGTGAACCATTTCATTTATATGAAATGGGGAACTGGTCTCGGTCTGGCTTTAAGCATTTTCTCGACTAAGCGTAAACTTTAGAACAGAGCGCTCTCCGAAATGCCCAATCAATAAAATAAACTAGCAGAAAAAACCAGCGAGGTTGGTGGTATTCGTTGCGCTAAAATAACGGGGAAGCGGGAACAAATATTGCCGGGGAAATTTTTCCCCGATCGGATTCTTTCCAGACTTCGCTGGCTTACCTGAGCTTCGTAACCACAATGTAACAAAA
>Ga0208385_1000144_pt1 | contig 16540 bp, 21 predicted proteins | sample CryBogCBH11Jul08_FD_184602 | JGI IMG/M metagenome (GOLD analysis project Ga0208385, IMG submission 184602) | Freshwater microbial communities from Crystal Bog, Wisconsin, USA - CBH11Jul08 (SPAdes) | ecosystem: Environmental > Aquatic > Freshwater > Lake | place: Crystal Bog, Wisconsin, USA... | reverse complement strand
TGGGTACTGCCGCTCGTTTACTGGCATGCCGGACATGTGCCTAAAAAGATGCGGCCACCAAGAGAGGTGATGGATATCCTGAGAGGCTCGTTTCAGTGGAGCCGTATCAGGACACTGTATATGGAGGGGCAACTGCAGCAGCTGACCTCAGCTTTCCGTGAAGCCGGGGTACGCATGATTGTGCTCAAGGGGCCAGCACTTGCCAGAATGGTCTACCCGGATACCGCCTTGAGAGCTGGATCGGACCTCGACATTCTGGTGCATCCGAAAGAGATGACGCGCTCGAAGGAGATCCTTTCGCAACTGGGATACACCTGTGATGCACGGAAGTTCGGGACAGACGTGGAAGCGCTCAGCCACCATGAAGAATTCACGAGCAGTCAGCATGGGCAGCAGTTTCGCTCGATCGAACTCCACTGGAAACTGATCCGAATCGGGCTCTTGCAGGAGAGCGATGTAGACAATCTTTTCGATAACGCTGTGCAGGTCAGCGCTGACAGTTCGACCTTTGAAGCACTGAACCCTGTCGACGCCCTAATCCACCGAGCGCTCAACAACGCGTTCATGCATGATGGCGACATGCGCCTCATCTGGATTTACGATATCCTCATGCTTGCCCAAAGCCTTAAGGAGCCGAAGGAGTGGCTACTGTTACAAAATCGATGCGTGGCATGGCGAGCCCGCCTGGCCGTAGAAGTTGCACTGACACTTGCCCGTTCCTGGTACGGGTTACGCTTACCGGATGCATATGCTAACTTTTCAACGTGGCCAGCCCCATCAGCTGAGGAGCTTGATGCATGGAACCTAATCACCCTCAGACGCAAACGACTGGACTTCATGATCGGAGCCCACTTACCGCATGGCGCCAGTTTTCTTGAAAACGTATGGTTGACCATTCGCCTCATAGTGCCACCTCGAACAGTTGTTGTCAAACTCTACCCTGTGCGACACCCCTGGCTTTTTCCGCTCTCTTACATTCGCAGGTGGAGCAGGTGGATTAATAAAATGCAAACCTGAGCCATCAACCCGTTACCTTGCTATTGTAATGTGTTGTTGCTTCGAAAAAGAATCTTTATGCGCCCCCGAAGGAGCCCCCTCCGCACTGGTATTCGGCATGTACGCCATTATTACACGTGTTAGCATTATAACTTCCATTCGTACAATCACCTACTCCTTGTGCGTCCATCTTCCCCTGCAACTGTATTAGTGCAGGTTCAGTCCAATATAGGTTACGTAAACATAGCCCAATGTCTGCGTCAGATTCTTGACTTTTGTGATTACTCATTTGTGATTAGGGTTACCTTTTAAATTTGGAATGCAACACTTTCTTCGTACACCTGTTTTTTCTTACTAATGAAATCGTTGATAGTAGGTTTTTGCCATATCAATCCCTGATCATCCCTAACTTCTGTATCAAGCATATTCATCTCCTTATTAATTTCATTGTTTAGTAAAAAGTCGAAATAATAGTTGCTGTTTTAGTCGCAACCACGAGGTAACTCGTGAATTGGCAGCACAACCGAGTGCTATGAATTGTAAACGGTTTGGTGTCGCTCCAATATTGTTCTTCGTGCCGGCATACATTATATGGCCTTTATTCCAAAGCGATTTGTTACCAGTTCCGCAAGAGTTTCGATACAAGCCTCAAGGCTGAGTTTTGCTGTATCGAGAGTCAATGTAGCCTCCTCTGGTGATTCATATGGCGAGGAGATCCCCGTAAAATCGGGAATTTCACCTGCACATGCTTTGCGGTAGAGCCCTTTCATATCCCGTTGCTCACAGATTGCAAGAGATGTGTTCAGGTATACCTCCACAAAACGCTCATCACCGATGATGGCCCTGGCATTGGCACGGTCTTCACGAAATGGTGAGATAAATGAGGTTAGCACTACAAGACCAGCATCATTCATTAGTCGTGCGACTTCTGACACCCGGCGAATATTTTCAGCCCTGTCAGAGGGTGTAAAACCAAGGTCGCGGTTCAGACCGTGGCGAACATTATCTCCATCCAGTACAAAACAGGCTATTCCTTTGTTGATGAGCTGGCGTTCAAGGGCAAATGCAAGGGTCGACTTTCCCGCACCCGAGAGGCCCGTAAACCAGAGTACAAAAGGGTTATGCCCAGTCAGCGCTTGACGCTCAGACGCCTTTACCTGACCATCATGCCAAACAATATTTTGTTTTTCAGTCACGGTGATAGTTCCTGTTAAAACGTAACAGCCATAGTGGTAACCTGAATGAATCGGTTTAAATTGCATAGAAATTTCAGATAATTCAAATGGCTTGCGACTTGGTAAATGGACCGCGCTATGGCTTTTTCTGAGAGATGTTACTCCATCATTTAGGATTTAGATATCCAAATTTATGCGTAACTGGCGTGACTATATGCGTGCCGCAGAAGCTTTATGGCTTCTGGTTGTGTTTGGCTTTGCACAGCGCTTTATTCCAATCGCCTGGTGGTCTGGATTTTTGGGGTGCAACGCTCACATACCCAAGCACTGGCAAGGAGTAAAAACGGTTACGACCATGCAAAGGTTGAGCGTTATCGAGGAATGTGCAGTTGCAATTGCGATAAGAAGGGCATGCCGGCGCCTGCCTTTTCAACCAACATGCCTTGCTCAGGCTTCGGCAGGACAAATTATGCTCCGACTCCGAGGACGCAGTGGTGTGGTTGTTATTGGAATGAGACTAGACCCGATATCGACAGATAAAAAGTGGGAGGCTCATGCCTGGCTGCTTGGGAAGTGTGGAGCTATCACTGGTGGCGAGAATGCTTATGGATTCACCCCAACCAATGTATTTGAGGTACCCGGCGGATTATCGGCTGATGATATTCTTCTCAACGAAAACGATTAATTACTTTATTCGCAGCAACATCTTTTGGGGTATATTTAGTTGAATACGGTATTCTTTGCATTGGTTAATAAAGAATCGCCATTGGCAACTTCTGTGAACACAAGATTTAGCAATCTCCTTTTGGAGATTCTCCACTGTGACCCTTCACTGCCCAATCCTGACCGGTTATTGGCATTCTCTACTGATGACTGGCATGAATTCACCGCGGAAGCAATTCGTTTCCGTATGGCCTTTCAAGTAAAAGAGTTTCTTGATGCTGATTCTCAATACCGTGAGATAGTGCCGCAAGTCTGCCTGGATCAGCTTGGTGAAATTGTTCGTAAAACACTGATGAATAATCTCCGCCAGCAGGCCCACTTGCGCAAGATGCTTACCCTTCTCAAAGAGGTAGATATTCCTGTAATGCTGCTCAAAGGGCTGTGGTTGGGCGAAGTCGTCTACCGTGACTTGAAAGCCCGAGCTACTGGTGATATAGATCTTTTGCTGCGTTCTGAGGATATGCCTCGTTTTACTAAACTTGTTATAGAACGCGGCTTTGATGTCCCGTCGAATACTGCCAATATTTGCGATCTTGCTCCAGCTGGCAATGAGTTTCCGCTGATTCATCCAACACGGAAGGCCTTTTTTGACATCCACTGGGCGTTGACACTCTCGCCGATTGAAAAGCCTGTTGATGAAGAAAAGTTTTGGCAACGCTCTGAAATCTACACAATCGCGGGTATGCCTTGCCGAACCCTGTGCATCGAAGACCATCTGCTCTATCTCTGTTTTCATGCAGCCGACCATCATCGTCTTAATTACGTTGGCCCGAGGGCTCTGCTTGATATTGCCCGCCTCATTGCAAAACCAGCCCGCCCCATCGACTGGAATGATGTTGTTACAAGAGCCAGAGAGATGGCTTGGAATCGTAGCGTCTGGCTGATGCTGGAGCTCATCCGTAAGCATCTCGGCTCGCAAGTACCAAAAAGGGTGCTCGACGAACTATGCCCTGCCGACGACGACATTCTTATACATACTTTAGCGATGGAGGCTATATTTCTCGATCAGCCGAAAACAGATAAACTTCATATAAATATTGTCAGAATGGTTGATGAGCGATCACTCCTGAAGCGCATAGCCCTGTTATTCAAACGCATCTTTCCTGCATCGGAAGAAATTGCGACACTGTTCACGACTTCAGTTAACTCTCCAGGCTTCCGTTGGCTCTACTTGAAGCGACTCAGTTTATTGATCAGGAATCACCTGCCGAAAATATTCCTTATTGCATTTAAAAATGCTGCGATTTTGGCAGAAAAAAAGCGAATAGAGGTCATAGACAGATGGATTGAAGGCGATGCAGCACGTGACCAGAGTGCTTGATGCTGTGGCCTGCACAAACTCCGGCATTGATGTAGTAGAACCAGGTTTTTAGTAAATCTATAGGAAAGTTTCAACCTTATTTTTATTATTATCAATATAATATGATGTTCCTGCTGTCGTTTGCCGATTACAACAAATTCTTTATAGCATAATAAGTTTACTTTTTTAGTCAGCTACGTTATGAGAAGAAAAATTGCGCTCGCAATCACTGCTGACGGAGAAGTGGATCTCATCCGCGGCATGGTTGACTTGCTGCTTCACAAGCTTGATCGCGTTCTGATTGTTGAGGGGCGACGTACATTCCGCGGCAAACCACGCGAAGTCCTTGGTAAAGACTGGATTGATCTGCTTGCTCTGAAACCAGAACAGTTCAGATCTATTGTGACAGATCTACCAGCCGATAACAATCCTGGCGCAACGATGCGCCAACGAGAAATGATACAGCGCAATGCTATAGGCTTAGGTGTACGGGATATGCAATCTGATGACCTTTTGATTGCTGTTGATGCCGATGAGTTTGTTGACCCTGACTGGTTGGACTCCCACGCTGATTCTCTGACTGTCCCTACCCGCCTGCTTATGCTGCCATGTTATGGAGGCCTTGACCGTCGTGCACCGGACTGGCACTGTTGCCTTAAACACCTGACCACACCTGTTGGCCATTGGCCACCCCATGAAACGGGATGGCTTTTTCCTGGTGGGGTAATTGGGCCAATAGGTGAACTTGCCAATATTGGCGTGCAATACTGGCGTTCGCACCCCGTGGTTACTACATTGGAGGTTACAGGCTGGCACTTGCTCCATGTGCTTCCTCCTGAAAAGGACCCATCCTGGAAACTTCAACGGCAAGCCCATCTCTGGGACAGTGGTGCGAACCTTCAATATATGGTTCGTTGCCTTGCTGCCGGCATTCATCCTTATGGTTGGTGGGGAGCTACTCAAACTTCTATACCGACCAAACTTGAATTTCTTGCGCGACGTCATCCTAGTAGCGTGCTTGGCGATCTGCCATCGCTTAGCAAACGCCACCATATTATGCAGGAAGCACTTGAATGCTTCCATACCTATTCTCATTTAACACATTCATCAATTAATCCAGAGCAACTCTGATGACCTATCAGCAAAGTCCTGATGCATTGCATGCAGAAGTTAACGGTTCTCTCATTCTCATGAACGTTGAATCGCTGGCTTATTTTGAGTTTAACGACGTCGCAAAAAGGATATGGGATCTCTTATCAGACAAAGTATGGGCTGAGGAGCAAATTTTATCTGTACTCCTTGATGAGTACGATGTGGAGCCTAAGCGTTGCCAGGCTGCGGTTGCAATATTTCTGAAGGAGGCTCTTGAGAAAGGGTTTGTAGTAGAGGCGTAAACTGATAGAGATGTTCTATTGCTATAGATTGTTTGACCGCCACATCTTCAGTTCACATGAGCTGAAACTGCTCCATCGGGTTAACCATGACCTGGAACCCAACCATCGGGATGTTCTACTCGAGTGGTCATCTGATCCGGTCATGCCTGAGGGCCCATTGTGTGCTGGAAATGAACGTTGGGGTATCTTCATGCTGCGTGCAGTGGAAGGGCTTTGGGCGGTTTTACCCCGCACAGGATTTGCTGTATGGGTACCGAAAAATGGAACACGATTAACGGTGCATCCTGACATAAGCCAGCTGGCTAACCATGATCAGTCGGCACAGCCATGTCGTGATGTAGCCAACTCCCTTGTGACGGGGCTATTGTCGCGTCTGCCTTCGATGTGGGGAGAGGTTCCGCTTCACGCTGCATTGCTCAAAGCTCCTGAAGGCTATGTACTGCTTGCTGGGGTGAGTGGCGTTGGGAAGTCAACGCTTGGCCAATTCTTGGCTCGTCGCCACAACTGGGCACTCCTTGATGACGACGCTTGCATGGCATCAATTAACGATGGCGAACTAAAGATCACTCCTATGGGGGGGGTGGCTCGTCTAAGGAATGACGCTGCAAATCGATTACAATTGTCGGGGCCATTGTTGTCAGGCTATGCCGATGGAAAGGTTATGGTGCAAAATGAACCCTCAACTTTACTTTTACCAGAAAAAACGCCTGTCGTTGCTTTGTTCCATCTTTTTCGGAACTTAGCCAAACCGACTTCCATCGGTTACATTACCAGGCTTGATACAGTAACCGCAGTGATACAGGTAACAACTAACACTCCGCGTCTTGATCGAGAATCTATACAATGGCGTACCAATCGCTTTTATATTGCAGCAAAGTTTGGAAAAATTGCAAATTACTTCGTAACATTCAGTGAAAACAAAAAACCTGAGGAGGTCACAGATGATATCAAAAAAATATATGCCAGAAGCTATTGATAGTTCTCAGCAACATGCTGAAAGAAGTGAAAGTGCCCGCCAGAAGCGTGTGTGGGCAGATCCATCCATGGTGGAAGTTATGAATGCTACGGCTGTTCGCAACACCTGTGGGTCATATGGTGATGGTTCCGGTTGTAGTAGTGCAGCTTGATAGTGGATGTACAAAAGCCGAGCTATTTGCTTTACTTCCCAAGCTCGGACATCCGGTACACTATTATTCCAAAGAATGCCTGTTCGACGGTTAAGGCCACCCTGCTTAGCCGAGAAGGGGTTGTTGTTAATCCAATGGATATTGATGAGATTCATCGTGTGTTAGCGAGACCTTATGCATGTAATGAAACTCAGCAGGGACGCTCTCTTGTGATTATTCGCGATCCAGTTAAAAGATTTGTATCCGCTTTCCTCGATAAATTAGTGAAGAATCTGCGCCCAGTAGTATGGCGATCTGTTGTGATGCACCCCTCCATTACATTATCTCTGCCCGAATTGGCTAAAGGTTCTTGCAATGGAGAGCTTGAGATCGAAAGGCTGACATTCCTTGATTTCTCCAGAGCTGTAGCCCTTATACCTGATCTACATCTTGATGAACATTTACAGTCTCAGACTTGGTTTTTGGCTGGTCGCAGACATGACTATATACTCAACTTCGACTCCCCTGACTGGCAACATCAGCTTGCCAATCTGGTTGGGTGCAACGTTGTTGTGGTTCGCCCTCATGGCACACAGCAATACGCTTGCCCCGACAATACATTCCCTGGTGCCGACAAAATGACGATTGGTGCATTGCGCAAAAACTTCCACCTAACCGGTCGTCTACCTTCAGCCAATGACTTTCTTTCGCAAGAGGTGATTGACATAATTCGATCTCGGTACAAATGCGATTACTCAATAATTGCTGATATATACTGAATTCGCTTTAGCACTATAAGTGATGCGTTAAATAAAAGTTGAAATGCTCATAGCCATCACTCTTCGATAAAACAATAATTTTGGTGTTCAATCGCTTATCTGTCATGAATAATTTCCTTTCACCCACCTGCAAAAATCAGATGATTTCTACCGAACCGCGAAGCGCAGATTAGGGAAGCCTGTAAGACTGTGTCGCCACACAGCACTGTTTTTGCCGTAGAAATTATCTCTCATGATACACTCTTTGTCCAATAAGGCTGCCGCGATACCCACATGCAGGCGGTCTGTATAGACTAAATGGGCAATGCTAATGCTCGTGAGAAAACACCAAGCCGCTATGGGTGCATTCAGAGGATCAACCCCGATAGCCAAGAGATTGGAAATATCCACGTCCGTATATGAATGGCTATGAGTTGACTCCAGATCCATACGTAACATCCTAATGCTTGGCCAAGATTGAATTATTTCCTTTGAAAGCCCTACTTCACGAAGTTTATTGTTCAAAATTGTTTGGCCCGCTCTCATAAGTTTCTGATCGTTCAGCAGTTCTTCAACAACGAGATGAAACGCCATATCATGAGCAAGCCTGACATCAAGAAAGGGATTTACTTTCCGCACATGTTCAAAACTCTCTACATCCCGGCAAAACAGAATACATCTGCCATCAAGCATAAGTAGTATATCTTCATTTCCACGGATAGTATGGGGCAAAAGAATTATTTTCTCCGCCCGGCTGAGTAACTTTTTAAAAGCATACCTGATATCGTGATAAAGTGGCACAAAATTGCCACCACCCCCAAGAAACACAACAGATCCATCAATGACAGGGGTAAAATGAGTAATATATTTAATCCTGACCTTGAATCGAGAAAAAGCCTGATAAGTTGCAGCCGCTATTAATGAGTCCCCTGCATTGCCGGGTTGGTGATAGTAAAAGACATCCAAGCCCTTATACTGTCTGAGAAATTCCTCCATATCAGAACGCAGAAATCTTAATAATTCCTGATTGCAACATGTACTCATAAATGAGTGTTTAGGAACATGGTTAAATAATACTTTACACACTATGCTTTTCATTGACTGCGTCGAGCTTGAGCTGAATCGGCAACTGAAACAACCTCCCGCTTTAACCCTTAGAGATCGTACATTTCGATTTCAATTTCTCATCTGTCATGCGCGCAAACGCAGCCAAAGATAACAACCGGTCAATTGCAATGACTTCAATCTGGCTTGGGCCCTGGATTTCACCCCAAGGCCATTGTTCCGCTCTTTTTTGCAACTCAGCAGTATCGACCCACCCTCCAAGACCTGGACTCTGATGTACAAGTTTCAACTCATCAAGGTATCGCTCCCGCTGATTTCGAATCACAAACCAGGTGTCCCAGGCTTGACCGCCACGACGTGTGCGAAGTCTGATGTCGTCAGGAACCCGACCGTCTCCTAATAAACGAGCATACCCGCGCGGATACGGCCCTTGCAACCACTGGTAGGGAGTGATTGATGCCGCCATTGCCAAAACTGCACTTGCAGTGAATGGGTCGGCAACCGGCAAAAACCAGCCGGAAGGGCAACCTGCGGCAGAAAGTGCACCGTATGACTGTGAAAGCCACTCCAGGAACTGCCTGCGACCCTGTGATTGCGAGTTTACGTTGACTCTGCTAGAATCGGGAACCCCGATAAGTTTTTTATACTCTGCGTTTGGATTTTTATTTCGTGATCTCCAAGGGCTGATCAGTGGTCCCAGGACTCTTTTTCTTGCGGCCTGATAGAGAGAGATGTTTGAATCAGCTCTTGCGAAAACCATCTTTGTCAGCTGATCAATGCGCCCGCGTCGCAAGTAATACGAGGCTGCGTAGCTGTGCTCATGGCTGAACGCTGCATTCCCATTTTGACCTGAAAAGAGCATTGATGCACCAATAGCGGCAGCCTGTTCGGCAATAGCATCCATCCATATCTGATTCCCAGGATTGAATGTCGGTATCCATGAACGCCGTGCGGCCCGCAATGCAGCATCTTGTGGTTGCACTAAATCGATGTTTATGATTTTGCTGACCACTACCCGGCCAGGATATGCTGCCTCCATTTTTTTTGCGATTTCACTGTCATCAGGATCCCAATTACCGATAGCACTGAGGCCGGCATCAGGGTGGGGGGCATGCACAAAGGCGTGAACAGGACGATCAGGTGTGGTCAAGCGTGCCAGAGCTGTGACGACGAAAGAAGAATCCAAGCCGCCTGATAACATTGAAGCAAGAGGGGCGTTGCCTTCGATAAGCCTGGCAATGGTTGCGTCAAATATGCTGAGATAAGCGTCTCTGGCATGCCTGCCTTCCAGGTGCGGTTCGGCCCAAATATCTGGACCGCTCCATTCAGTTTCCTCAGGCGTACTATCGATCGAATTCCACTGGGCAAAAACCCCTGCCGGTATCCGATGGACTTCATTGTATGGAGTCTTTCGATCGTCTCGCTCTCCTGACAGGTACTCCCTGATATAACTGTGATTAAGCGTAGTCGGTCCTTTTCGACTCATAACAACATCGCCGGGACTCACTCCGAGCAGCAATTGGGGGCGCAGGCTCGCATCATGATCTATTGACCAATACAAACCACCGTTGAGCATGGTTGAGGCCGAGGCAATAACTACACCATCAGAACGCCTGATTGCTGCTGCCCATTGAAAATCCGGGGGATTCACCTTTTTCGGCTGCATAAGAAGAAAATCTATGAGCGTTCGGGCGACCGCATCACCTTTCCCTCCCCATACAATAGCCTTTTCTTCTTGATTATGGATGCAAGAGAAGAGTGAAACATAATCCCATTTCACTTGATTGGTGGCTTGCATAAGAAATACATTGACACCTATTAAATATTCTCTTGTTGAAAGAAATTAAATACCCGCATTTCTCAAATCAACAATTAATAGAGTAGAGCGCCCCGGAAATCCAGACCAACACCTCAGTCAACTCACTACCGGCCCCAAGCACATCACCGGTAACCCCCTCGATTTTCCGGTAGCTCAACATCCCGATACCCACTCCCACGGAAATAGCAGCAGAAAATGCAACAGCAACGGCATAGAGGTTATAATGAAGAAGGAGACAAAGAAACAGGAGAGTCAGAAGAGAGGTAACAAGAGAGTGCCGCCATCCCGCACCATTCACAAATGAGTGTGCCGTACCGCCTTCTGCTCGGGCATAGGGCAGGGTTGAAGCAAGAAGAACCTGTACCCAGCGGGCAAGCAGCACACCGGCGGCAATAAAACCGAAAGCCCCTATGGCAACAAGTTTAAGCACAGCAATCCACTTTAAGAGCATCATGCCCGAAATGGCCAGAGCACCGAATGAACCAACATTTGGATCCTTCATGATCCTCAGTGCAGCTTCTCTGGTTTTTCCACCCCAGAAGCCGTCGGCGAGATCAGCCAGACCGTCGGCATGTATGCCCCTCGTCAAGCCAATCCCGCCAAGCACCACAAGCGCAGCCGCAAGTTCATTCCAGCCCGCAGAATAACCAGCATACCCGATCACTGCCTGAAGCAGTCCAAGCAGCAATCCTACTACCGGAAACCAGAAAAGAGAGTTGCTGAAGGTTTCAGTATCCTTTCCCGGCACCGGCAACACGGTCAATGTTCTCAAGGCTGTTACCAAACCGCTCAGCATTGATTACTCTTCACTTTTTTCACTGACCTTTGCCCCGCTGAATGTCGCCATTTCATTATAAATTTTCAAAGCACCCTCAATAACCTGCATGGAAAGTGCGGCACCCGTACCCTCACCAAGACGAAGATCAAGATCAAGAATAGGCCTTGCGCCAAGCTTCTGCATCACAGTCCGGTGTCCCTGTTCATTGGAAAGATGGCTGAAAAAGAGATAGTCATCAACCGCAGGACAAAGCTTCAGGGCCACAACAGCTCCAGAAGAGGAGATAAAGCCATCAACCACGACGGGAACCTTGCAGGCTGCAGCACCAAGCACAAACCCGGCTATTGCAGCAATTTCATACCCACCAAGCGCAGCCAGAGCACCAAATGGAGTAGTAGATTGAGCAGCGTTAACCTCGATAGCCCTCTTGATCACGGAAATTTTATGTGTCAGACGCTCATCATCAATACCGGTACCCCTCCCGGTAATAGTCTCAACCGGCAGATCGAGCAGAACCGAGTAAAGTGCTGTGGCTGGAGTGGTATTGGCAATACCCATCTCCCCTGTTCCAAGAATGTGGTACCCCGCCTTATGAGCCTCAACCGCAAGCTCGGCACCACTAAGCAGTGCCTGCAGAGCATCCTCTTCACTCATGGCCGGCCCAATCGCCATATTGGAACTTCCCGGATTCACCTTTCGTTTAACCAACCCCGGCATATCGGGAAAATCATGGTTCACCCCCATATCCACAACATCAAGATCAACGCCAGCATGACGTGTCAAAACATTAATTGCCGCTCCTCCATTGAGCATATTATAGACCATTTGCGGCGTAACCTCTGCAGGATAAGCCGACACCCCTTCGGCAGCCACCCCATGGTCAGCAGCAAAACAGCAGATTTTCTTGTTATAGAGCACCGGCGCCAGCGAACCGGTTGCCAGAACATATTTCAAAGCAATCTCTTCCAATCGGCCTAGACTCCCCTGCGGTTTGGTAAGATCATCAAGATGTGCCTGCGCCGCCGCACTGAGCGACTGGTCAACAGGTTGAATACAATGTAAAAGCTGTTGCAACTCTTCCTGCATAATAGTATTACAAATAAAAGTTATCGGTTACTACACCCATTAATCCCCTTCTGCTACTTCAACCTGAGCGGAAGACCACTGCAAAGCAGATAGGCCTCCGTTGCAACAGAAGCAACATTCTGATTGACAATGCCCGCTATATCACGAAACCTTCTGGCCATAGCATTCTCCGGCACAATACCCATTCCTACCTCATTTGAAACAAGAATAATATCACATGGCGGCTGACGTAAAGCCTCAAGGAAACAATCAATCCTCTTGGTGATCACACCCTCATCCTCAAAATAGTGCATAAGATTTCCAGCCCACACCGTCAAGCAGTCAAGCAGCACAACCTCCGTGCCAGCAGGCAGATTCCGGAGAGCCTCTTCAGGATAGAGTGGCTCCTCAACCGTTATAAACTGCCCACCCCGCTCTTCCCTGTGCTTGCCGATACGACTCTGCATTTCATCATCAAAAGGCTCAGCCGTTGCTAAAAAAACCCTTTTGTCATACCCCGCAGCAAGCCGCAAAGCAAAAGAACTTTTACCACTCCTTGCCCCTCCGGTTACATAAACAACTTTCCTCATGCACTTCATTCAAATTAAGCAAGACCAACCAATAACCAGCTATGGCCCTTAATAAACAAAATAAATTACAATCCACACTCCACCAACTCAGCCTCCATCAATCCAGCTAAACACTTGTAAAAAAATTGTAACTAATGATTATTAATATCATCAACCAGCCTTGTTGAAATAGTCAGGAAACAACGTGTAAATCAGTTACTTTTTTTCGATATTCAAGAGCTGGAAATAAAAACAAGAGAAGTTTTTTGCTATTAAATAACATGAAAAGAAAAATCACAATGAACAAAAAGATCTGGATAATGGCAGGAATAGTAGGAATGCTCTTCACTCTTCCCCATACCAATGCTCAGGCTGAAGTTGGAAGAACTCGTATTGAGGAGGGCAGACCACACCATGAGAAGAAACTCAACAAACATGAGAGCCGGCATGAGAGAGAGAGAGCACGGCGTGAAGAAGAAAGAAGATTACGTCATAAAATCAAAAGTCGCAAGCACCACACAGAGCGCTGAGCGGTAATAATAGCCACTGACAGAGCATATCGTTAAAGTAAAAAAGGGAGCTGGTAGATCATGCCAGTTCCCTTTTTTCTATATTCCCCTTTCTGACCATATAACAAAAAAAACTACTTCCATGGCAATGAACGTCGAGATTAAAAACGGAAAACTCTGCATAGAAATTGATCTGGAAACACCTACTCCCTCTTCATCAGGCAAAACGCTTGTTGTTGCAAGCACACACGGCAACACCGTTACCTCGGTAATGGTTGAAGGCAAGCCGGTAACCATAGGACTTAACGCTTATATCAAGAAATAGCAGCCATTTCCATGAGACTCTCCAGAATACACTCCGGCCCCGTATTGGACTTTTTTACCGCGGACTTTACAACCAAGCTTGAGCTGCCTCTGGCCGGAACAGAGGTCTCGGCTGGCTTTCCCTCACCTGCCGGGGACTATCTGGAGATCTCTCTTGACCTGAACATTGAACTCATCAAGCACCCTGCAGCAACATTCTATGCCAGGGTTAAAGGCAGCTCAATGATTGATGCGGGCATTGAAGAGGGTGATCTGCTTATTATCGACAAGGCACTTGAGCCAAAGGATGGGGCAATTGCCGTCTGCTTTCTTGATGGTGAGTTTACGGTCAAACGCCTGGCTGTGCGGGAAGATGGCCTCTACCTCATGCCTGCCAATGCTGAGTTCAAGCCGATCAAGATCACCGATGACAATGACTTTCTGGTGTGGGGAATTGTAGCCTATATTATCCACAAGCCGAGATTGTAATATTCAAATCCTGTTTAAACAAGCTGAGCTACTACTTTTCCGCGTGACGTGATCTGAATTTTCGCACCATGTTTTATTTCTTCGAAGACTTTCATGAGATTTGCCCGTAATTCGCGCACTGCTATAGTTGTCATCGGTTTACTCCTTTTTTCTTGTATGGAGATAAGGTACATGACATGGGTATCAAAACAATGAGTAAAATTTTGCCGTACAAATCAGGGAGGTGCCTAATACCTGCATTCAGTCAATCTTACTCAGTTACCTTACACATCAGGACTGCCGATAACATGGCCACGCCTTGTTCGGTCAATACGAAAGGAAGGGATGAAGAGTGTTTGAGGTTCTATCTTTTCCCATGTCCAGGCATGTTTCGTTATCATGATGGGTTACTATACTGGGGTGCAGTCAAACCATCAAGTTTCCTGTCGCAAAACTGACCGATTAAAGAATTTTAATCAGGGTTTAAATCCACGTTTTTATATTTCTCATCCTTCAGAAAATAAAAAACTGATTCCGTTGCCAGCGCTTCAACCTCAACCAACAGCAAGAATCGATCAGGTTGGTGAATCATCCATTCGTTCAGCCATTGGGTGCTCCGCACGCAACGTCGAGCGACTGGAAACTTCTTGTTGAGCTTTAGGGCAATATCTCTTAGTTTTGACTCTACCTGTGGGCGAAACTGAGTTTTTGTTGAGAAGGTGTAAACACCTCTCCTTATTGGCGTAAACTGACTTTTTTCTTTTAGCGAATGGATTCGCCAGGCAAAGGTTGACTCTCAAGTCGCCCTGGCTGTAAATATTTTTGAATAATGTAATATCTTTTCGATTTTAGTAATAATCAGGACAAAGGTTGCAATGATGGTTATCATTAAAAAATCAGCCTTAAACAGTTTCGGAGCAAACCACCCGGATGCAATACCAGCACTCAATGAATGGTATGCCAAGGTAAAATCGGCAGACTGGAGAAACCTTGCCGAATTAAAAACAACATTTCTGACTGCTGACTATATTGCTAACGAACGCTATGTATGCAACATAAAGGGGAATCATTACCGGATTGTTGTCAGATTTCGTTTCTCTTCAAGAACTGTATTCATCCAGTTTATCGGCACCCATAAAGCCTATGATAAAATCGACCCTGCAACAATTCAGCAAGAGTAAGCGATTGAAGAGTACGAAGATCGTCATGCTGCCATGCCGATGTCATTAGTGATCAAAAATCCGGAAACCCTGCCTGACGTGATTGAACTCAAAATGTTTGAGAAGCAAATGAAACGCAAGGATATGGCAAAACTACTGGGAATTACCGATACGCGCCTTTCGGAGGTCATGCATGGCAAACGTAAGGTCAATATGGAACTAGTGTTCTGTTTGGTTAGTCCTTCATTATAAATAAGAAAAAAGCTATATTGCATATAACCTATTATTACAAATGCAATTATGGCACGAAAAAACAAAGTTTATCAAATAAAGGCAGAGGACCGTCAGGAACTGGAATCTTTGCTCAGATCGCATAATACTCCACAAAATATTGTCTTGCGAGCCAAAATTTTGAGTCTGTGTGATGCCGGAAAACCGGTTATTGCTGTTGCAACTGAACTTGGAGCAACGATTACAACTGCGTATAAATGGTTGGGCCGATACCAAGTCTCTGGGCTGGTCGGAATCAAGGATTTACCTCGTTCTGGACAACCAAGAAAACTGTCCCAGCAAAAAATAAATGAAGTGCTCAAACTGACCCAAGAAAAGATACCTGCTGGAGCTACCCATTGGAGTCTTCGGCTTATGGCAAAGCAAACTGGGATTACCGTATGGCAGGTACAGCAAATCTGGAAAGCGGCAAAATTGAAACCGCATCGGTTGAAAACCTTTAAGTTCAGTAAAGATCCTCAGTTTGCCGAAAAAGTTGTTGATGTTGTTGGCTTGTATATGAATCCGCCAGACAATGCTGTCGTTTTGAGCATCGATGAAAAGACTCAGATCCAAGCACTTGATCGAACACAACCCATGCTGCAACTCAGACCGGGACAAATTGAGCGAAGAACGCATGACTACAAGCGTAATGGAACAAGAAGTCTCTATGCTGCTTTTGATATTCTGACCGGCAATGTCATTGGAAGAGTTACCAACAGGCATCGCGCAAAAGAATTTCTTGATTTTTTGCGGCAAGTTGAGCGCTCAACACCAAAAGAACTTGACTTACACCTTATTCTCGATAACAGTAGTACCCATAAAACGAAAGAAGTAAAAGAGTGGCTTGAAAAACATCCACGTATTCAGATTCATTTCACGCCAACCAGTGCATCATGGCTTAATGCTGTAGAAGGCTGGTTTTCACAGTTGGAGCGGCGTGCGCTTTACCGTGGGGTATTCAGTAATGTCAAAGAGTTGCGAGATGAAATTCACCGGTTTATAAAAGTCCATAACACAAAACACGCAAAGCCATTCAGATGGACGAAAAGTGCTAATGCGATTTTGGCATCTGTTCAAAA
>Ga0208385_1000112_pt1 | contig 18607 bp, 19 predicted proteins | sample CryBogCBH11Jul08_FD_184602 | JGI IMG/M metagenome (GOLD analysis project Ga0208385, IMG submission 184602) | Freshwater microbial communities from Crystal Bog, Wisconsin, USA - CBH11Jul08 (SPAdes) | ecosystem: Environmental > Aquatic > Freshwater > Lake | place: Crystal Bog, Wisconsin, USA... | reverse complement strand
TTGCACTCATACGACATGGTGAATCATAAAAAAAGAGAAGAAGCGAAAGTAAAGATAGGTTTTTTTACAATTGTTACAATACACAGGGTAACGCAAAAAGCCATCTCTTTGTGGGATGGCTTTTTGAGTTTGGATATTGTTACAGTAGTGAACCTGTTTCGACAACAATCAATATTTGTTGACAAAGCCAATTTCACTGATGATGCGTTTGCCTGCAGGTGTTTTTGCTATGTCAATGAACTTCTTGACATTACCGGTTGCTTCACCGTTGGTGTACATAAAGAGTGGACGGTGGACAGGATAAGTGCCGTTCTTGACTGTCTTGACTTCGGACTTGATACCATCAACAAGGATTGCCTTCACTGAATGATCAACAAAGCCGAGGCCTATAAAGCCAATTGCACCAGGTGTTGTGGCAACACGGCTCTTGATTGCGCCGTTGCTTGATTGAGTTTCTGCTTTATTGAAAATCGGGGTCTCTCCCATAACCAACTCTTTGAAGGAGTCCTGGGTACCACTGTTCGATTCGCGCTGGATGACAATAATAGCTGCATTTGGTCCACCAACCTCTTTCCAGTTGGTAAATTTGCCGGAGTAAATCTCGCGGATCTGTGTTTTTGAGAGCCCTTTAACGCGATTGCTTGGGTGAACCACAATCGAAAGACCGTCAAGAGCTATAATGTGCGGGATCGGGTTGATTCCGTTGGTTTTAGCTGCAGCTATCTCACTATCTTTCATTTGTCTCGACATATCAGCGATGTCACAGGTTTTGTTGATCAGGCTCTTTGCTCCGTTGCCTGAACCGGACTCGCTCACTGTAACCTCGACACCTGTGGTTTTGGTAAAATGCTCGGCAAAAGCCTTAGCAATAGGGCCTACGGTGGTTGAACCGTCAAGCACAATTTTTTCAGCCGCATTGCCCGTACCCGAAGCCACAAGGCTGAACACAGTGGCACTTAACAGTATTTTTTTGAATAATTTCATGTTGCTTTTCTTTATTAGTTAATAAGATTGTACAGTAAAAGGGCATGCTTTTCATAAAGCGGCCCAGCAAGTCAGTGTGGCAAACATTGCAGCATACAACAGAATTGTTTCATGCGCCCCACAATGTAATCATCGTTATGTTGAGGAATTGTTACAGGAATGTAGCAAGATTGTAAACAAAAAAAGGCTCCAATGGAGCCTTTCTCATTAATTTCAACCCGGAATACTATACTTGAGTGGTGTGGTTACTTCTCCCTCACTCCCGGAAATACCCCGCTGAACAACGTGACTGCCAAGGTTGCGGGAAGCAGGAAGCCTTCTCCATACATAGTGCCGATCTGTTCGCCGAAATATCTTGCGCGTGCTTCGAGTCCGGTTAAAAATCCCTTGCGTTTTATTAGCGTGACTGGCTCCTCTGCTGCTCCTTCCCGATAAAACTGCGAACTGAAGGTCAGCACTCCTTCTCTTGATGCTGCAAAGGTTTCCGAGACATCAACGATAAAGTCTGGTTGAAGGTGTTTGAACTGTATATAGTAGAGGAGGTGTTTTGGCCGGTGTGGCTGCTGCACTTCTCCGTTCAAGGTTGTTGTGAGCTGTTGCAGTCCGGCATAATAAAATGCGTCGGTTACCAGTTTTGAGGCTTTCATGTGATCAGGGTGGCGTTCATCAGGGGGGTTGGTAAAAACAACGTCTGGCTTGAAGTGCCTGATTACCTGGATGATTTCAGCAAGGTTATCATCCGTATAGAATAATTTTGAATCACCAAGGTCAAGAGTGGTGCGACTCTGGTAACCCATAACTTTTGTTGCTGCTGCGGCTTCACTTTTTCTTGTTTCAGGAGTTCCGAGAGTGCCCATCTCTCCTCTGGTCAGGTCGCATACCGCTACTGAATGGCCTTCATGCATGATTTTCAGCAGCGTGGCACCGCATGCCAGCTCAACATCATCAGGATGGGCGCCGAATGCCAGCGCATAGACTTTTCCAGCTGAACTTTTCAATTGTCTTGTAATTAATCGTGTTATATTTAAGTCCGTAAATTCACGTATGATAATATGATATTTCTATCCAATGTTGAAAGTAAAGATTGTTCGCCTTAACAAACAAGCGGTACTTCCTGTTTATGCAACTGCACATGCAGCAGGAATGGATATTTCTGCATGTCTTGATCTTCCTGTTACTCTTGAACCGTTTACCACAGCCTTGATTCCTTCAGGGTTTGCTCTTGAGCTGCCAGAAGGGTATGAGGCGCAGTTGCGTCCAAGAAGCGGACTTGCATTGCGCTCCCTGATTTCACTTCCGAATGCACCGGCAACTATCGATGCCGATTATCGAGGGGAGGTAAAGGTGATTCTTATCAACTACGGCAGGCAGCCTTTTACGGTATGTCACGGAGACCGTATAGCACAGATGGTGGTTGCAAAAGTTGAAAAGGTCAGCTTTGAAGAGGTTGCAGAACTCAGTGCGACAAGACGGGGAGAAGGTGGCTTTGGTCATACAGGAACCGCGCAACAGCTAACATGAAAGAGATAGTCAGCCGGTTTTCAGATACTCAAGGCCAAATTTGCTGAGCTTTCGGTAGAGTGTTGCTCGACCAATACCAAGCATGCGGGAGGTTCTGGTAAGATTTCCGTGCGACGCCTTGTATGCTTTGATGATTGCATCACGTTCATGCTCTTCAAGAGAGTAGGAGGTATGGTTGGTGTTTGTGTCGGAAGGCATAAATGTTTCAACCACAGTTTCAGGCAATAACGTTGCTGGTGAGGTTGCCTGATTTGAACCGGGGATAAGGGAGGAGTGCCGGACTTCAATGATGTTGCCCTGTCGGGTTACTGCCGCTCGTTGTACGGCATTTTTCAGCTCACGGATATTTCCAGGCCATTGGTAGCTTGCAAGAACTTTCAGTGATTCTGACTCGAACTGCAGCGGCTCAATATTGTTTGTTCTTACAAATTGATCTAAAAAATGCTTGGCAAGAAGGGGAATATCATCAGCTCTGTCGCGTAGCGTGGGTATGAAAAGCAGAAATTCTTCGAGCCGGTAATAGAGGTCTTCCCTGAAAAGATTAAGTTTAATAGCCTGGGCAAAATCCCGGTTTGTTGCAGAAATAAGGCGAATGTTAACCTTTATTTCATTTCGCCCACCTACCTTCCGGATTTTTCTCTCCTGCAGAACACGTAGAATTTTAGCCTGAACGTCGGAATTCATGTCGCCGATTTCGTCAAGAAACAGAGTGCCGTTGTTGGCTTGTTCAAAAAACCCGGTATGATCGTTATTTGCGCCGGTAAACGAGCCTTTGACATGACCGAAAAGCAGGCTTTCTGCCAGATTGTTTGAAATCGCAGCGCAATTGATTGAAACAAATGGTCCTTTTTTTCGGTTACTGCCGTAGTGAATGGCCTGCGCGAACAGTTCTTTACCTGTACCACTCTCACCGATAATAAGTACGTTCAAGTCAGTATCCATGACTTGTCGTACCTGTTCCATAGTCTGTTTTATAGCACTGCTTTTACCGATAATATTATGAAACAGTTCCTTGTTTTTCAGCTCTTTCTGCAGCAGTTTTACCTGACTTTTCAGAGAAGATTCGGCAAGTGCGTTACGCATGACAATCTCAAGCCTCTCAATGGTCACGGGTTTTGTAAGGTACTCAAAAGCGCCGAGTTTAATGCATTTAACAGCATAGGGGACATCATTTGAGGCGGTAACCATGATGACAGGTGTGCTGATTTTTTTGGCTTGTAAGTGCTGCATGACTTCGAAGCCATCTTTCTTCGGCATGTTGATATCTAAGAGAATAACGTCAAAAATCTGCTCATCAGTGCATTGTATGCATTGTTCACCGTCTTCTGCAATAACAACAGCAAACCCCATTTTTTGCACAAAATGGCTGAGAATACGAAGTGATGTTCTGTCATCATCTGCTATGAGAACAACGCTTTTCGATATGCCGTTTGTTTTCTTAACAGAATAGTTGTTATGAAGATCCGTTTCCAACGTCTATATCCTTTTTTCTTGATGGGGGGGGGCAAGATAGAGATTTTGAAAATCCCTGATAGATACAACCATCAAGGATTTCCTAAAGTTCCGATACAGTAATTATTGTTCAAGCAACTCAAAAAACACAATAAAAGGAGAGTTTCGTAATGCCATTATTACTCTTTTGATTTCAGTAGGGGTGTGGAGGTTTTTATTTCCTGAACACTCTCTTTCTGTGAGAAAAGGATTTGCTTGACCTCCTTTCTCTGCCGATCTTGGCCTACCGGCATTCCCGGTGAAACAATATTGTTCATAAGCTGACCAAGTCCGGCACTGACATTGCTGAACAGATTCTGGACTTGACCTGAACTCACGGTCGAGTTGAGATTTTCAAGCAGGTTTTTCCATAATTTGCCAAGTTCCTGAAACGAACTTTGCACCTGTTCCGAATTAATGGTAGCAGTCACACCCTCTATCAGTTGTCCAGTAGTTGAGGTGACACCCTCTATCAGATGTCCAGTGGTTGAGGTGACGCCCTCTATCAGTTGACCGGAAACTGTGTTGACATTATTAATGATTCCTTTGACCGGCTCTGAATTGATTGTCGAGGTAACACCCTCAATCAGTTGTCCGGTAACAGCACTGACGGAGCTTATCATTCCCTGTACAGACTCAATTGTCGAATCAATCAGTATGCCCATGTTGCCGATCAGACTGGCCATATCGCCATTGCCGACATTGCTTTCGGTATTTTTCTGTACCGCCGGCTTTGGTACGCCTGCCGGTTTGTTGAGTTCTTCTGCTGCCATAGTTGTGTGTGGTTTAGGGTAAATATTTATATATATTTTGCTAAATATAACAATCTATTTACTAAGTTCTTCACCTCACCAAAAGGTATTTTATCATGAAAAATTGTATGCTGTAATTTCAGACTTTGCAGCTTTCATTCACTATCAGCTGATAGTTTCCCTGTAGTACCGTATAATACTCTCTTGATCAAATCCAAGTGCATACATGAGATGAATGGTGCCGAAGATCATCTGGAGTCGAATGATACCGTTTTGGTGATATCGTCTGGCAGATGTAGTAACCTGATTGTCGAGAATATGGAATTCCGTGTGCTGCTCGATGCGCTTGATGATATCAATATCTTCCATAACGAGCATGGAATCGTCGAATCCTCCAATCTCATGAAAGAGTGATTGAGTAATAAAGAGCGACTGGTCACCGCCTCGGCACACCATTAACGGGAATTGTGTACACCATCCATAGAGGCTCATGATTGGGTTGCTGTCGTTAAAGTCCATCCTAAAACATCCCGCTTTTTTGCCTTCCTCAGCAGCTGTAAGGATATTTTCGATAAAGGATTCTGGCGGAAGGGTATCGGCATGCAGAAAGTACAGGATATTCCCGTGGGCGAGACGTGCTCCAGCATTCATTTGCCTGGCCCGTCCCTGTTCGCTGCGGCACAGTGTCACAGGAAAGCTTGAGATAATCTCGGACGTTTTGTCTCTGCTTGCATCACAGACAATGATCTCCACATCCTCTGAGTGTTCAGTTATCGCAAGGAGAGCCTGTAACGATTGAGCAATTATAGACTCTTCGTTATAGGTCGGGATGATAATACTTACTCGTTCTCTCTCCATAATTTGCTTTGTTTTAGGTCATCAAACGTATCGATATCGGAGAGGAGAGGAAGGAGCATGTATGTTATGCCGAGGTTGCGAAGAATATTTGTGGTTTCCGTGAGCACCTCACTCGTACTCCATTGTCGTCGGAGAAAGAGTTCCGGCAGGAGTTTGTTCAGACCGACAAGATAAAATCCTCCATCTCTGGCTGGTCCTACAACAGCATCGGAGTGATCAAGAGCTGTGAATGCCGACTCGATAATGGCTGTACTCAACTCGTAACAGTCCGTTCCAATAAGTACGATATGCTTAAAGCCCTGCTGAAATCCTCTCCTGATTGCATGCAGCATGCGCTCGCCAAGATCATGACCAACCTGCAGATCGACATTGAAATCAGCGGTGAAAAAAATATCGGAGGCAGGGAGGAAGTGTGAGAAAAAAACAGTTCGATTTACAGCAACTTGTTCTGCAATCAATGCGGTATGCCCTCTGAGTGTTTCGTAGACCTCAAGCGCTTTTTCATTACCTATAGAGGCCGCAAGACGTGTTTTTACCAATCCCGGTTCCGGGTTTTTTGTGAAAATGATAAGCAGTGAGCCATCTTTCATAGAAGGGAGCCGTGACAGCTTGAACCACTCCCTGCTGTACATCCGTAGCAGTGCTGGCCGACCGTTATGATACGGTTTCGGAGCCTCTCTTCGTTGAACAAGCTTATGTGCTGTGGCGCACTCTTCTTAACCGGCAGGTGAAGCATCTGATTGAAATCACAGTCGTAGAGTGTGCCGTCCCAACCTACAGAGATGGTTGTTCGGCACATCAGGTTTTTTACTGCCAGAGGATTGTAGCTATTGGCAAGCAGTGTCATATAGCTGCAATAGTGACCACTTTCAAGCAGATCATTAAGAAAGCGGTTGATCGGCATGTTGGTGATGGTATAGAGATGGTTGAAGAGAATGCCGTGCTCCTCAATGAGTTGTTTGCGATACTCCTTTTCAAGCTTCTGCTGTTCCTGTGGCAACGAAGGGCCTGCAGGGTTATAGACAAGGTTGAGTTCGAAGTGATTATCCTCTTGACCGTAGCCAAGCTTGTTAAGCAGTTTCAATGCCTTGATCGAGCGGTCAAACACTCCATATCCCCGCATGGCATCAACATTTTCTCTTGTGTAGCAGGGCAGGGAGGCGACGAGGGTTACTCTCTGCTTTTTAAGAAATTCAGGAAATTCCCTGTATTTTTCGTTTGATGTAAAAAGGGTGAGGTTCGATCGCACAAGAATTGTTGCATCAGGCACCCTGCTTCTTATACTTTCAATGAACCATTGAAATTCCGGGTTCATTTCAGGCGCTCCCCCCGTAATATCGACAGTGTGTATGGAGCTTTTATCAAGAGCATCAAGGCAGTGCAGCATTGTCTGGCGCGTCATCATCTCCTTGCGCTCCGGCCCGGCATCAACATGGCAGTGGCGACAGATCAGGTTGCAGGTGTAGCCGGTATTGATCTGCAGGACATCGATACCTGTGGATAAGAGCGGAGAGTTTCGGGATTCAGCAAGTGTTCTGCTGAAGGGCATGATACCGCACTCACTCTCTTCAAGTAGTTTTACCTGATCTTCAGCGTTTGTAAGCATTGCTTTTTTTTAATTTCCGAACCTTGCAAGGAGCTTTTCTGCAACCAGCTTTCCACTCAATGCAGCGCCTTCCATGGAGGCCAGGTAGTGCTGATAGGTGTAATCGCCAGCAAGAAAAAAGTTTTTAATGGGACTGATCTGGTCAGGGCGGAATTTGTCGACATCAGGCACTGCCTTGTATACCGACTGAGGTATTTTAACGATAGTTGATTTAAGCAGTTTTGCCTGACGGGATTTAGGGAATCGTTCATGGATATCTTTCATGACAAGCCCGGTGATGACATCATTAGGCAAGCTCATGAGCTGGTGGGCTGGAGCAAGCACAAGGCTCATGACACTCCCACCGTTTGCCGTGCCCATGTTTTTCTGAAAATCATCAGGACAGGTGATCGACACATCGGCAAAGGTCGCAAAAATGGTGCCCTGTGAAAACATGAGATTGTCGGTATCGGTTATTTTCCGGTCGAACCAGAGCTGACAATTTGCTACCGGGCTGCCGGTAAATTCGTGCAGATTGCGGAAATACTTATGGGCAAGCCATTCCGCCGGTACAATTTTGTTGATATTATGGACAGGTAGGGCGGAAATATAGGCGTCAGCCTCAATTTTATGGCCATCCTGAAGCACAGCATGCTTAATGGATTCATCACTGTTCAGTTCAAACCTGTTCAGTTTGGCATCAACAAAAATACGTCCTCCCTTGCTCTGGATATACTGCCGCATCGGCTCTATCATTGAATCGCCCGGGTTTTTGCGGAAAAAGGCAAACTTTGTTGCCGTATAGTCGGTCCCGAAATATTTGAAAATGGTGATCATCGGGCGCGCACTGATAACATTCGGTTCGATGAAATTCATGGCAAGCGCAATGGCACGCCACAGCCTCTGCAAAGAGTGTTCCGAAGCACCTCGCAGTCGATGCCATTCCGAATAGGTCATATGATCCTGGCTGCGAAAATACTCCTCATTACCAAGCAGTGCAGGGTAGAGCCCTTTGACAAGAGAAATTTTGTCCCAAATGGTGAGAAAATCGGACTGAAGGCCGCCAACAAGCTCTGCCCATGGACTCGGCAGTTTTGCTTTTTTATAACACGACTGTTTGCCTTCCTTTTCTGCATAAATCAGGGAGTGATCTTTCCACAGATAATTATCTCCAGCCCCTACCCGCTTGAGGTATTTCTGAAGCTGTTCATAACCTCCAAAAACAATATGCAGACCCGATTCTATTGAATCTCCGTCACTGTCCTTCCAGACAGAAACCTTTCCGCCAAGTACTTTGCGCTTTTCATAAATTTCTACCGAGTGTCCTCGATCCACAAGTTCTATCGCTGCGCTCAGGCCTGCAACTCCTGCGCCGAAAATTGCTATTTTCACCTTTACTATGATTTGTGATTACAAGATATGTGGATTGCCGGAATCAAGGCGTTAATATAGTTAATTATAATCCTATAAGGAAAATCATCACTTCTTCGGAACGAGCCACGGCACTGGAATCCTCTATACTTAATGATACTTGAGCTTGTGTTCTTAAATTTCCGATTTTAAAAGAAAAGCTATCGGTAACCTCTTCAAAAATCAACTAAAACTTATTCAACACCAGCATGCCCTAAATTATTTAAGATATTTACTGATAAAGTTGCGAATTTTAAAGAAACCGATTGTTTTTTTCTTATTATTATGTAATTTTCAGCAACATTGAATTAAACAAAATCATGCTATGTCGGGCCATCTTGATCTGATCGACCTTAAAATTATTGAGTCTCTTGGAGAAAACGGCAGAGTTCGATTGAGCGAACTTGCTGAAGTTGTTGGTCTTTCAATACCCTCTGTCAGTGAGCGGCTGGATAAACTGCAGAAGAATGGCATCATCAAAGGCTTTTCCATGGAAGTGGATGAGCGTCAGCTTGGTTTTGATATCCATGCGTTTGTACGGGTAAGAATTGATTCCTCCAAGCATTACAAGTCGTTTATGGAGCATGTCATGAAAGAGGATGAGATTATGGAGTGTTTTTCCGTGACTGGCGAAGGCTCGCATATATTAAAAGTGATGACCCATAACACCGCTTCACTTGAAATGTTTCTTTCACGAATTCAGAGTTGGCCCGGTGTTCTTTCCACCAATACCAGCTTTGTGCTTTCCCAGTTGAAGAAAAATAAAAAAATCAGTGCTGAAATCGTTCGCACCAACCTTCAGGATCGCCAGGTACTGATAACGTTCGATGAAAAAAAATCAAGGAAATAAAAAAACAACAGAGAATTTATTTTTTTTGAGACAACACACACCAATATCATGCAAATCAACAAGGAGGGTCTTTTGAAGAGCGACAGTAAAATTCCGGTTTCCACCTACTTTGGGTCGTTGACCTTTGATCATAAGGCCATGCGGGCAAAACTTCCTAAAGAGGAGTTTGCGGCTTTGCAGGATACCATCAAAGCAGGCAAAAAAATATCTTCAGCAATTGCCGGCGTTGTAGCCCATGGCATGAAAGAGTGGGCGATGGAACAGGGTGCCACACATTACACCCACTGGTTCCAGCCTATGACCGGGTCAACGGCCGAAAAACACGATGCGTTTTTATCAATCGATCGCGATGGTACCCCCATCGAACGTTTTTCAGGCGAACAGCTGATTCAGGGTGAGCCTGATGCCTCAAGTTTCCCTTCAGGCGGTATGCGTACAACCTTTGAAGCACGTGGTTACACCGCATGGGATCCATCCAGCCCGGCGTTCCTCATGAAGGGCGGAAAAGACCTTACCCTCTGTATTCCAACCGTATTCATCTCCTATCATGGAGAAGCACTTGATGCCAAGACTCCTCTGCTGCGTTCCATGGAAGCTGTCAGTAAGTCAGCCATCCGCCTGCTTGATCTGCTTGGTGTTTCCGGTGTTTCCCGTGTAAAAACTTTTGCAGGCTGTGAACAGGAATATTTCCTGATCGACAAGAAGTTTTATACCGAGCGTCCTGATCTTGTCATGTGCGGTCGAACCCTGCTTGGTGCTCTTCCACCTAAAGGCCAGCAGCTTGAAGATCACTATTTTGGTTCGATTCCTGACCGTGTACTTGAATTCATGCAGGATGTCGAGCATGAGCTCTATCTGCTTGGTATTCCGGCCAAGACCCGTCACAACGAGGTTGCTCCCCATCAGTTCGAAATTGCCCCGATTTTTGAAGAGGCCAATATCGCTGTTGACCACAACCTGCTTGTCATGGAAGTGATGAGAAAGGTTGCCGACAAGAAAGGCTTAGCCCTGCTTCTTGCTGAAAAGCCGTTTGCTGGTATCAATGGATCAGGTAAACACAACAACTGGTCGATCGGTACTGATACCGGTATCAATCTTCTTGATCCAGGTGATACTCCTGAAAAAAATGTACAGTTCCTTGTTTTCCTTGTTGCTGTCCTGAAAGGCGTCTACAAGAGAGCTGATGTTCTCAGAATGTCTATTGCCAGCATGGGCAACGACCACCGCCTTGGCGCCAATGAAGCTCCTCCGGCTGTTGTAACTGTATTCCTTGGCGAGTTGCTTGAAAGGGTACTTGATGCAATCGAAAGCGGCAAGGTTGACTTGAAAACAGAGAAACAGGTACTTAATCTCGGACTTTCTCAGGTTCCTATTGTCAACAAGGACTACACCGACCGTAACCGTACATCACCGTTTGCATTCACCGGCAACAAGTTCGAGTTCAGAGCTGTCGGCTCTTCTCAGGCCGCATCTGTACCGAATATGGTGCTCAACACTCTTATGGCTGAAGCTGTAGACGAGATATCTGACGCTATTTTAGCAAAAATTAAAGCTGGAAAGGAAAAAGATTCGGCCATTCTTGAAACCCTTCGCGAGCAGATTACCGCTACCAAGGCTATCCGTTACCAGGGTGACAACTATGCCGAAGCCCTTCAGAAGGCCGCAGCAGAGAGAGGTTTGCCGAACCTGAAGAACACTCCACAGGCACTTAGAACCCTGCTTAAAAAAGATGTGCAGGATGTCTTTGTTAAATATGGTGTCCTGAGTCTTCAGGAGATAGATGCTCGCCTCAACATCAGGCTTGAGCGTTATGTCAAGGGCATTGACATTGAAGCCCGCACCCTGCAGCTCATGCTGAAGACCTTTGTTATTCCCGATGTATCCGAATATCAGGGCGATCTCGGTAACTCCTTCAATAACCTGCTCTCTGCCGCTGACGCTATCGGTCTTTCCGACAAGGCGCTCAAGAGTCAGGCTGACAACTTTAAATTGGTGGCCGAAAACCTTTCAACACTTATTGATCTGACTGCCGAACTCGATGAGGCTGTTGAAAAAATCGAGACACTGAACACTGAGTTTGAAAAGGCAGATTACTGCGCCGATGAACTTCTTCCGTTCATGAATAAAGTGCGTGTTGTAGCCGACAATCTCGAACAGGTTGTTGACCGCAGCCGCTGGCAGCTTCCGACATACTCGGAAATGCTCTTTCAGCATTAATCGATACTATCATCCAGCAAAAAAGGTCCGCATGTGCGGGCCTTTTTTTTGTTTCTTAAACCTCGGCTCTTTTCTTCACTCCCCGATAATCTTGATAAGCACCTGCATCCAGAGTTCCTTGTGGTACGATTTTAGCGGTCAAGTGGTGAAAGGTTGTTCAAAAAAGAGGTTCAAAGAAGTAATGCAAATATTTTTATTGCAAACCTTAACTTATGCCTTATTTTTATCATCCGGTTCCAATTTTTCTGAAAAGCAACCAATACCGACATGCCTGAGGTTTTTCATTATCCCGTGACCTATCCCGCATGGTGGATGGATTCCTATTTTCTTCTCACCTGGTGTCTTGGTATGCTTTTTCTAAGTGTCGGATGGGCTATTTTTTTCCGGTACGGGAAATTTTCCTACGGCGTCGATCTTGGCTGCTTCTGGAAATCTACGCTCTTGCTTGTGCTGACGACCATATCGCTTGGTGGTCCCAATTACTACAATACCCGGTTTGTGGGGGAGCATGGCCAGGATGGCGATGCAATCAAGATTTCCGGCGACAAGTTGCTCTATCTGGATCGTAAAGGCAATCAAAAAGAGCTTGCACTTGCTCATATAACTCGAATTTACCAGGAGAGCATTACCTATAATCCGCCTCCAAAAATCTTTATTGTTGCCGGAAAAGCCCCTGTCAGGGACTCTCTCTTTGTAACAACAAATCTTCCTGGCTACAAGGATTTTCTTTCATCTCTCGCCAAAAGAACTGGTATTGAAGCAAAGCTCCGATAGAAGGGAAGGATAGATAACCATGCCTCTTTTTGGAGAACAACCACCTTGTGACGAGCTGCTCCTTGTTGCTGAAATAGGCAATACAACCGCATCGTTTGCGCTTTTCAAAAATGAACGGTGTCTTGAAGTGCATAAAGTGCCTTCATCACTCCTCTATGGATACGATGATGTTGCCGCCCAGATAGTACCTATGCTTCTGAACTATCCAGCTCTTTGTAATGCTGCACTCTGCAGTGTGGTGCCTTCTGTCGGTGGAGTAGTGATGAGCGCTCTTCGTCATCATCTGACCGGTCAGGTGCTGGAGGTAACTGCATCAATGCAGCTGCCGTTTATGCTGCACTACGACTCGCCTGATTCCTTTGGTGCCGACCGTATTGCCCTTTGTGCCCTCTGCAGCTTGCTCTACCCTGAAGAGTCGGCTATTGCGCTTGATATCGGCACAGCTATAACTGTTGATGTGCTCGGTTCCGACCAGCACTATCTCGGTGGTCTTATCATGCCCGGTCTTGACCTTATGGCAAAGTCTCTGAAGCAGCATACCGCCCGGCTTCCCCTGGTAAGTATGGAGCTCCCCGACACGCTTCTTGGAAGCGCCACAGACGAGTGCATCAGGAACGGGATTATTCTTGGCTGTGTATCGGGTATTGATGGACTTCTTGTGAAAATTAAAACCTGGCTTGCAGAAGAGCGTCAAGCAGAGAAAGTCAGGGTGTTTGCCACTGGCGGAAGTGCAAAGCTCATTGCAGGAATGCTTGCAATTCCACCTCTGCTCGATGAGCTTGCAGTACTAAGGGGCACACGCTATCTCTTCACCTTGAATGCTCACTCTGCCCACTGAAGAATATCCGAGCCTCATTGATGGCTTTCAGCACGGCTCTATCTTCAACATTTTCCTCAAGCTGAAACGCCTCTCCCAACCTTTTCAGCAGCACAAAGCGGAGTTTTTTATCAAGTTTTTTCTTGTCAGAGAACATGTTTTCAAGCAGAACCTCACTTTCGATATCAAGAAACCTGCGCTTCAGCACCCCTGTTGGAAACCGGAATCTCTTCAGGATAGAGAGCCCTCTTTGAAGCGATACGTTATCAAGATAGCCAAGATTGTGTGATAAAACGAGCGCACACGCCATGCCGATGGTGACCGCCTCACCGTGACGCAGATATTTGTACTCTGCCAGTTTTTCAAGTCCGTGCGCAAAGGTATGGCCGAAATTCAGGGTTGCCCTAATTCCGTTGGTCTCCCTGAAATCTTTTGTTATTACATCTTCCTTGATACATGCGCTTTTTTTGACTGCTTCAGTCAGCCACGGCTCCTGAAGATTGGTAATATCTTTGAAATGAAGGTCAAGGAAAGAGAGAAAAGCTTCGTCAGCAATAAAACCGTACTTGATCACTTCCGCCATTCCGGAATATATTTCCCGCTGAGGCAGGGTTTCAAGGTATGAGGGATCAATCAGCACCAGTTCAGGAAGATGGAAAAACCCGATAAGATTTTTGCCGAGCGGGTGGTTGATGGCAACCTTTCCCCCAATCGAGCTGTCGGTCATGGCCAGCAGTGTGGTAGGGAGCTGGATCACCGGTATGCCCCTGTAATAGCTGGCCGCTATAAACCCCCCGAGGTCACCAACAACACCTCCTCCGACCGCAAGCAGGTTCCAGCTCCGGTCAACATCCGCCCCGATCATGCTGCCATAAAGCCGGTATGCGGCATTGAAACTTTTGGACGCTTCACGTGCCGGAACAACCAGCTCCTTCCACTGAAAACCCTCTTTGCCCAGCGTCTCAAGAAGCTCCTCTCCATAAAGTTTACGGGTGTTTTCATCAAAGAGTACCACGGTTTTTTTTGAAAGGCCATGGGTTGTGAATAATGCACCAAGTCCGGCAGTAACAGGCGTCTCAACAATTATCGTGCTCACATTTTAATGGTTTAATATTAATCCGTTGTATTGAATGAGGTTTTTCGGACATAGCGCTCTATTTTCCGGGTCAGCTCCTCGACTGTAGATCCAATGCGGTGAATATCAGTCTGAACAGTTATGTCAGCGCTTTCATACCTCGGCTCACGTTTGGAGAGTATGGTTGATATTTTCTCCTCAATTTCTTCGCGCGAAAGCTTCCGACCCTTATCACCTCTCAAGAGTGGCCTGTCGGTTTTATTGAAGAGTCTTCTGGCAAGGGTTCTGGCGGGTGACTTCAGATAGACCAGAGTACCTGATGCTTTGATAAGTTCATAAGAACGGTCATGTTCAAGAACACCTCCACCAAGGGAGATCACCAGATTGGTTTGTTCAACTACTTGTTCAAGGGAGTGAAATTCAAGATTTCTGAAGAACTCCTCTCCATTTTCGGCAAAAATCCGGGTAATGGTTTTACCAGCATGTTTTTCAATAGTCTGATCAAGGTCTATAAACTCATAACCAAGCGAGTTGGCCAGCAACGGCCCTATCGTCGATTTACCCGATCCGCTGAACCCGGTTAAAAAAATCAATGAACTCTGCTTCTTCACGGTTGACTGTTAAAACTTTCCTGATATCTCTGTGACATAAAAAAAATCAGCACATTTCAGTTGTCCTCATTGTCGGCAAATATAGACAATAAAGCAAAAAAAGCATTGTTCACCGGTAGATTGAAGAAGAGAGTGGATTTTCAAAATTTTTCAAAATCATCCCGAAGTAATCTTCTGCATAGGAGAAGCGTTGAGGAGACTATCACAAATCCATGTGTAACCAACCCCATACTGCAGGCCAGACGCACCACATTTCCGTCAGGCTTTTGACCTTAAGCAAACATAGGCAGAATATCAAGTACTTTGTATCTTCTGGATAATTGGTTTCTTCTTTTGTGATTCCTTTTGGCGAACTAACATGGCTTTTGTACGTTTCTGCCAAAACTTCAGTTGCTCTTGTTGTGTGACAATCAATCAGGCGTAATAGTACTCCTAACAATTCATCAACCTTTGAATTTCCAGCAGATTAAGGTCGATACCGTGATTTAGTTTCACTGCTTTATTAAAGGGCACCTGTACAATTTTGTCATTGGTGAGTCCTATCATGATACTTTTCTGGTCATCAAGCAATGCTTCCACGGCGGCAACTCCTATTCTTGTAGCATTCACTCGATCTTTGGCGGTTGGACTACCTCCTCTCTGAATATGACCAAGGATTGAGACTCGTACATCCAGATCGGGGTGTTCAGCACGCACTTTTTCTGCAATTTTCATGGCGCCTCCAGCTTCATCCCCCTCAGCTACAATAATAATTCCGCTGGTCTCTTTGTTTTTGTATCCTTTACTCAAAAATTTTTTCAGTTCTTCATGCTGTTCTTTCGATTCGGGAATTAAAATGACCTCAGCTCCACAGGCGATGCCACTATTCAATGCAAGCAAGCCCGCTTCACGACCCATTACTTCAACGAAGAAAATCCGTCCATGTGAACGGGCTGTATCTCTGATTTTATCAACAGCTTCCACGACGGAGTTCAATGCGGTTTCGTATCCAATGGTATAATCAGTTCCATACATATCATTATCAATAGTGGCAGGAATGCCAATAAATGACATATTGAATTCCTGTGACATCACCAAAGCACCGGTAAAAGAGCCATCACCTCCAATGACAACAACGGCATCAATGTCATTTTTTTTTAATTGATAATAAGCGCGATTACGACCTTCAGGAGTTCTGAATTCATCACTTCGGGCTGTCTTAAGCATTGTTCCGCCCAATTGCAGAATACCACTGACATCTGACGCTTTCAGTGGTATAAAATCACCTTCAATCATTCCCTGATACCCACGACGGATTCCAACAACTTTCAGCTTTTTGGCGATAGCTGCACGGGTTACAGCACGAATAGCTGCATTCATTCCAGGGGCATCACCGCCGGAAGTAAAAACTGCTATTTTTTGTAATTTTCTGTTTTTCTGAACAGCATCGGGGCTCATATTTTTCAGTGTCATCAACAAGTTTTTTAACTCAACCAACAGAAATCACAAGAATTGAGTTGACAACATGCATTAATAAGAGCTGAGGAGCAATTTTTTTTACTTGTCATGAGTGAACTCCGATGTTAATTCTCATAATCTTGACAATTAATAAGCGCTTCACAAAAAATAATTCCGTAAGAAAACATACCAGACACAAAACAGGTACACATTTACTATTAGGCATTATTGAGCCGTACTGGCGACCCTTGTGGTCGCCCTCAGTAGCCAAGCAAATACTGAATGATTTCAGGAAAGCTTACGGAGTGACTGATTGCAGAGCGCTTAGCAGAATTCGAACAAGCAGTCACGTAATGAGCTATGCCTGCTTTGTTTGTATTGTTGAAGGTATATATGATTTCAGTAAACTCATCTCCGCTCCGCCTGGATTTTTTATCCAGCATCCAGCCCTGTAAATTACCGGCTTATCATTCTCTCCAATATTTTCCGAAGCTCGCTCATTTCCATATTGTTCTTTTCAGCAATCGATTTTAGCGGCGTATCGATTTTAACTTCTATTCCTTTCTGTTGTAATGCAAGCTGCAGCGAGGTTGCTGAAACACCAGCCTCATCGGCTATTTCCTTCAAGGTTTTTTTTCCGAAACCCTGACCCTGCAGTTTATGTTCGCCGGGTTCTGCTGGTGCAATAAATTCATAAACTTTTTCTGCGCTCATACCGTTTGCAGCAGCTATTTCAGCAAGAGTCTGTTTCTGGGAAGCAACTTTTAATCCAGCTTTTTCCAGCTTTGTTTTTAAGGCATCAGGATCACCACCAAGACCTGGTTGCTCTGCAAGTTGCGTAAGGGTCATAAGTTCTGCATGTGGAACCGGGGCTTGCTTCTCCCGACGTTCCCAGGAGTCGGAAATTGTATTGCCAAATTTGATGACTGCCGAGAAAGGTTGGATACCATAGTATGTCCCTATACCAAACAAACAGGAAAGAGTTATTATGGTAAGCAGTTCTGCAGGGCTTTTCAGGCCTTCTGTTGTCTTTGATTTCAGGTATGAGAGAAATGCTTTCCAGTTAATAAAAAAGAGATGAAACAGAGAGAGAATTAAAAAGGCAAACCCGAAAATAATATGCTGGTGCTGCCATCCTCTTTTTGTCAGACCGATCATTCGCCACTCAGTCCAGTTAGCAACCCTCCCTGGTGGAGAGATATAGAGGATCACTCCCGATACAAGCATCATGAGTAATGCAATGAAAAGCCCGAAGCTTATAAAAACCCGCCAACTGAATGATTTTTTCATGGTTCAGTGATAGTTGGTTTCCATTGCTTGGTAGTGTGGCAAGTCGAGCAGTTGGTCTTCGACTGGATGTGCAGATTGTTATCCGGCTGGTCACGTATATGGCATCGTATGCACTGCGCTGAAGCACTCAGCTTTCTATGGTCAAAGCTTGCGTGCTGTTCAGCGGTTGTTGCTGCATTTGCTGCAGGAGTGAACAGCACGGCTAAAATGATAAACAATAATCTTTTCATGGTGTCAAGAGTGCCAGTACTCTGTCTATTATGGATTCATTCCCCGGCCTCGGCCCATCCCCATCCCTTGACCCTGACCCTGACCCATCCCGCGTCCCATACCCATGTTCGGGTTGTACTGATCCCACACCCATTCTGCTACAGCCCTCAGTTCTGAATCCGGCAGTGGTTGAGCAGGCATAATACCGAACCTTGTAATGGCTTGTGGATCAATAGCGTTATCCTTTTTTGGTGATTTCAGGTATGCAGCAAGGTGATTAACACCCTCTATTTTTGTTTTGAATTTCTGATGATAGTGAGAAGCGAGAGGAGTAATAGGCGGTGCGGTTTTTGGTGGAGGCATAACAGAGTGACACATGCTGCAGTTCTTGTCGAAAATAGCTTTGCCATCTGTTGCTGCTTGCGCTACAGAATTAAACAACAATCCCACACTCATTACCATCAGTAATCGTTTCATGGCTAAATAGGTCATTAAATTTATCAGAAAATTTTTTATCATATCCAATTATTTAAATGTACTAAAATAATCATTACAAGGCTAAATAATTTATTGATACAATAGGCAGCTTAAATGTTGAAATTTTTTAAGTTGTTTAAAATAAATATTTTAAACGATTTTTTTGTTGGCGTTTTCTAATAAATTTAAGATCTTTTTAAGAATTAAAAGTGGGTGCGTTTAATGTTTGGCAAGTAACAATTGTGAAT
>Ga0208385_1000108_pt1 | contig 18974 bp, 23 predicted proteins | sample CryBogCBH11Jul08_FD_184602 | JGI IMG/M metagenome (GOLD analysis project Ga0208385, IMG submission 184602) | Freshwater microbial communities from Crystal Bog, Wisconsin, USA - CBH11Jul08 (SPAdes) | ecosystem: Environmental > Aquatic > Freshwater > Lake | place: Crystal Bog, Wisconsin, USA... | reverse complement strand
GCTGTAGCGTATGCCACTATTCAAGCTAACGCTGTTGTAGCCATCACACTGTCTAACCCAGGGTCAGGCTACCTGTCTCCACCTACTATCACAATCTCTGGTGTAGGGTCTGGTGCTAACGCGACTGCGGTGCTAAACACAGGTACGGTCAACACAATTACCATCACCAACGGTGGCAGTGGGTATACTTCCCCGCCGACTATCACAATGGCGCAACCTGTTGTTTTCACAGGGAATTGCAGCATTTCTGGCACAACACTGACCATCAACAGCACCTCTACAGGGGCTATGCAAGTGGGTGCAACCCTGTCAGGCACAGGTGTTACTGCTGGCACAACCATTGTTAGCGGTTCAGGATCTAGCTGGGTGGTCAGCGTATCTCAGACAGTGAGTGCTACCACCATCACAGCCAGCAATGGCACGGCTGCTACTGCTATCTGCCAGTTGTCTACCTTTAAGACGGGCACTGTAGCAATTGCAGTGACGGGTGGTGGGGCGGGTTACGGGGCTAACGGATCTTTCCCAGTAACGATTACGGGGGGTAACGGGTCTAATGCTGCCGCTACAGCCATCGTGTCGGGGGGTGCAGTTACTCAAGTCATCATGACTAACCCTGGTAGCGGGTACACAACCCCCCCTACTATTAGCTTTGCCCAAGGTCAGGGGGCTAACGCGACTGGTGTGGTGGTGCTAAACAGCAATCCTATAGTAGATGTGGCCTCATTTTCTGGTCGTGTTTGGGTTGCACAGGGTCGTACAGTCACGTATTCCTCGTCTGTATCTTTTTCAGACTTTACATCTGTGTCTGCGGGGTCGCTGACGCTTACTGACTCGACGCTGACGGGCAATATCAACAGTCTATTGTCTGCCAACAACTTCCTGTATATCTTTGGGCCAGACAGTATTAACGTGTTTTCCAACTTGCAGGTGACGAGCACGGGTACAACTGTGTTTACGAACACAAACGTGTCTGCAAGTATTGGTACACAGCTTTCTTACGCTGTTTTCCCGTATTTCCGGTCTGTTTTGCTGATGAATAACTACGGTGTGTACTCTCTTGTGGGGTCTACAACGTCAAAAATCTCAGATCCGCTAGACAACATCTTCCCGTATATAGACTTCACCAACTACAAAGTGTCAGGTGGGCAAGTCATTATCAACAACTTGCTGTGTGCGGCTTTTAACTTCTGGTACACGGGTGGTCAGGGCTACTCAAGCTCACCTCGCTTTATACAAGCAGTGTTTTTTGAAAAAAAATGGTTTTTGTCGTCTCAGGGTAGCCTGACAAACGTCACTTCTGCTCCGTATCAAGGCAAGATTAACTTGTACGGCACAGATGGCACTAACTTGTACCAGTTGTATGCCTCACAGTCTGTAAATGTGCCTATGTACGTTCAGACTGCACTGCAACCGATGTCGGATGCCATCCGTACCAAGCAAGCACTGAAGTTTGCTATTGAAGCAACGGTGACTAACGCCACCAGTTTGATCGTAACGGTGGACAGTGAGAGTGCAAGCAGCCCTCCGTACACGCTAAACAACTATGTCACATGGACGAACAACGCTGGTAGCACAATAGGCTGGACTAATAACAGCAGTGCGACTATTGCTTGGGTGTTTAGTTCTGGATATGCGCTGTACAAGTCAGATGCACAGCAGTATGGTAAATACTTGGGTTTAACATTGACTGCAAACTCGTCACCGTTCACAGTGAACACGTTTGAGTTTGAACATGAATTAAGAGTGAGGTTCTAACATGTCTGTACCGTATACCTTTGCTACCGCAACGAATTCAATTCCCCTGTCGCAACTGGACTCTAACTTTGCTACTGCTATCACGCTGGGTAGCACTAACATTTATCTGGGTAACACCACCACCACTGTTACAGGGTTAACCCTAACAGGCTCTACCTTCACGGGTAACGTCACTACAAGCAATGCAGTCATCACTGGTGGCAGTATTGACGGTACAACTGTGGGTGTTACTACTGCTAGCACGGGTGCGTTTACCACGTTGTCGGCCTCTAGCACCGTGTCAGGCACGGGGTTTAGCACTTACCTAGCTTCTCCTCCTGCTATCGGCAGTACAGCGGCAAATACAGGTGCGTTTACCACTTTGTCAGCAAGTTCTACGACTACGTTGTCTGGCGGCACAGCCAACGGTGTAGCCTATTTGAACGGCTCTAAGGTGCTGACTACGGGGTCTGCGCTGGTGTTTGATGGCACGAATTTGGGTATTGGTAGTGCAACACTGGGTAGCACTTTGCGTTTATATGCTGTTCAAGCGTCTGGTGAAGGTAACCCCACACTTGATGGTAGTGAGGTAGGCTTATTCCAAAGAAACTTTGTAGCGACACAGTCAGCATCTATTGCGGTTACTTCAGGCTCTACATCAACGGCATCGGTATATCTTGGAAACAAAAATAGCATTGGCGCAGGTCGTCTTGTATACGACAGTTCAGCATCTGCTTTAGCCTTTTACTCATCCGCCGCCGAACAAATGCGCCTGACCAGCACAGGTCTGGGTATTGGGACAAGTTCGCCTTCTTATAAGTTGGATGTAAGCGTTGGTACAAACACGATTGCACAACAATGGCAAGGTGCTGGAACAAGCTTTACGTTGCGTTTGAAATCTGGAAACGGAGCAACATCGTCATCATCAGCATACCGTTTGTATTTGGATTATCTCAATGGGACAAACATAAACAGCTACATGGATTTTTACCGTGGTTTGGCTGGTAATGATGGTTATTTAGTGTTTGGCACATTTGGCACAGACAGAATGACCCTCGACTCCTCCGGCAACCTAGGACTAGGGGTTACGCCAGCGGCTTGGGGAAACAGCCAAAAAGCTGTGCAAGTGGGTAACTATGCGTTAATAAGCAATAGCGGTTTTTATGGTGGCTCATACACCTCAAACGCCTACTACGACAATACAAATTGGAAATACATCACCACCGATTACGCTACTAATTACAATCAAATTTCTGGGATTCATAAATGGTTTATTGCGCCTAGCGGTACTGCTGGGGCAACAGTCTCTTTTACCCAAGCAATGACGCTGAACAACAGCGGTCAGTTGGGTATTGGTCTTACAAGCCCAAACTTTAAATTAAATGTCAATGGGCCAGTTGCGGCTCAATGGATTACCCCTAATGCAACAGAACCTGCTTTTGTTATGGGGGACACAGCTAATGCGGTAGCGGGCATTTGGTTTCAAAATACATTTAGTTCAAATAATGCAACTCAAATGATTTTCAAAACCAGAACATCAGGCGGAAGTGTTAATGAAGTTGCTCGTTTTGACTCCAATGGCGCTTTGTTGATTGGTGCGACATCAAACGCTTCAAATCCGGGAATGGTTTATATTAACCACAATGTGAACTTTAGCGCCGCAAGAACAACCAATCTTGCCACTAGCTCATATTATTACGACATTTTTACTGTTGCTGGTTCGGGTACTGGCTCTATTTCTACAAATGGAACAGTAACTTATTACAACACATCTTCTGACCAACGCTTGAAAGAAAACATTGTTGACTCTGACTCAGCCTCTACTTTGGTGGATGCTTTGCAAGTTCGTCAGTTTGATTGGAAAGCAGACGGTTCACACCAGCGTTATGGTTTTGTGGCCCAAGAACTTGTAACAGTTGCTCCAGAAGCCGTACACCAACCAGCAGACCCAGAAGAAATGATGAGTGTGGACTACTCTAAACTTGTCCCCATGCTGGTCAAAGAAATCCAATCCCTCCGCGCTCGTGTCGCACAACTTGAAACTCAGAAAGGCTAATCATGTCAGCTACCATCAACTGGACAATCGACTGGATGGACACATCCACCCAAACCATCAACGGCCACAGCGAGGTCGTTCTGACCTGCGGCTGGCGCTGCACGGGCACTGAGGCAAATACTGCCACACCCCCTGTGACGTTCACCAACTCTATTTACGGCACTTGCTCGTTCCCTGAGCCTGCTGCTGGCGGCTCGTTCACCCCATTTGCTCAACTGACCCAATCCCAAGTGGTCGGCTGGTGCTGGTCTAATGGAGTTAATCAAGAAGCTACTGAGGCTGCTATCAACGCCAACCTTGCATCACAAATTAACCCCGCAACGGTTCAACCACCATTGCCTTGGGTAACTGCTTAAGTACAATCATGATGCCCAATATCGGGTATCACCGAGGATAAACATGATTAACCTTAATCACACGATTGAAGAAGTCAACTTGATTGCTAGCGCACTTCGTGAGCTGCCACACAAGTTGGTACACGACCTGCTCACCAAGCTGGAAAAGCAAGCAGTGCCACAAATTCAGGCTTTGCAGCAACCTACAGAAGCTGCTCCTGCTACTGACACTCCTGCTGAACCTACCGCCTAATTAGGAGCACCCGATGGCTATTCAGTATTCCATTGTTCACAGAACAAATGCGATGTCGCAGTTGAATAGCGACATTGGGACAAGTTGTAACATCAAGTTGTTCACAGGCTCAGTACCCTCAAACTGCGGCGCATCTGATACAGGTACTTTGCTTGTCACCTTCACAGGTAACGCAACAAGTTTTGGTTACGCTTCTGTCGCCATGTCCAGCTTTGTTATCACAGGCACTGCTGGTCAGATCTCATTTACCCTTCCTGGTGGCGCTGCTAACTTAGCTGTTGGTATGGGCGTGACCATCACAGGCACATTTGGCGGCACAGGCAGTATTTCTGGTTATGTCAGCGGTACAACTTACTTTATTGTTGCTACCAACGGCACGACTACCGCTACGCTGTCTACAGTGCAGGGCGGCTCAGGTGTGACTACCACTGCTGGTACGCCTACAGGTCTTACTGTTACGGCTGACTACGGTATTTTGTACGCTAATGCTATTGCCAACGCTACCGCTGCTGGCACAGGCACTGCTGGCTACTTCCGCATTTATCCCGCTACAGCAACAACCAACAACTCTGTGGTGCAGGGCACTTGCGGGACATCTGGTGCTGACATGATTCTTACTAATACCAACATAGCGTCTGGTCAGACCTGTACGATAACCAGCATCACGGTCACAGCCTACGGTGCTTGATGAAAGGGCGGGTCTATAGATGGCTGGCCCGTCAATCTCAGTTGCGGTTACTGAAGGTGCAGACCTACTAGGCTCAGCCAAGCCTATATCCTATGTTATTGGCTGGATAAACAACAGTTCTGCCACAGTAACGTGGACGAATAACAGCTCTGCCCTTGTTGCTTGGACAAACACAGTCCAGGTCAACGTAAACCCTAATCCAACCCCGAGTCTGACTTACACAGACGGGGCAGACACGTTTGCTGGCAATTTCTCTCCTGTAGCCAGTGCTAGCCTAGCGTACACGGATGGTGCAGACACGTTCACGGGTCGTGCAGGCCCGATTATTAGCGCATCTCTAACGTACACAGATGGTGCAGATACCTTTGCTGGTCAGTTAACCCCCGTAGCAAGTATCTCTATATCTACAACAGATGGTGCAGACACTTTTGTAGGTGCTCTAAACCCACTTGTTGCTGCATCTTTAAGTTACACGGACGGTGCAGATACTTTTGCAGGAAACCTGACCCCTGTCGCAGCCGCTGTACTTGCATATACAGACGGTGCAGATGTCCTGTCTGCCGTTGTTACCAGCTCCATTTCTGCGTCACTTACCTATACAGATGGTGCAGACACGCTAGCGGCGCTGGGTGGGCCTACCGTTGCTGGCAGGCTCAACTACACCGACGGTGCGGATGTCTTTGCAGGCACTGAGAGCATCCTCATCTCTATCAGCAGCAATGATACGGACGGTGCTGACGTATTTGCAGGCAACATTGTCTCTGTTATCGGTATCAATGCCCCGCTACAAGAGGGTAACGATACCTGGAGCATGTTTGTCAGTGTTCCAGAGCACATCATTAAGACGCCTGACAACTTAGCACAGGGGTACGGCACAGCAGGGATTAACCTAGATGCTTTGGCTTATGTTGAGTTTGGGGATATAGACGGATTACAGGAGTTTTTGTTTCACAACGCTATACAGCACAGGGTGTTTTATGAAACAATGATGCGTCGGGGACAGGCGACCCCAGATTACCCCTTGTTCGACGCAGACCCTAAGAACTTGGATGACTGGTTGTTGCTACATAACCAGCAGCATGAGGCTGTAGCTAAGATTTTGGGGCTGGATAATCCGTTCCAGTTGTTAGACGCAGACTTTAATGTTGAAGACGACTTCTACGACTGGATAGGCGTTCACCAGACGATACACGAACAGATAGCAGCAGCACTAGGAGTAACGTAATGCCAACAATTACCAGTAGAAAATTAGCTTCCGATGATTTTGGAGATTCTAATGTCGGGGCTGCCACAACGCCTACAGTCGCTCCTGTCGCTGCTCCCGCACCTGCGCCTGCCCCTGCGCCAACACCAGCTCCCGCACCTCAATCTCCAGCAACTGTAACCGCTGCAAGTTTAGGTTTATCAAACCTGACGCCAGATCAAATGGCTGCGGCTCAACAGCCCGCGATGGGATACAACACTCAAGCCGCATTAACGCCAATTTATAGCGGTCAAAGCTCTTATTTTGGTACGCCTCAAATTACTGGTTATAGCGGCGCAGATGGCACTCAATACAACGCACAGGGTCAAGTAACTGGCGCTGCCTCTCTGAATGGTCAAGTCTATTCTTTTGACCCGTCTACTGGAGCCGTAACTTACCAAGCAAAAGCAGATGGAGGGGGACTAGGGGCTACCCTTAAAAATGTAGCTTCTAGCCCTGTAATTCAAATAGCCGCTGCTATTGCTTTGCCTGGTATCGGTGAGGCATTAGCCCCTTCTATCATGGCGGCGACTACCACGGCTGAAGGTGTCGCTACATTAACTGCGGCACAAGCTGCTGCTGTTGGCTCTGCTGCTGCCAGTGTTGCTATCCAAACAGCCCAAGGCGTTCCTATTGAAAAAGCGATAGAGAGCGCAGGCGTTAACTTGTTGGTCAACACAGGCTCTCAACCCGCTGTGCAAGCATTAAGTGGCGCTTTGCAAAACGCAGATGTTGCCGCTGCTGTAGCAAATACCACGGCTTCTATGATTACAAGTGCTGGCGCATCTGCTGCAACTGCCGCCGCACAAGGAAAAAGCACAGATGAGATTGTCAAAGCCGCTGAAGGTGCGGCTGTCGGCGGTGCTGTCGGAGCAGGTTTGTCCAGCAATGATGCTGTTACTACTCAGCAAGGTCAAGCTATTGCCTCTGTGTTGGGTACTGCGCTGGGCACTGGAAACATTGTCAGCACTTTGGTAAGTGCTGGTCAGCAACTTGGGGATTCTTTGGCTAAACCCGTTGCACAAGCATCTCCTTACACAGCCACAACACAAGTGGAACCAGGTGCAGATAGCCCTCAGTTGCCTCCTGGTACTGGTGTTGCATCTACTGGCCCTATTCGTGATGACAGCAGCCCTACAGGGTTCTCCGACGCTAAAGGCAATCCTATAAATCAGGATGGTACGGCCTATAACGCAGCGGCTACACCAGCAAGCACACCAGATGCCAACGTCGCTGTTACTGGCACTAAAGACGCTGTTGTTCCTGTTGCCACAACAACGCCCAGCACTCCTACACAGCCTAACGTCACTGTTACGGGGGCTAAAGACGCAAACGTAGCGGTTGCTAACAATACTGCTGCCCTGATAAATCAGATTGGTCTTAACAATGCTGCACCTGTAACGCCACCCGTTACACCTGTTACGCCTCCGGAGAACGTAACGGTAACAGCGGCTAAAGATGCTACTGTGCCTGTTGCAGATGCAAATAATGCTGCTATCTTGGCTCAATCTGGCATAACTCCAGCACCTGCCCCCTCGCCAGTTCCGGCTCCAGCCCCAGCCCCAGCCCCAGCTCCTGCGCCTGAGACTGTTGAGGTGACTTCCCCTAAAGAACCTGATGTTCCCGTTGCGACATCAAACACCACGGCAATCTTGCAGCAAGCCGGAATTATTCCTCCTACGCCAGCTCCGGCTCCTGTGACGACACCGGAGACAGTTGAAGTAACTGCTCCTAAAGAGATACCGACGACAACGCCAGAAGCGCCGGTAACGTCTACGGCAGAACCAGCTCCCCCACCTCCACCCCCTGCTATTACTGGAGCGCCTACTACTGTTACGCCTTCAGGTGAAGTTGTTATTGTTGATACAAAAGGAATACCTGTCGTTGACCCCGCTGGCAATTACATAACCCCTAGCGGCGGTACAGTTGTTCCTTCTGTAGCAAACACGCCTTCTGCCATTACTGGGGCATCTCCTGCTAGCGGCACTACTCCAGGCCAGACTGTTGAGGTTGTAGGAGAGAAAGAAGTTCCTGTCGTGCAGCCATCAGGTGCTGTCACTCCGTCAACGCCGGGCTCTGTTGCTGGCCCTCTAGTACCTCCCACATCGTCTGCTATTGCCGGTGGTGATACACCTCCTTTGCAAAACGTAGAAGTGGTTGACACAAGACAGAACATTCCGACTACAGATCAGGCTATTCTTGATTTGATAAGTTCTAGCAAGCCTACTCCCAGTGCTGGCACGGTAGAAGTTGTGGGAAGCAGAGACGTTCCTACTGCTGTTACAGGCACAACGCCGACCAGTGTTCAAGATGCTGGAACTGTTGTCGTTACAGACAAGAGAGAAATACCAACTTCTCAGCCTTCTATTGCTGGGGCTTCTGCCACTCCCGGCTTGGCTAGTGTTGACGTTGTTGCCCCTAAAGAGATCCCAACTGCTGATACAGCCATCAAGAACTACGGCAATATCGACGTTGTTGCTCCCAGAGAGATACCCACAGCTAAAGACAATGTGGTTGTTACTGGCTCTAAAGATATACCAACAGCCAACACCACACCAGAATTTATCCCTCAAACGGTGGATTCCAGTCAGGTTGCTAACGTACAAGCACCAGAATTGTCTAACATTCCGTTGTCAATTACGTCCGGGCCTAGCAAAACAGCCTCGTTAGCTCGGGCTTTAGGGGTGGTTCCGCAGACAATGACTGGCACAACACAAGGGTTGACAAGTGGCGGTGAAGGCGGTGAAATACAATCACTAGAGACTGGTAAACCCCGTAGAAGCGTATGGAACGAGTCATCTTTGCGTCTGCGTGACGCTCTAGGATTGGAATAATGGCAACACATCTCAGCAGCATCACCGGAATCGGCAGCAGTGCTAAAAAGCTAGCGGCCCTGTTACAGAAGAAAGCTCCTCCGGGAGAGAAACTGGCGTTTATCAACGACAGAGAGGCTGCTCTCCTAAAGCGGCACGGCGGTAGCGGCAAAGAGGTGGAAGACACCGGCATTAAGAGCTACGACGATACAGAAGGGTTTGACCTCCAGCCTACCAACATAGCAACAGGTGCGGCAAACGCTGACTATACAAGTGCGCCGGTTGTTGGTGGCCCAATTCCTGACAGAGAAGTACAGCCAACTAACATTGGTGGACAAGCTCTTTCACCGTTTGATTCCGTGCGTAGCTTGCCTATTTTTGGTGAGTCTCAACAAACAGCAAGTGCGGCTGAAGTTCGCCCTCCTCCTGTTCCTACGGCTGGTGCTCCAGCTACGCAATATCAAGCCGCAAGCCCAGTGGGTATAGATCAGAACACACCTCAGGAAAACTTTAGAAAGTCTGAGATCCTTGCTGAGAACGCTGCCGCTCAACCTCAACAAGCTCCAACCAAGCCTACACAAGGTCTTACAGATTATTTGTCTCAACCTAAAAACTTGCTTGGTTTAGGTATGGGCGGTTTGCAGGCCTTGTATGGCGCTAATCAAGCCCGTAGAGCACAAGCCCAGGGACAAGAAGCAGCCAATCAGTTGAAGCAGATGGCTGCGCCGTATCAACAGCAAGCGGCTCAATTGCAAGCTCAAACGGCTTCTGGAACATTGACTCCCGCTAACCAGCAAGCTCTACAAGCAGCACAAGCTCAAATGGCGCAACAATTGCAAGCTAGGGGTGGTGTGGGTTCTGCACAAATGCAGACACAGATTGCCAACCTTACAAATCAATTGCTTGCTTCTCAACAGCAGTATGCTTTGCAGTTATCCGGTATTGGCGACAGTATTGCTCAAGGCGCTATCAAAGCGGGGGTGCAGGCCGATCAATACGCTCAACAACTTACTAACGCCTATATGGGTAATGTTGCTAGGACTGTTACTGGCGTATTAACAGGTCAACCACAAACACCAACAGGACAGTAAGATGGCTGAACAGACTGTAGAAACACCGCAACAAGATCAAAGCATTGCTGAGTTGTCGTCGGTTACGCCTCCTACAATTGACGCAAAAAAGCCGCTAACTGTTAAAGATATTACGTCTTTTCAGACGCCTTACCTGACTCAAAAAGCAAACTTGGCAGAGAAGAATGTTGCTGCTTTAGGTGAAGTTGAGTCGGCTAAACAGCGACAAAGTGAGCTGGAAGCACAAGCGGGCTTGACTGGGGCACAAATGGAGGCTTCTGGCGTTCGCGCTGCTTTAGACAAATACCACAAGGGAATGGAAGAAAACCCTTTGCCTGCGTTTGTTCCTAGCAAGGAAAACGCTCAGGATATGGCTATCTTGTTTGGCTTGGTAAATACGATGGGTATGCTTATCGGTGGTCGTGGCAAGCAGAACGCTCAGTTGTCTATGGCGGCGATGAACGGCATGTTGGAAGGCCATAACAAAGGTCGTGAAGACATCTACAAGAAAGAAAAAGACGAGTTCGAGCGCAACTTCAAAGCGATGCAGGCCAAACATGCAGAGTTGCGTCAAGAGATGATGGACGCCGTTAAGCTGTCTGCCACAGATGCTCGTGCCGGTCAACAAGCTGCTCACATGGCAGCGGTAAAGTCGGGCAGTGACATTGTGAAAGCGTTGACAAACCAAGGGCGTATTGTTGAAGCGGCTAAACTGATTGATGAGTCTCAAAAAGGCATGAATGAGGCTCTGAAGTTTGTTGAAAAAGAGCAAGACAGAGAAAAACAATTCCAACAACAGAAAAAATTAAAAGAGATTGAGCACGCTAACGCACTTGAAAGAGAAAAGATAAGGACGCAAGCTCAACTCGGTAAGGGTGAGATCTTCCAGGGTAAAGACGGGGCTATGTACCGTGTTACGCCTGACAACAAGGTCGTCAAAATCGAAGGCTCTGAAGGTTTCAGCAAACTACCATCTGCAAGTAAACCAACCCCATCTTTGGGATCGACAGCTTTCTTGAACTCTGTGATTGGTGCGTCTTCTGGGAATGAGAAGACAGACAAGTCTATTGTTGACGCCGCCCAAGGCGTGAATCAACTTGGTCAAGTTATAAATCTGTTTAAAGACCCTGATGTCAAAACTGGGGTTATTGCCAAATTAGCTCCTATTCGAGAAAAGATGGCGTCCATAGGCGACAACAATCACGAAATTACCGATGACGAAATGCGCCGCATCATTGACGGTGAAATTAGTCCTACAGCTAAAAACGCAGTAGCTCAAAAAGAAGCTCTGTTTGCTGCGTACACGGCTGAGCGTGAAATTGCTGGAGGTCGTCTTTTGGTTTCTGTTGTTAAGCAGGCTGGCGGGGCGTTAGACCCAACCAATTATGAGAAACAAGGATATTTAAACCTCTTGAATAGTCGTCAAGAAGAATTAAGGTCAAGATTGCGTGGGGCTAGACTAGACGACGATCAAATTGATGACGTCGTTCATGCCTTGAAAACACAAAAAAGAAAATCTGTTTCTGAGCCTCAACAAACCTCCCCAGGATTTAATGTGCCATCAGTAAGCGACATTGATGCCGAGCTTGCAAGAAGAGGGATCAAATAATGGATTTGTCTCAACTCAGCACAGATGACCTTCAAGCGCTTAAGTCTAACGACTTGAGCAAGGTTAGCACCGACGGATTAAAGAAGTTAAAAACGTCTTCGTCTGAAAGCAAACCTGCCGGAAAAAGTTTTGGTGAAAAAGCGTTTGAGTTTGTAGAACCAACGGCAGAGGCGCTGGGTACTGCTGGCGGGGCTATGCTTGGTAGCGCATTAGGGCCGCTAGGAACCGTGGGCGGGGCAGGGTTGGGATATGGGATGACCAAAGAAGCCCTGCAATTGGGCAAGCAAGCCTTGGGGTACGAAAAGCCCCGTCAAGGTATGCAAAACGTCTCTGAGCCTATTAAAAATGTATTAACCGGCGCAACTTATGAGGCTGGTGGTCGGGCATTGCCAGAGTTTCTATCTGGCGCAGGAAAACTAGGATCATCTGTCGTTGATTATTTTAAGACGCCTAAAGCAGCAAAAATTGCGGGGGAAGCTCTTGGCCCTAATTTGCAGCAAGCTAGAGAGGCTCTTAAAAGAGCATCAGGAGAAATATCTGCTGGTCAGGCTTTGTCAGAGATCAACGCGCCTACAGCTCAAGCATTGCTGAAACGCGCCGAGGCACATGATCCTGAGTTCTTTACCAAAATGTTTGGCGATCAAGAAGCTAAGCGATTGCAGACATTAGAGCGCATTGCCGGTGGCTCTAATCAAACTGAAGCTCGTGCTGCTCAAGAAGAAATGAAAAAGCAGCTTAACGAGACACTTATTCCCAAGCTAAAAATTGAACTAAACGCAGCCAATACTGCTGGCAAATTAAAACCCAAGTTTGGCGCTGAAGCTGGCCGGATGGAACAAGCCGCCACCAATAAAGTTCAAGACGTTCGTCGTATGGTTGCAGCCGGTGAACGAGCTACGAAAAAATCGCCTTTGTGGTCTCCAACTTACATGGGCGACACACGAGCAGGTTTCCCTGCGCCGTATAGGGAGCTGCCTTCTCAATGGGCTGAACGCTATACCTATGCTGGGGACTTGGCTAAAAAAGCAGATCAGTTTGCCGATCAAGCGGCAGAGGCTTCTTTAAGGTTTGGTGAGGCTGGTCGATTCTCTCGTGCTGCGGAAGAAAGTTTAGCTGCTCACGGATTAAGACCTCTGACATCTGATTCTGTTGTTCAAGCTATTGCTTCAAAAGCAAAAGATCCGTCTATAGCGGGCAATAAAGATTTAGAGAGAGCACTTACTAGAGTTGCGGGAGATGTTCGTAAGTGGACAAATGGCGGCGGTGTAATTGATGCTTTTGCCCTTGACAGCATACGAAAGAACTCAGTCAATCAAGTTGCTAAAGACTTGTTTAAAGACGATTTGCGTGCTCAAAAGCGGTTTGCTGCCAAAGTATTAGATTCTGTCCGTCCCGCTATTGTTGACGCTATAGAGTCGGCTGGCGGCACTGGTTATCGTCAGTACTTAGAAGATTACGCTAAAGGCTCTCAAACTATTGCTCAAAAAGAGATGGGGGCAAAACTCTTAGATGTCTACAAAAGCAGTCCTAAGAAGTTTAAAGAGCTTGTTGAGGGCAACGATCCCCAAGAAATTGAAAAGGTGTTTGGGCCTGGTAAATACAATTTGTTTACCGAGATGAGCGCCAATGCGTTGAATCAACTTGGTGGTGTGGCGAAAGAAATAGGCAGAGAAGAGGCTATTACTTCTCAAGCAGGCGCTGGTCAAACAAGATTGGCTGACATTCTTGGAACAAAAATGGGGATTGTCCCCAAGCTGACAAAAACGGTGTTCGGTTATAAAGCGGCAGGTTTACCTGAAATACTTAACAAGGTGGAAGGCAATGTCAGCAAGTCGGCTATGAAGCAAATTACTGAAGCCGCCAAGTCTGCTAAGGGGTTGGACGATTTGTTGAGCAAATTGCCTCAACCAGTTCAATCAGAAATGTTAAACGCAATTAAACCAAGTCGTGCAGCCGGTGGTGTGATTGCAGGGACAGATCAGTAGGAGTAAACATGGCTAAGAAACCTAAAGACAAAGGCATCAGTTCTGAGCTGGAGGACGCTATCGCTACCTTGCTGACTCAGACTATGAATGATCCTGAAGCGTCTTTGACGGACAAGACAAAGATTCTTGACCGCGCCCTGAAGCTGGAGCAACTCAAGCTCAAGATGCAGGACGATGAGTGGGGCGCTGGCTTTATGGGACTAGATGACGATGAAGACGATAAGTGATACCATGAACCCCTTAACTTTTAAAGAGGGTACATATGGACGCATCTATTCTGAAGACTATTCGCCTAGCGTTAGAGGTCATATCAGATCGCTTGATTACTATTCTGACGCTACTTATGGGTTGCGGCCTAGCTTGCTGGGCGATGTCAGGGCCGGAGTGGGAGCGAGTTGTAACGCTAGTAATTTTCACAATTTTCGGTTACGCTCTCGGACGAGCGAAGGAGAAACCAAGTGAGCAACAAAATCAATCCGTATAGCCCTAGCGACGCATATGAGAACAACCATATGCGTAACTCTGACCATCAGCGTCCTCATGAGCACAATCAGCAGATTGCTAAGTCTGTTCGCCCTCAGTTGCCCCGTGATGGCTCCCCAGGTCAGGTGAGCTGGCAACCAGGTATGCTGCCTAAAGGTGGCTATCGCTCTGTGTTTGATTTCTCCGGTGATGAGCCGCTCAACACGAAGAAGAGTCCTACCCGTGGTGGTGGAAGAGGAGTTTACTGATGGCACTTAATGGCGCATTTCAACCGATGGGCAACACCTACTTGGTGCAACAAGCCACAGCAGGTACTCAATCAAACGCAGTTGCTATCGCTGCTAATTCTCCTTGCCAGCAATACTCGTTGATTAACAGCGACACCGTTAACACGGCTTTTGTCTCTATTTCAACGTCTGCTACTGCTAACGCTGCTGTGCCTAACGCTGCTGGTACTGCGGTTTACCCTGTTCCTGCGTTTGGCTATCAGGTGATTAGCTCTTTGCAGACCAGCCCCACACAAACGGTTTACGTGCGTGTTATTGGCTCTGCTGGCACACCTGCTGTCTACGTCTGCCCAGGTGAAGGTATGTAAATGGCAGAGATAGACCCTATCCAATATGGTCAGCTTATAGCAAAGGTAGATGCACTTGAAACCCAAGTCTCTTCCATGCAAAGTGACATCAAACAGCTCCTTGAGATGGCAAACAAGTCCAAGGGCGGTTTCTGGGTGGGCATGTCTATCGCTTCTGTGCTTTCTGGCATTGTTGGTTCTCTAGCCCACGGCATGTTTAATCGGGGGTAACATGATTGATCCCCTAACCGCCCTAGCAGCGATCCAGTCGGCTGTTAAGCTGGTTAAGAAAGTCAGCCAGACGGTTGACGACGTAGGATCTCTCGGCCCTGTTCTGGGCAAGTATTTCGACGCTAAGACAAACGCAGTCCAGGCGGTCAAAGAAGCTAAAGACTCCGGTAAAGCCTCTAACATGGGTACAGCCATCCAGATTGAGATGGCGCTGGAGCAGACTAAGCAGTTTGAGAATGAACTCCAGATGCTATTTATGCAGGCTGGCAAGGTGGATGTCTGGAACAAGATTAAAGAGCGTGCTGGTCAGATGGACAAGGCAGACAAGTATGCTGCCCAAGCTGCTGAAGACAGGGCTAAGAAACAAAAGGAAGAGCAAGAGGAGTTCTTGATAGTTGCTCTTGCTATTGTTCTGTTAATCGTCTTATTCGCTGGTGGCTACTATGTTGTGACTGACATAGTGGACACGGCAAAGAAAGAACAGCATCATGGCTACAAGCGCAAGGGTTAAGCGGCCTGAGTCGTTCATGTCACGCCACTGGCGGGGCTTGATGGGATTCACCTACTGCTTTATTTGCTTGTTTGACTTTGTGCTTGGCCCTTGCTTGTACTTCTATGTTCAACAATTTGAAACACAAGCGGTTAATGATGCTTACCGTGAGTGGCAACCGATGACGTTGCAAAACGGTGGGTTATTTCACTTAGCTATGGGTGCTGTGCTGGGTGTAAGCTCGTGGGGTAAGACACAGGAAAGAACTGCTGACGGAGCAAAGACAAATGCTACTTAATCCCTATTTCTGGGTTGCGCTATTCAGTATTTGCTTAGCCAGTGCTTTTGGTGGCTATGGTTATGCTCAAAAAGGTATAGAAGAGGAACGTGCGGTGGCAAAAGCTGCCCTCGACGCTGCAAACAAACATGCTCAGGAGGTCACAGATGAACGAAACGCAAGCATTGCCCACATTTCTAGCGATTTGGAAGCCGCGCAAGCAAAAGCTCAGCAAGCTGCAAAAGATCTTAATCGCAACATTGCCTCTGGCGCTGTTAAGCTGTCAATCGCCGGTTCCTGTGGTGGCACAGTGTCCAGCAATACCTCCTCTGCCGAAGCAAATAACGCCGGAAGCTGCAACATTGACCCAGGAGCTGCTCAAGCTCTTGTCTCCCTCACAGAACGAGGCGACAACGCCATCGAAAAACTGAACGCCTGTATCGCATCCTACAACTCACTACTGGAGCCTAAACAATGAGCTGGTTAAACATTGCTACTGAAGAGATTAAGCGTCACGAAGGCTGTAAGCTAGAAGCCTACCCAGATCCCGGCACTGGCGGTGATCCCTGGACTATCGGCTACGGTGCTACAGGCCCAGACATCCATCCTGGTGTTGTGTGGTCACAAGAGCAGGCAGACACCGACCTGTCTAACCGCTTGCATACACTGGGCGACAGGATTGACTCTGTTGTGCATGTTGAGATCAACGATAACCAGAAGGCAGCTCTGTGCAGCTTCGCTTACAACGTGGGTATGGGCAACCTAAAAAGCAGTACTCTGTTGAAGAAGTTGAATGAGGGTGACTATGACGGTGCTGCTGAGCAGTTTAAAGAGTGGAATAAGGCTGCTGGACACGTTTTGCAAGGGTTGGTGACACGCCGCCAAGCAGAATCTGAGTTGTTCTTGGCCTAAATTCTATAAAAAGCATTAAGCTGCCCCGCGACAAGAAAAAACGGGTTTTTGGAGCAAACATGGCAAAAAAGCCTAACTTATCTGTTGGCAGGGGTGAGAAACTGTCTGTTTCTAAAGGCGGGGGCTTAACTGCTAAAGGCCGTGCCAAGTACAACAAGGCAACAGGCTCTAAACTGAAAGCCCCTCAGAAATCAGGCCCGAGACACAAGTCTTTCTGTGCTCGGTCTAAGTCTTGGAAGGGAGAGCGGGGTAAAGCCGCTCGTAGACGTTGGGGATGCAGATGAAAAAGACACCTAAAGCAAAACGTGGCTTGTACTACAACATTAACAAGCGCAGAAAAGCGGGTTTACCTGCAAAAAAGCCCGGACAGAAAGGTTATCCCACTGCCAGGGCTTTCAAGAGAGCTGCTAAGACCGCTAAGCGTTAAGCTGCTGGTAGCAGGCCGCCTTCAAACAGGTAAGTCCCGAAGTGGCCTAACTTGACCCACGGTGCTGCCCAGATCTTAATTCCGAGATCTCGTGCTTTCTTGCAGAACCCAAAATCCTCAGACAGCAGCAACTCATGCTCGTCAATAAAGACGGGGAAATACTCGTAAATACGCTCAGCTTGCTGCTCAGTGTTGAGTACCTTCACGTTGTTGATGTAGCTGTCAACGTGATCCTTCATTTTCTCAAACACTTCACGCTTTATCAGCATAAACCCTGTACCGCCATTCCAGATCTCTAGCGGCTGGTCTACAGGCACTGTTACCTCACCTGCATAGTCTTTTAAATTGATAACCATCGCACCTGTGTGGTTGGTCAACTCATTTGTAGGCACTCCACGGTGCACAGCAGCCTCTACAGAAGCCCAGTTGATCTCTTTCTTGGGATAGATACCGCAGATGACTTCTTTGTCAGCCTGGAGCATTTTTAGGATGTCTACGGGGCTGAATCTGATGTCTGCGTCTATAAACATCAGGTGAGTGCACTGGGTGTTGTGCATAAACTGGTTTACAAGCGCATTTCTGCCTCGCTGGATGAGGGATTCGTTAAACATCATGGTGATGCTGATGTCTACGTTGTTTTCCTTCATATACGGGCCTACACCGACCATGCTTTGCGTGTAGTAGCCTGTACACATGCCACCGTACATAGGAGTTGCAATCAGGATGTGTGGATTACTCATGTTTTTCCTTTAAAAGTTAGGTGAAGGCAGACTGTCTGATCGCTGGTCTGCTAGCAGCGTCCTAACTCCTGCCTTGCGGCAGTGCCCCTCAGACTGGGTGTTCTTTGCGTCTTCGACGAATACTGTAAACAGATCCGTATGAGACGTTTAACTTCTTGCACAAAACCGACGTAGGCTCGTCAGATTCGATGATTTTTTTATAGACATCATCAGTGTAGTTGCTATTCGGATTTCTTCCCAACCATTGATAAGTCCCGTGGGATTTCCTGTCTTTGACATTGTTTTTGGGGGTGTCCCATCTAAGGTTTTCAAGTCTATTGTCTGAAGGGTCTCCATTGTTATGACACGCCTGCATACCTTCGGGCCTTGGCCCAACAAAACTCTCTAAAACAAGAACATGGACAAATCTCGCGCTTCCTCCGATTCTTGTTCGCATGTAACCGTCATGATTTCTTCTAGGATTTAGCAATCTCTCCTGCAAAAACCTTCGACCGTAGCGTGAATGATGCGCGATGTGTTCAATCCGTTTTACCCTGCCTTTGTCAGAGACGGCGTAATTTGGATAGCCAGAAACAGAAACCCAGTTTTCCATAAAAATCCTATGAAAGGTCAACAACTCTTATGACCCATTTCCCCATAGAATTTTTACGATGTCCATGAACTTCTATTCTTATTCCTGCTTCCCGTACAAGAGGCAACAGTTCGGAAGCCTCTATCTTTTTTATACGAGTTGATACGGCTGAAGCAGTTACTTGTACGGCTAAAACCTCATCTCGCCGGATAGCAAGCAGGTCTGCCCACCCCCACAGGTCTTTACGTTGCTTGGTAAAGTGGTTCCACTTCTCAACAATCTCGACATGGTAGCCCAGCTCACGTAGGTAAGCCAGACTTCTCTGTGTGGGTGATATTTTTGTAGCCATCAGAAGGGTATAGAATCGTCGTCTAACTCGCCAGAACTTACACGGGGTTTGTAAGAGTAAGACACTTCTACAGGGCGATTCTGCTCAGCAGCCTTTTCCTTGCGGAAGGTGTTTTCTTTCAAGGATAAGAGAGT
>Ga0208385_1000103_pt1 | contig 19388 bp, 20 predicted proteins | sample CryBogCBH11Jul08_FD_184602 | JGI IMG/M metagenome (GOLD analysis project Ga0208385, IMG submission 184602) | Freshwater microbial communities from Crystal Bog, Wisconsin, USA - CBH11Jul08 (SPAdes) | ecosystem: Environmental > Aquatic > Freshwater > Lake | place: Crystal Bog, Wisconsin, USA... | reverse complement strand
AGCGTGGATCATCCATTGCGCCCTTGCAAATACGGCGAGCACCCTAGCCCTACCCTAACCCTAACCTCAGCCTAGCCTTACCCTCGCTTTTGGTCCTTGGGGCCTTTGCTGTGCGGGCTTGCCTTGGATCGCGCTTTGGCGCTGGCCCTGGCACTAGCGCTGGCGCTTGGCCCGGATGCTAGCCCCGCCTGCGGCAAGACCATTTGCGCCTGGAGTGCTTCAATCTCGGCGCGTAACTGTTCGTACTGGGCCATCTTGCGCTCTAAAAACTGCGCGGTCAAAACCGCTTTACTGCCAATGCCCTGGGGCGTGAGCAGGTACGCATACTCACTCTTGTGGGGGTTTTGCAAAAAGCGCGTCGCTTTAATCCAGCCCTTGTCCACTAAGGCTTTGAGGCAATAGTTGACTTTGCCCAGGCTAAATCCGAGCGTGCTGGCCAAATCGCGCTGGGAGAGAGCCGGGGTCTTTTCCAAGACGGCGATCAGGCGGTACTCATCGTGAGAGGCCACTGGGGCGGCTGGGGATGTGTTAGGCAAGGGGAATAATGGGGGGAGAAAGAGAGTAAGGATTTTGGGCACGCTACCGCCCTGCCATGACACGCATCGCATCAAAAAACGCCCTGTCTTGATGGTCTGCCCAGCCCCGCCTCTTGCGGGCTAGGCCTTGGACAGGGCACGCTAGGGATCACGGCTGGGATCACAAGCAGGGGTGTTCAATCACTGAACATAGTGTACCCGAAGGACGGCTGAACCAGGACCCGACCCAAAACAGTCGTTCACCCAAAAGCAAAAACCACCCGAAGGTGGCTCAAGAGACTGCAAATTCTGAGTAACTTAAGCGGTCAACATCGATTCGGTGTTTTGCTTCTTCCGTCCAAACATCAAGAACAGGCAACCGAGTAAGAAACCAACCTTAGGGGCAAGGGAACCATCGATTTCAGGGGCACCAGCAATGGGAGATTGGGGAGTGCCAGCAAGATTGCCTAGATTATCTGGACCACTGCTGTAGTTAATATTAGCTAAGGAACTTGTCCCTATTTGAAGAGTGGTTGCTGAGTTATACAGTGTTAAAAGTCCGATATCCCTATTGCCTTCATAGACACCACTCGACCCTACATCTCGCATCGTGTAATAAACACTAGCACCACGATTGGTAAAATTATTCGATTGAAAGCTCCAACAACTGGCGGCACAGGTTTCTGGAGTTGCAAAGCTTCCCATATAAGGCGTTGGTGTTTCATAAATCGCCGCTAATGCACGAGCTTGTACATCACCATCTGCCGTTGTTGAGAAGTTTTGAACGTTATAGTAAGACCCATTAATCAAGGTGTCTTGTTGCGCCACGAACATGCCTAAGAAAGTCGTATTTCCACCGACGGGGCCGGCACTGAAAAAACTAAAGTAAGTTGGGGTGCCATAGACCGGTACCGCATAACTAGAGGCAGAGATAAACAAAAACCCTAAACAGGCAATGGCCTTAAGGACGTAAAAACGCAGATTGTTAAACATGAGGTATTTCGAGAAAAGCGACCGAGCACCAACAGTCAGTTGGTGGACATAAGGCTAGTTAGTTCGGAGGATAAGACCTACTCTAATTCGCTAGAGAGGACGACTGTTACGTGGAGTTAAAACAATCAAGCGCTGTAACAGTTATCAGCCTTGACGTGCATGCACTGTAATCCTTAAATCTAGCAATACATACACCTAATTTTTATAAGTTATTAAAACAAGGAATGGATGCCCCAATAGGGCTTTTTGCTCCCGATGGAACAACTGCTTTACTTGAATTTCCGCATCAGGCGGGTATGGGTTGTAGAGCCGCCCTTCACGCTAATCAAGTTCCGCAGTCGCTACTCGACCCAAAGCAGTCGTTCACCCAAAAGCAAAAGCCACCCGAAGGTGGCTCTGGCGATAGTAGATGAGAGACTTAAGCGGTCATCATCGGTTCTGAATCTTGCTTCTTACGTCCAAACATCAAGAACAAGCATCCCAGCAAGAAACCTACTTTAGGTGCAAGTGAGCCATCGATTTCGGGGGCGGCACCAACCCCAACTTGGACTACATAGGTGCTACCAGCTTCGCCGAGACCCGTTAAAATTCCATTTTGGGTTGTATATACAGCAAGGTCACCGGGAGTAGTGGAAACAGAATAGGCAACAAAGGGACCCCAAATACCATTTGCGCTTCCGAAGGGGGCTGCGGCTAACTGCGTTGCTATATCTTGAGCTAAGGGTTGATTTCCCCACCAAGCTTGATTTGAAGCAATAGCAAAAGCATCTGGACCACTGTAGGTAGTAAGGTCATAGTTAGTTCCATTGACAGTGGCGTTATAAGTAGGAACAACGGCCATCGCCCCACTACTCATCACTCCTAGTAGGGCAGTAAGTAAAGCTAAAAATAGTTTTTTCAGTGAAGTAGTCATTTAACGCCCCTCTCGATTTGAGCTGTGTTCTAAATCTAGGGCGGTAGTCTTAGCAAGAGGCTAAGTCAGCTCAAAGGTCTGTTGGACAAACTCTACCTTGTATTTGATATATATCAAAAGTATTCGTCAGGTTTATGGTGTGCAGTGCAATACATTAGGCTGCTATAGGCTGTACAGCGGTCTCTCGTGCTAATTAACTACAGAGGGCACTACTCGACCCATAGCAGACATCAAAAGAAAAACCACCCGAAGGTGGCTTTGGAGACAGCAGATTTGAGTGACTTATGCCGTCAATATAGGTTCTGAATTCTGCTTCTTACGTCCAAACATCAGGAACAGGCAACCTAGAAGAAAGCCAACTTTAGGGGCTAGGGAGCCATCAATTTCTGGGGCGCCACTTGGGGATGCCGATAACGTACCCATATTAGTGCTAGAGCCGTTATAGAGAGCAGCATTAACGCCACCATAGCCACCTATATTGAAAGACCCTGTTGCAGTTGCAAAGCTAAAGCCTTCATCAGTTATATAGGAAACGGTGGGATAACGAAAACTATTGTCGTTGGAATAAAATTCGCTGGGAGCATATAAGCTAGTAATAGCACCGCTGCCACTACCTGCATTTACGGTTCCAGATATATCCACTATTTTATTGGTAACAGTATCTACAGTAAGGATGCCAGTTACGCTACCGACAGCATTGCTTGTCCAAGTAAAGTCGTAATTGGTTGTGGGAGATCTAGCGGATGCAGATAGCGAGAATATTCCCGCTCCAATTAATACAGAAATTGAAAACACCAATTTTCTAAAGTATTTATTCACAACACCCTCCAACCAAAATCTAGCTATTAGCTCAATGTTGTTAGTCTATTGCTTATAAGCTACTGAGGTTTGATATGAATCAATCAATGGGCTAATTGTTGAACTTCTTCACCAGGCTCTTATGAGGTGTAAATCAAAGAATAGCTTTCTTATATTTAACAATACCGAGGGTATAGCCCTAGGTGAGCGTCTCAAAATGGCCGTTCTCTGCCTCTCAGATACCCCAAAACAGCTTATTTTGAACGGCTGGTACTGAGTGGATAAGCGACATTTAATGAAATGCACTTAAATCTACCAATACAGCTTCTGTCGTTTAAAACGACACCCACTGCAAACCAGACGCCCCTCCAAAGACTTGCATCTTTTTATAACTCCTTTTACAATACTATTAATCGTATTATTAAAGGGGTTGTTATGGGTGCTGTTGTTGCGAATGACTTAAAGACTAAAGGCATTAAAGCCATTGAAGACGCTTTACTGGATCAGCTCGAAGCGCCTGTATCAGTGCGTGGTCAAGTGAAGTATGTAGTAATGAGCCAGCAGCAGTATCAATATTTGCGTGAATGCGAGCTTGAGGCTGCGTTAGCTGAATCACGAACGGATTTAGCGGGTGGGCGCTTTGTTAAAGAAACTGTGGCGCAACACATCAAGCGTCTTAAGCAAATCAATAAATCCGCTCAATGACTTGGCAGTTAATTTTTACTGAGCAATACAACAGGCGCGCCGCGAAGTTTTTAAAGCGTCACCCTGATGTGGAGAGTCAATACGCTAAAACATTAGAGCTGCTAGAGCTCAACCCACATCATCCTTCACTGCGCCTTCATGGATTGACTGGAAAGCTCGATGGCTTGCAAAGTATTTCTATCAACCTGAAATACCGAGTCACGATTGAGATGATCATCACTGAAAATGAAATTGTGTTGATCAATGTTGGTGATCACGACGCAGTGTATTAATTTCACCATTGCTTAGCTTGCCGTTTGAAACGACAACGCATGAACAGGAAGTAGTTTTTTAACGCAGTGGCGCTACTGTAGAACAGCTTAAGAAATTATTTTTTACTGTTGGAATTCTTGAGGCCGTGTCGCACTATGTGTCGCACCGAAAAAAGGCCGTAGCTCTCAGAGCCATATATCATAAGGGATTGCCGTCGCACAGGATTTTTTCAATCCTCTGCTCTACCGACCGCTATTGGCCGTTTTGAGCCGTTAAACCCCAATTCGGCGCAGGAGACTCTATTCGACCCACAAGAGGTGCTCACAGACATTCAAAAGCCACTCCGAAAAGTGGCCTCTAGGACACAACATTAAGTAACTAAGGTAGTTTAGTATCCAGCCTGATTACACCAAACCAAACGCCAAGCGCAGTAAAGCTAAGGCAAGCAAAGCTAACCAGCCCTTCTTTAGGTAGCGCCCTACTACTGGCACTTTCCAGGCAATCACGATCAATACGATAGCGACCCCAATCCCAGACAGTGCTAAAAACGCCATCTTTTGCACAGTGACCCACATGGGAGGTGAGCTAAAAAAGTTCACCATGGGAGTGAGGAGCCAATAACTAAAGAGTAGTAATGCAGGAATGCGAACCGCATACGGAGAAAGTTTGAATAAAGGCTGCGCAGTAGCAAACTCGGCATTGACAGCAACCTTCTCCACTGCTTGAGGTTTGACTTGTTTGTAAAACAGCACACAAGCAAACGGCAGTAACAAGAGTGCTGCAAAGTACCAAGCAGTGCGGATCTGAATGAGGAAGGTTGCTGGGCTGACGGGAGCGACGGGCGTAATCACTTTAGCGACGGCTTTGGCCATCTCCGGATCAGCAATATTGATCTGCGCTTTAGAAGCTAGGTTGGCAATAGCCTGTTGCACAGCCTGATCTTGCATGTCTTTTTGAATGCCCCGAATAATCGGAATGCGAGCATCTTCAATCGCTACGGGGTCAGGATAAACATCAACTAACTTTAAGACTTGAATATTCTTTTGATCAGACAATAAGGTAACTTTGATAGCCCCTGGCTTTAAGCCTTGGAGCCAGCTTAAGGTCTGAGCGGGGATTTGCTCTGAACCACGCCACAGATTGGTACTGACAAAGCCCACTTTATGGACTCGTAAAAACTCTTTAATATCCTTGAGTCCACCATCCTTATTAATAATGGGCTGGATATTGGCTACGGCGACTTGTTCACTAGAAGGAAAGATCACTTCGTTGTAATGAAAGGTCTTGTGTTGATCAAGCATCTCCGGGTGCTTGCGAATAAAGTCATCTACAGCCTGCTCTTTAATGGGAGGCAGCTCACCGATTTGATTGCTCAAGTAATAACCTACTAAGGCTTGTTTACGCAATTGCTCAATTTGAGCAGCTTGTTCGGCAGTAGCCGCTTTGCCCGTTTTTTCAGAGACTTGTAAAACCAAGGTTTGATTAATCAGATCATTTAAAGCAAAGGCTTTCACTTGCTTAATTTGCTCAGGGTCAGTAACTCCCCGAAGTCTTGGGGCAGCCGCATAGTCAAGCTGGGCAGCGGTGATTTTCTCGCCATTAACCGTAGCGACAACAGCTGATTTGGCAGAGCTAGCAGCCTCAACCGTAGTCGATGCAATAACGGGAGCGGGTGCAGGAGTTTGGGCAATTGCATTGCCTAGCAATAGGCTAGCGACTATTAGTGCTGCAATGCTCAATGGTGTTTTGAAATGGATCATCTGTCTAGGGCTTAATAATATCCGATTGGATAGATATTAAAAGAAAACCACTCTAAAGAGTGGCTTAGGAACTATAAATACTAGGTTGACTTAGGCAGCCATCATTGGGGCTGAATCTTGTTTCTTACGACCAAACATCAGGAATAAACAACCTAGTAAGAAACCGACCTTCGGTGCGAGTGAGCCATCGATTTCGGGGGCACCAACATTATTAGGAGCGATAGGGTTTTGAGCATTGCCAGTATTAATGCAAATGCAATCAGAGTTCATTACATTATTGGTTGCACAAAGAGTCTAAGCCGGCCTGAGCTTTGCAACAGCGTGGTCACGCTTTTGGTGTGATGACGCAAAACTGTATAGAACATCATCATCTTGATGTCGTCCGCAACGCAACTTGAGATTTTTGCAGAGCTGTCGTGCGCAATTGAATTTGAGATTCTCCAAACTAAAGCCTAACTACTACAAATGTAGTAAAATACTGCAAAGGGGAGAAATATCATGGGAATGCCTGTAAGAATTGACGATTCACTATATGAACAAGCTAAGACAGAGGCTCAAATTGAGCGCAGAACCATTGCCGGGCAAATTGAGTTTTGGGCGATGGTTGGTAGAGCCGCTTTAGATAACCCGGACCTACCAGTTACTTTTGTAGCCGATTCTTTAGCCTCCCTATCTGAGCCGCGGGTTGATCTAACGCCATTTGTCCCTAGGAGCAAGGCGAATTAATGGCGTTCAGCGTTCTACAAACACGGCGTTTTAGTCGCTCTTATAAAAAGCTTCACGACAATATTGTGGTTGATGTGGATGAGGCAGTATTGCAGATAGCCAAGGACCCAACTCTTTGCGAAAAGAAAAGAGGCGATTTAGCCGATCTCTATGTTTACAAGTTCCATAGCCAAAACCAGCTTTTTTTAATGGGTTACTCTGTAAATGACATGGTTGAATTAATAACATTGGAGGCGGTAGGCCCCCATGAAAACTTTTATCGAGATTTTAAAAAGTAGGTATAAATATGGTCGGTAGGCCCGAAAAATCTCAACTTAGATTGCACAAAACCGGAAGAATCTCGGGTTACATTGCAGATTTCGCCAAAACAGCCTTTGCGAGAATATTTAGAACCCATTGATTTACTTGAAGTAAGGAGTCTTAACTTCAATTGCCGATGACACTTGAGCTACCGATCTCGCCTACTCCCTCTGAATGCACGCTACAAGGGTTTAGCATCCCGCGTTACTACTAAACCGTTTTTAGCGCTTTTGTAATTGCGCTAGCGCAATCGACAGCCCCTGAGGTTTACCAAGGATATCGACTAAAAGTAAGGCCCTGGCATCGCCGTCTGCGCTCACGATGAGTTTTTGAAATAAGCCAGATAGACCAGTAAAAGGACCGCTGGTAATGGCGAGCGTTTGATTGGGCTCAAATAAGGCAATGGCTGGCTTGCCATCAGAAGATCCGCTCTCTTGCAATGCTTTGAGAGTTTGGATTAAATCATCCGGTACAGCCACAGGATCTGCGTTCATTCCAAAGCGCACCAAGGCGTGCACGCCTCTGGTTGAACGAATGGGATACCAGTTACTCGAGATATCATCTAACTCGATAAACAGGTACCGAGCAAAGAGGGGTTCAATCAAGTGAACCAACTTGCCTCTTCTGATGCGGACGATCTCACACCAAGGCAAAAACACCGTATAGCCCTGCTGCTCTAAGTTTTGCGCCGCGCGTGCTTCTTGAGCCGGTTTGCTATGAATGAGATACCAAGCCATGGATCAATAGCAAAAAAGTGAATCTGCTACACCTCTCATGACAGAGGTGACAGATTACTTTTTGTCAGTCTCTTTATTCGATTGAGATTTGTCGGATTGATTACTGTAGCTACCGTATTTACTACCATATTTACCACCATATCTGCCGTATTTACTGCCATAGCGCCCATAGCGACTGCCATATTTAATGTAGCCAAAGATGCCGCCGTAGCCATAGCCGTAGTTATAGCCATAACGAATGCGCGATGGAATAAAGCCGTTGAAAATCACACCATCAATACGTTGACCCGATTTTGCAAAGACCTCTAAGGCTTCACGCACTTCAGCCAAGCTCACCATCTCTTGCCTGACCGCAAACATGGTGATATCAGACAGTTGGGCTAAAGCGCGTGCGTCATTGACTGGCAGTAGCGGAGGTGAGTCGATAAAGATATAGTCGTACTCGGTGCGCAGGCCTGCCATCATATTTTTTAAGCGATCGGTTGAGAGCATGTCTCCTGGATTTTTAACCCGCGGCCCTGCTGGTAAAAAGTCCATCCCCGGGTAAACCTCTTTGAGAACTACCGAGTGCACATCGACGTTGTCCATTAAGACAGTCGACAGACCAGGATCTTTGGGATTAAAAGCAATGTAGCGCTTAATCGAGGCCCTACGAACGTCCGCCTCCACTAAGAGAACTTTTTTACCGGCAGCTGCTAGCAGATAGCTCAGATTGGCTGATAAAAACGATTTACCTTGAGAGGGCACCGCCGAGGTCAATAGGATGACCTTCGACTGGGGTTTTTCTGCCAAGGCAAAGAGTAGCGAGGTGCGTAATGAGCGCAAGGCCTCCACCACGGTCGAGGTAGGTTCTGCTTGGGATAACATAAAAGCCTCGATTTCGCCAGACTCTTCGCGTTCAATCGCATCCATCTGCTCAGACGACAGTGGCACCACTCCCATGACAGGGTGTCCAATGGTTTGCTCGAGTCTTTTGGGGTCTCTGACCACGCCGGTAATGAAGGCTAAGAGTTGGCACACCACAAACCCAATGGCCATGCCTAAGAGCGCGGCAATAGCCACTGTTAAGGGCTTATTAGGACGAGCGGGTTTTTCAGGAACAACGGCTGGATCGACTACCGCTACGTTACCGACGGTACCTGCTTTAGCAATTTGCAATTGCTGGGCATTGTTCAGTAAGCTGACATAGAGCTGATTGTTTACCTCGACATCGCGTGCTTTACGAATGTAATCTTGCTGCGTTTGGGGTAAGTTCGAAATCGTTTTTTCGAGTCGGCTCGATTCCACCTGAATTTGTTTTAACTGATCGTTGACTGCCTTGAGTAAAGGATAGTCTGGTTGATACTGCACCTGGAATTGTTTACGTTTGAGCTCTAACTCTTGGCGTGAGCGCTCAATCCCCGTAGATTGCGCCAGCAACTCCCGAATTTCTCCAGGCACATCTAAAGTGCGTTTTTCATTTCGAAACGAGTTGAGGTTTTGCTCAGATACTTCTAAGTCTGCTTTTAAACGGGGCAATTCTTTATTCAAGAACTCTAAACTTTTTTCAGCTTCTTCTGAACGGCGGCTGACATTTTGCTTAACATAAGCAGTCGTTACCGCAGTGAGCATTTGGGCTGCTTGAGCGGCATTGGCGCTTTCATAAGTCACCTTAATAATGCCCGACTGACGCTTGGTCTCAGCAGCGGTCATTCGACCTAAGATGCCACCAATCCGCGAGAGCATGGAATAGACCGTCATCTTAAAGACCGTTCCAGGCCTTGCCTTTAAAGTCACTAAAGATAAAGACAGTTTGCCGTCAGCTGATTCACTAAGTAACTCGGTGCCTTGCCCCTTGAGTAACTCTTTGCCTTCATCATCTTTTAAAGTCCAAGTACGCTCTGGCCCCACAGTCAGGTAGAGCGGTTCTTCATAGAGCGCCCGAGGAATCGTCATCTTTTGCACCCGGAGCTCTTCACCACCCCAAGCAATAGTGCTATTCCACAGTGGTTTTGCTAAACCATCAGGCTCTTTACCAAGAATGCGTGAGAGCCAGCCACCAAAGATGGGGAGTCGGTTATCCACTGCAATGGTGATGTTGGCTTTTTCAGCTTCCACTGCTGCCCCAATCACGGTGCGAGAGCGCAAAATTTCAATTTCTCCTAAAACAGGAGATTGCTGAACATCTAATACCTTGGCTACCGCATTTAAAGCGCCCAGGCTAGAGCCTTTTCGCTCTTCCACCTGAATGAGCGCATCAGCAATATAGACCGGACTACTAAACAGTGCATAGAGTATTCCCAAACACAAAGTAACCGCAAAGGTTACGAGAAAATACCACCGAAAGAACAGCACATTTTCAACGATGTCGATTAAAGAAATGCCGCCCTCTTCTTGAATCTGAGCTCCCACATTACTCCCTACGTTGGGAGTAAAAACTTCTGGATTTTGATTGGGAATATTAGCCACGGTAAATAGGGGTAGTTTCTAGAAAGGGGTATTGTTGACGGATTGAACTGCTGAGGTCAATGGGAAAATCTGGGCTACAACACGGCCTAGTTCGGTAATATCTGTTGGTGCTACGAAGACCACATCGCGGGGACGCATAGTAAATTGCTCAGCCAAAATTAAAGATGACGGATCACGACCATCTAACTGATAAATCAGTGGCTCGCCGTTTTGGTCGGCCCGCATTAAATAGACTTTGCCAGCAGCAGATGAGAATGGATTTAAGCCGCCCGCATCGGCGATCACTTCAGCTAAAGTCATCCGGCCGCGGCGCATCACGTAAGAGCGCGACTGGTTAATACCAGCAGCATTACCGACCTCACCTAAGACAAAGATTTTGCGCACTTGACGATCAGGCACACTCAGTACGTCATTCGGTTCGAGCAGAATATTGGCAGAAGTTTCGCCGCCGTAATAAATCCGATCCAAATTAATGGTAACGGTCACTTTATTGCGCGTTAGGACTGCGTTGTATAAATCGGCCTCAGGGGTGAGTCCTCCGGCCAAGCCAATCGCATCGGTAATGCGCAGCGGCTGATCTGAGATTGGAATAATTCCGGGTTGGCGAATTTCGCCCGCAAGAAACACTTTTTTACTTCGAAAGGCTGCTACGTCCACATCAATCTGTGGGTCTTTAATATATTTAGATAGTTTCTTGGTTAAGTCTTCTCGAAACTGGGCCACGGTTAAGCCCCCTGCATGAATATAGCCCACAAACGGAAAGTACAACTCCCCTTTATCGTTAATGGTGCGCCCTGCCGGCATCGATGCGGTCCCGCCTTGCGTCACAGTCGTGGTGACGGGTGATAAATCGGGGTTGCCCCAAACAAAAATCCGCAAGGTATCTTGAGGACCTAAAATATAAGGCGTGTGCAGCACGTCTGAGTTAGCAAAGGGTCCCGCTCCAATGCTTTTTTTCTCAAAAGTAAGCCTCTCGGAATTCATATCTTTAACTAACTTGGGCGTAATTTTGACCAAGGTATAACTGGTGTCTGCTGGCTCTTCAGGACTCTCTTCCACGATCGGGCTTTTCATATAATGCGCAGACATGCCGGGAAGAATCGTGCAACCCGATATGAGGGTGGCAAGTAAAAATATTCCCGCCACAGCACAGGTGCGGGAAAGCCTGACACCGAAAGACGGGGGTAGCAATACTGCAAAAGAAGAAGTCAAGATCGAACGCATTATGAACACATACCTAATTGTTGAATTTTTTGAGCCCACAGCATGCACTCAGACTCCATCTGAAAAAACCCTTGTTGATAGTCTTGCTCGCTACCACCGATGGGATCGGCAATCGCTTCCCGATTACTCCAGTGACTCAATAATTTTGTTTTACCAATAGCAATAGGTTGAACTTTGTTGACCCAATCTATATGAGATTGTTCCATGCACAAAACTAAATCGGCGCTACTCAGATGAGAAGACATTAAAGCACGCGACACATGATTGCTCAGCTGGGGGGATATTTCTGGATAGTGAGTATTCATTAATATTTGCATATTTGGATCGGCACGATTGCCATCTACCGCCAAAGTACCAGCCGATGAAGCCTGCACATCTTTGCCCGCAAGCAATCGGCTTAAAAAGACTTGGGCAACTGGGCTGCGACAAATGTTGGCGGTACAAATGACCAGAATTTTCAATGTCATTATCCGGTATTTTCGGTATTTTGCTTGCGCTGACGGTCGTCGGCCGACTTAGTCAAGTCAGTCTGGGAAGACTCAGAAACCCTGGTTGACCGATTCTCATCCCGCTCTTGCGAGCCCGAATGCTCGCCAGAGTGGCGCCTTGATGCGCCCTGGGATTTTCTGGTCTGCAATTGTTTTTCCACAGCTAGGCGCCGGCCTGACGCAGTATATGTTTTCACTAAAGAAGACCACCCTGGAGCAAAATAGGCGCCTAGAGCGGTAAAAAGGAGGCCAACAATTAAAATAATCCAAATCCCATTATTGTCTGCAGAACCCTCTTGATCACCAGAAAAGTGGAAAAAGATGAGAATAAAATAGGTCACCAAAAAAATCGAACCCCAGAGAAATCGTTGGAATTCAGTGCGATAGGCACGCCTTGAATGCGAACTCCCCTTAGGAGGGGTGCTCCACTGAGAAAGCCTTCTTAAGATATTTTGGTAAGCAACTTTAGGCGTCATGAGGGATGGAATCGCAAAAAATAGGCAGGCAAAAGGCTATTCTAGCGTCTAACGGAAAAATGGCTCAAGATAGCCATTATTTAGCGCACAGAGGAGGAGATGGTCGATGCCCCCCCAATTTGCGGGACGCCTCAATCACCTGGAGTTTACCGAGTAAGGTTCGATAAAAGACCGCGTAGAGCACTATAAACACAGTAATGGCTCCTAGGATGATCGGGGGTCGATCATAAAACATGATCGCGATGCAGGCCGCAGGAAGCATGAGTAGACTCATGATGAAACCCGTTATGGAATTTTTTAAGACAGAATTGGAGGTCTGACTTAAATTGGGGTAGATAAATACTACTGCAACGAGTTGGTGCAAGTGCAGGCGATCTGGCTGGCCAGTGGACTTGCGACCCCGTTTGCGACGGTACATTGAGTACAGCACTTCGGTAATCGGGTAAACACAGACCAAGAACAGCGTAAAGGGGAATACTTCGGGATTTCTGACGGCGATTAACACCGAGCTCCAGGCAACACACAGTCCTAGCAAATAGGAGCCGCCATCCCCCAAAAAGAGCTTGCCCAACGGCCAATTAAATAATAAGAAACCAATAATGCTAGCAATGATGATTGGGATCATGATGGCTAAGGATGCATCACCTACCTGCACAGCAATCAACATGATTGCAGTCAGTGCCCAGATTGAAGTCCATGCGCATAGACCATTAAAGCCATCGATGATGTTAATTGCTTGAGTCAGACCACCCATCGCAAAAGCCGTAAAAATAATGGCAAGGGGATTAAAGCGAAGTAAGGCGTCAAAAGGCTCCCAGCCAACCGAGCGCAGTACAGTTCCTGTCATAAAGTAGGCAATCACAGCAGGCATAAAACCAGCCCATAAACGGATCGCAACCGAAACTTGCTTAGTAATATCTTCGGTAAAACCAAAAGAGAACACAAAAAAACCAAGGATGAATAGATTTCTGAGGAGTTGCTTGGACTCCCCTTGGAGTAACAGCACCCCGACACCGAGAGCAAAAATAATAGCCAAACCCCCAATCCGGGCGGTCGCAGACTCATGGAAACGCTGAACACCCACTACATGATCCATGGAATATTTGCCGTGCCACTGAGTGGTCACTTTAATCAAAAAACAGATTAAGACACTAGCAAGTAATACCGCTAAAACAATCTCACTCAGAATATAAATGCCAGCCATCACTCTAAAAGCCTCGGGAAATTTCCTTGGCTCAGTAGTTAAAGAAGCTAATTATGTATGATTTTTAATACTTTTGCTAAACATGAAGAATTTGCTACTAATCTTCTTCGAAATCTGGCACATGAGGATTGAGCAACTCATTGAAGGCGTGACTCCAGTTGCCTGAGCGATAGGTGCGCCATAACCAGCGAAGAATCAGAAAACCGACAAATCCCATGAGCATCAGAATGGCTCCAGCCATATCGGCTAGCCAATCATCAAAACTCGGATCTCGGCCCGTAAAATTTTGCAAAAATTCATCCAGAGCGCCTAAGACCCCCAATATGAGCAAGGTGTGTACAAGCCGGGGTAAAAAAGTTTTATTGCGCCAACCGAGGAAAATTAAACCCGCCAAGATCGCGTAGGCGACAAAATGCAGGAGTTTGTCGTTAAACGTCCAGATAAAACTACGCTCTAGAAACTTAAACGAGGCCAAAATGATCATGAGCCAATAAAAACTCCAAGCTGTCAGTAGCCAAGGGTTTTTTCGGCAATGCTCTACGAATTTCTCTCTCACCCTCTCATAATAAAAGAAAATCCTTTTCCTAGCTTAATTGCCCAAAAACCTCCCTGATACGCTAAATGAATCCTCTCGGGTTAAGATTTCACATGATCACTACTTCGCTAGTCCCCGCTGCTTTTGATTACCCCTTACAAGATTCTGCAGGGATCACCTGCATCGCTCAGGCTTGGGCGAAGATCCCTACCCCACTTTCGGACACCCAAAAACAAGATTTACTGGTGCGTATTAAGCGTCAGTTACTGGCGCAAAATGCGGTTTTGGTTGCGCACTACTATGTCGATGGGGATATTCAAGATTTAGCCTTAGAGACTGGCGGGATTGTGGCTGACTCATTAGAGATGGCGCGCTTTGGAAAAAACCATCCCGCCCAAAAACTGATTGTGGCTGGCGTGCGCTTTATGGGAGAAACCGCCAAAATTCTCAGCCCTGAGAAGCAAGTATTCATGCCTGATTTGGATGCCACTTGCTCTTTAGATTTGGGTTGCCCTGCTGATGAGTTTGCGCGCTTTCGTGCATTGCATCCTGACCGTGTGGTGGTGGTGTATGCCAATACGAGCGCCGCTGTAAAAGCACAAGCTGATTGGATGGTTACCAGTTCTTGCGCTTTGGCAATCGTGCATCAACTCAAATTAGAGGGCAAGAAAATCTTGTGGGCCCCAGATCGACATCTGGGTCGCTACATTCAAGAGCAAACCGGGGCTGACATGTTGCTCTGGAATGGCGCTTGCATTGTGCATGATGAATTTAGAGGGGCAGAGCTTGAAAGCTTGCGCCTAAAACATCCTGAGGCCTTGGTACTGGTGCACCCAGAGTCTCCCAGTAGCGTAGTGGCCCAGGCCAATGTAGTGGGTTCTACTTCGGCGATGATTAAAGCCGTTGTAGAAGGTCAGGCTCATGAATACATTATTGCAACTGATCAAGGCATCTTGCATCGGATGCGCCAATTAGCACCAGGCAAACATTTAATAGCTGCGCCTACTGCCGGTGAGAGTGCGACCTGCAAAAGTTGCGCCAATTGTCCATGGATGGCGATGAATGGTTTAAAAGGAATTTTGCAATGCTTAGAAGAAGACTGCGGTGAAATTAGCGTACCCGAACTCACTCGCTCAAAAGCGCTTGTATGCATAGAGCGTATGCTCGACTTCACCACCCACCACCCCGAACTCTTGGCAAAAGCGCAACATGGCTTTGTAAATAATATTGGCGCAGCGTAGAGCATCAGTATCACTATCAGTATCAGTATCAGTAAGCAGCTCGAACATGCGAGACTTTTAACTACCCACTTTTTAATGTAATGATGGAGTTTTTTACTCTTTAGTTTCTTTAACTTTAGCCTGCCACTATGAACCCTAATGCCATTTCTTCCTCAGGTCCGTCCATTCCTTTTGAGTTCAATGAAACTTTAGAGCAGGCACGCCAGCGCAATATTCACGATGCATTATTGGAGGATGTAGGGCGCAATGATTGGACCGCTTTATTAGTTTCCGATCAAGCAATGCAAGCACAATTACTGGTGCGTGAGTCGGCTGTTTTATGCGGTATCGATTGGTTTGAGGGCTGCCTAAAAACACTCGACCCACAGGCGCAAATTGTCTGGACCTACCTTGAGGGCGATCAAATGCAGGCCAATACTCCGGTCTGTACCATCCACGCCAAGTCTCGGGCTTTATTAACTGCAGAACGCCCTAGTCTCAATTTTTTACAATGCCTTTCTGGGACGGCCACGATGACCCGTTCTTATGTTCAAGCTATCGCCGGAGTAAGTCCCAACCCGCGTGGTTGCCAGATCCTCGATACCCGTAAAACTATTCCAGGTTTGCGCCAAGCCCAAAAGTATGCGGTGCGGGTGGGTGGTGGCGTCAATCAACGCTTGGCCCTGTGGGATGGCATTTTGATCAAAGAAAACCATATTGCCGCTGCTGGTGGCATTGGCCCCTCATTGCGCGCTGCCACCGCCCTTCATGCAGGGGTTTCCATTCAGATTGAAGTGGAAAATTTATCTGAGCTTGAGCAAGCCCTTGATGCGGGAGCACTCAGCATTTTGCTGGATAACTTTTCTACCGAACACATGACCCAGGCCGTGCAATTGAATGCAGGCAGGGCTTTACTTGAGGCCTCTGGAGGAATTGCGCTAGATCAGATTCGGGAAATTGCGCAAACAGGAGTGGATAGGATCTCTATCGGCAAGCTCACCAAGGATATTGTGGCAGTGGATTTTTCCTTAAGAATTCAGTCTGCCTAGATCAAAAGGTTCTATATTTCATGGAATAAGCAGATAGTTAAGCTAGAATTCTCATTGGTGATCATTTAGTTTATTTTGTTGGACAAACCGATAAAATCGTGAAGAAGGCCCCTGCTAACTCAGAAATTAAAGGACACTCTTTTCAAGAGGCTCGTGAGCGCTTGGGAATTTCTCTCCAGGAACTCGCTCAGAGATCTTGCTTTTCAGTACATCAAATTGAACAAATTGAAAATGGTAAAAGTGATGCGTTTTATTCTTTAGCCATTAAAGCCCATGCAGCGAAAAAAATTGCTGAGCTCTTAAATTTATCAGATGCAGATGCATTCGAATGTAAAGTCAAGCCAACTACCACAGCAAAAGAAGTTGATAGTGCAGATACTGGTCCCGTTACTGAAGATGTATCCAATGCCAATTCTTTGTTTAGCACGCTGCCCAGTGCACTGGGTAAACAATTAGAGCCGCGGTTTACCCCAGACTTAGATAGCAGCTCCTCAATTGATTCGATGGATCGCCCCGCACGCTCCCGTAAGTTCTTGCTTGGGGGGTTGGTGTTGGCAGGAATTGTTTTTATCGGTGCACTGATTGAGTCTGGGATGCTGGTACAAGTGCAAACATGGTTTTATCCAAAGCCTGCTCCAGCGCTTGAAATCATTCTTCCAGAAGAAAAAGAGCGTCAAGCAACACATGGGCAAGTTCGTACTGCAACGGACAGTACCAATTCCAATAGCTCTGCTAGCACTAGCACTACTGCTACTGGAACTGCTGCTACCGCAGCGACTAATCTGCCCACCAATACCCCCACTACTTCATCAGCAGTAATCCCGCCGGCAGTGACTGCTGTAACAGCTACTTCAGTTGCCAATACCGTGGAGGGTTGCCCTAGTGTCGGCGATACCGCAAGTAGCTATACCCCAACCCAAAGTAGCCGCAGTGCGGATATGGTTTATGTCGTGAGCAAAGTAAATCAAACCGTGTGCGTCGTTGATGCTAACGGGAAAATTCAGAATCGCAGTTTAGATTCAGGTGCTAGTGCCTCTTTTTATGGCAAACCGCCCTTCAAGGTCATGACTGGGGGGCTATCTCAAGTTGATCTGTTCTTCCAGGGCTGGAAAGTCAAACCAAGCAATCCTAACGACAAAGCAATTGAATTATTTCCTACGATGAATGCAGCGCCCACTACTACCACTTCGCCTGCTCCAGCGAGCAATGCTAGTAATCCCAGTAATTAAGCTCTCAGCATGAATTGCGTTTGACGAAGCGCGAGCGTTGCTTTCACTGTGAACTGCCTGCTATTCTTAGTCTTCCGAGTTACTACCTTGTGGCGTCAGAATGGTTGGATATGACACCGCCCAAGTGCCAGGATAATCACGACTGAAATGCAGTCCTCGGCTTTCTCTTCGCATTAAAGCTGAACGTACGATCAACTCTGCACACTCGAGTAAGTTACGAAGCTCAATCAGATCTCGTGTGACTTTAAAGTTAGCGTAATACTCTTGGACTTCATATCTTAGCAACTTGATGCGATGTAATGCTCGCTCTAATCGGCGATTGGTTCTCACAATACCGACATAGTTCCACATCAACGAACGTAGCTCGTCCCAGTTATGAGCAATAACCACTTGCTCATCGGCATCCTCTACCTTGCTTTCATCCCATAGGGGAAGCTTTGGTAGGGCTGGTGTTTTAAGTTCTGCTATATCAGCAGCAGCAGCTTTACCAATCACAATGCATTCCAATAAGGAGTTGCTGGCCAAACGATTGGCGCCATGCAAGCCGGTGTAGGTTGCCTCACCCACAGCATATAAGCCCGCCAAATCTGTGCGGCCCTTGAGATCTGTCACAACACCGCCACAGGTGTAATGCGCTGCTGGAACTACGGGAATGGGCTCTTTAGTAATGTCTATACCGAGCGTCATGCAACGCGCATAGATCATCGGGAAATGCTCTTTGATAAAAGCTTCGCCTAAATGGGTTGCGTCGAGATGCACATAATCTAAGCCATGCTTTTTCATCTCAAAATCGATCGCTCTGGCAACAATATCGCGTGGAGCAAGCTCATTGCGTTCATCATGCTCCGGCATAAAACGGGTGCCATCAGGTAATTTCAATACACCGCCCTCACCGCGCATCGCCTCCGTAATCAGAAAAGTACGATCGCTGGGGTGATACAGGCATGTCGGATGAAACTGAATAAATTCCATATTACCTACACGGCAACCAGCACGCCATGCCATGGCGATACCATCACCAGTAGCGGTGTCAGGATTACTGGTGTAGCGATATACCTTGCCAACCCCACCAGTCGCCAGCACGACCGATTTTGCTTGAATGGTTTCAACCCGATTATTTTGAATATCTAAAGCATAAACACCATAGCAACGATTCGGCTTAGTGCGCGCAGTCTTAACATCTAAATGACGATTGGTAATGAGATCTAGAGCAATCCAATGCTCTAGTAGTTGAATATTTTTATGTGCGCGCGCTTTATCGAGCAGCACTTCATGGATAGCCTTACCGGTTGAATCAGCAGCATGCGCAATCCGACGTTGGCTATGACCACCCTCACGGGTTAAGTGCAAACCCATTGGACCAGATTCATCGGGGGTAAATGGCACCCCTTGATCGACCAGCCATTGGATTGCATCAGAGCTTTCTTCCGCAATATACCGAGCCGTTGACTCGACTACGAGTCCAGCCCCTGCATTTATGGTGTCCTCTACGTGAGCGTCAATACTGTCATGCTCTTTATCAACGACCCCAACAATACCGCCTTGCGCCCACGCTGTGGCACCCTCACCGAGAGCACGCTTGGCCATAATAATGACCGGCTGGGTCTCAGCCATGTGCAAAGCCACCGTTAAGCCAGCTAAGCCTGCTCCGATAATCAGGACGGGTAACTCTGCTTTGGGATTAGCTGCTGAAGTTTGGGGTTTTGAACTGGCCATGGAGTGTTAATTCTAAATGGCAATAGGATTCTTGGTATTTTTCACCCCATTAAGCAGTCGTTCGAGGAATAAAAGGTGCAAATCCCTGACTTTTAGCCCC
>Ga0208385_1000096_pt1 | contig 20023 bp, 19 predicted proteins | sample CryBogCBH11Jul08_FD_184602 | JGI IMG/M metagenome (GOLD analysis project Ga0208385, IMG submission 184602) | Freshwater microbial communities from Crystal Bog, Wisconsin, USA - CBH11Jul08 (SPAdes) | ecosystem: Environmental > Aquatic > Freshwater > Lake | place: Crystal Bog, Wisconsin, USA... | reverse complement strand
TAGCAGCAATGGGCGTGATGACTGCATTGCTCGAGCGTGAAGTCAGCGGTGAAGGGCAATGGGTTCAATCCAACCTATTACAAGCAGGGCTTACCTTATTGGATTTTCAAGCAGCTCGGTACACCATGAGTGGCGAGGTGGCCAAGCAGGTTGGCAATGATCACCCCACCTTTATGCCGACTTCCGCATACCAAGCTAGTGATGGCTACATCAATATTGCCGCTACGGGTCCAGGCATCTGGGAAAAATTTGCTGCAGCGATTGGTCGCGATGACTTATTGGCCGATGAGCAATTCAAAATTGGTAAAGGTAGATCAGAAGGCCGCGCGCGCTTAAATGCTGAACTCAGCAAAACCTTGATTCAGAAAACCAGTGCCCAATGGGTAGAAATACTTTTAAAAGCAGGCATACCTTGTGGGCCGATTTATGGGATTGATCAAGTCTTTGCCGATCCACAAGTGCAACATCTGGGCGCTATCGGCAAGGTCACGCATCCAGAGTTGGGTGAATTGTCTTTATTGAATCAATCGATTGCTTTATCCAGAACTCCCGCTACGATGGTTGCCAGCAGTCCGATTAAGGGTCAGCACACCACAGAGGTATTGCGTGAAATTGGCTATAGCGATCTAGAGATTGAAGTATTTACAAATAATCACGTTATTGAATAAGAAAGTCAGTATGGCAAGAATCATTACTCAAAAAAATGGCGCTGTAGGCATCATCACTATCTCTAATCCTGAAAAGATGAATGCGATGACCTTGGATATGTGGTCCGCCATTCCTGTAGCCATTCAAAGCTTTGACGCAGATGCTGAAGTGCGCGTGATTGTGGTTTCAGGTGAGGGTGAAAAGGCTTTTATCTCAGGCGCAGATATTTCCCAATTCGACAAGCTTCGGGGAACAGCAGATGCCCAGGAGCAATACAACCAAGCGGTCACTGCAGCGTATCAAGCTCCCATAGTTTGTAGCAAGCCTGTGATCGCGAGCATTCGTGGTTATTGCTTTGGTGGGGGATTAGGTTTCTCCGCATCCTGCGATATTCGGATTTGCTCAGAAGATGCTCAATTTAGAATGCCTGCCGCTCGATTGGGATTGGGTTACAGCCCAGAGGGTATTCGACGCTTCATGAGTATTCTCGGACCGGCTAATACCGCTGATATCTTCTTCAGTGCCCGCCGCTTTAATGCAAGAGATGCATTGCAAATGGGCTTTGTTTCCAAAGTACACCCAGACGCTGATCTAGAAAAATTGACCATGGCGTATGCCCAACTCATCTCTGAGAATGCGCCATTGACTGTAGCCGCGAGTAAGTTTGCGATTAAGCAAGCTTTGCTTGATCCAGAGCTTAAGGATTTAGAGCGGGCCACAGAGATGGTCAAGATTTGCTTTGCTAGTGAAGATTACAAAGAGGGCCGCAAGGCTTTTGCAGAAAAACGCACACCTCAGTTCACTGGTAAATAATGATGTTGGTCAGCAGAAGAGTTGCCTGTTTTTTGATTTACGCACTGATCTGCTGTAGCTCTTTTGTTTATGCGCAAAATACTTATCCAGATAGGCCCATTAAGTTAATTGTTGGCTATCCACCAGGCGGCGCAGCAGATTTTGTAGCCCGCGTTACTGCGGAGCAAATCTCTCGTGAAATTGGCGTTGCAGTTACTGTCGAGAATCGACCTGGGGCAGGAGGTGCGATTGCCGCCGATTTAGTGGCTAAAGCCCCGCCTGATGGTTACACCATTTCTTTATATGGTCCGCATGCGCAGATCAAGGCACTTTATCCAAAGATGGCTCTAGAGGAGGGTGACTTTGTACCAGTCACCAATATTGCAACCGGCTCCATGATTATTTGCGCAAATCCAAAGGTGCCCTATAAAAATCTTCGAGAGTTGATTGCTTTCAGCAAGGCCAATCCTGGAGTGATTTTTAACGCCTCTTCTGGCAATGGTTCGACTCCTCATTTAGCCGCCGCTTTATTTGAATCTGTTGCTAATGTGAAATTCACAACCATTCAATTTAAAGGTGGCGGTCCAGCAGCCGTCTCAACAATAGCTGGTGATACCCAACTCATGTTTGCTACGCCGCCAACAGTCATGAGTTTTATTAAGAGTGGTGACTTAAAGGCGATTGCTTTAACCTCCGCCAAACCTTCTGCCGCCATTCCTGGGGTTGCTGGAGCCGAAGAAAGTGGCTTATCTGGCTATAACTCAACGTTTTCATATGGATTGTATTTTCCAGCCGGCACTCCTGTATTTCCCAGCCGGCACTCCCGCTGCTATTACCAACAAGATGTTTGTTGCTGCGTCCAAGGGGATGGCTCAGCCAGGGGTCAAGCAGCGTTTAGCCGCACAAGGCATGGATGTCACCACCTCGAGATCTCCAGCCCAGTTTCAGGTCCATTTACGGACCGAGGCACCAGCTTTGGCTGAGATTGTCAGAATCTCCGGCGCCAAATTGGAATAGTATTTTTTCGATATCGACAGGGCCTTCTATTTCAACCATTTCATGTCGATTTCACATAGATACCTTATAGTTTGCCTATGAGCATTTCAGCCCCCATTTCTTCAGCAGAGCCCCCAGTCGCCGTTTGGTCCCAGACTGATGGCAATAACGCCAAAATTTCCCTCATGGGCAAAATTAATGTCTATTCCCTGGGTGGGGTATGGACTCAAATTCGCGCTGCTCAAAATGCTTGGCTGAAACAAGGCGCAAGCCAGTCCTTAGTATTAGATGCCTCACAGATTTCTTCTTTAGATGGTGCGGGCATTGCCTTTTTAATTGGTGTTGAAGAGGTACAACAAAAAGCAGGTGGAAAGTTTGAGATTGTCGGTTTAGATGCTCGCTACCAGCCGCTCTTAAAAGAATTTGACCCTATCTCGAATTTATTTCCAGTGCCAGCAGTCATTCCTAAGAGAAGTTTTATCGTTAGCACAGGCATGGCTGCACAAAATCTGATTGACGATGCCCGTGGTCTCATCACTTTCACTGGCCACTTAACAGCGGATTTAGTGTGGTCCATTCGCAATATCAAACAGGTGCGCTGGGGTGATTTTGTCAACGCTGCCGTAGAAGCTGGTATCAATGCTTTGCCGATTGTGGGTTTGGTCTCCTTTTTGATCGGGGTAATTTTGTCGTTTCAAGCGGCCATTGGTATGAAGCAATTTGGCGCCGAATCTTTTGTGGGCCCGCTAGCTGCACTAGGCATTGTGCGAGAAATGGGTCCCTTGATTACTGCCATTTTGCTTGCTGGCCGTTCATCAGCTGCGTTTGCCGCTGAGATTGGCACCATGACTGTCAATAGTGAAGTCGATGCATTGGTGAGTGGGGGTCTGAGCCCCATTCGCTTCTTGGTTGTGCCAAGAGTACTTGCAGGTATTTTGGTGATGCCTATCTTAACTTTATATGCCGACATCATCAGCATCATTGCCTCCATGTTTACGATGCTGGCTTACGGTATCCCGTTTATTAATTTTTATAACGGCATGTTGGCAGCGGTAGATATTGAAGACATCTCATCTGGCTTGATTAAAGCGACGCTGTTTGGCGTTGTGGTATCCGCTGTAGGTTGCTTGCGTGGCATGCAAACTGGCACAGGTGCTGCTGCAGTAGGTATTTCTGCAACGCGCGCTGTCGTTAGCAGCATCGTAATGATCGTATTGGTTGACGGTGTGTTTGCCTTCATTTCCTATAAGACAGGTTTCTGATGGATACGACCAATAACAACTCCTCCAATACAACCTACGCCATAGACGTTCAGAATCTCACGGTAGGTTATGGCTCGAACGTGTTGATGAAGGATCTCAACTTCACCGTGAACAATGGGGAGATTTTTGTGATTCTTGGCGGTTCTGGTTGCGGTAAGTCCAGCCTTCTGAAAAATCTCTTTGGTTTGTATCAGCCTCTAGCTGGCGATGTTCTGATTGAAGGGCAAAATATTACTGCTGCTCAAGGAGCAGAGCGTCAAAAGATCATGACAAGCTTTGGTGTGATGTATCAGCAGGGCGCTTTATTTGGTTCTATGAATTTACTTGAGAACGTGACACTCTTTATGGAGGAGTACACCGAGCTCACTCAGGATCAGATGGATTTATTGGCGCGCTGTAAATTGGATTTGGTCGGCCTACTCCCATATGAAACCTATATGCCCAGTGAGATTAGTGGGGGGATGCAAAAACGTGCCGCCATTGCCCGAGCCATGGCACTTGATCCTAAAATTTTATTTCTGGATGAACCGTCAGCCGGCCTAGATCCCATTACCTCGGCAGATTTAGATAGCACGATTTTGGACTTATCGAAAAATTTGGGCATTACCTTTGTGATCGTGTCTCATGAGCTAGCTAGTATTTATGCCATTGCCGATAAAGTCATCATGTTAGATAAGGGTGCCAAGGGCATCATTGCCGAAGGCGATCCAAAAGTATTAAGAGATACCAGTACTGACCCTAGAGTGCATCAATTCTTTAATCGCATTATGAGTAAGGACGTAGCATGAGCAATAACTCAAATCCCAATTATTTCCGTCTCGGCCTATTTGTACTTGCTGCAATTGGAGTGCTTGTTGCAGTCGTCCTCATTTTTGGATCAGGCCAGCTTTTTAAAAAATCATTTGTGATTGAGACCTATATTAAGCAATCTGTGACAGGCTTGGATACTGGGGCCTCAGTAAGGTTTAGGGGTGTCAAGATTGGCCAGGTTACCTTGATTGGTTTGTCTGGAGATATTTATGAGAAGGACATTCCGTTTCAGGAAAGAGAGCAATATGTAGTGGTGCGTATGCAGATCCTCGGTGAAACAGTGAATGAAGACCTTATTCAGGAGTTTGTTAAAAATAATTTACGCGCACAAGTGAAGTCCCAGGGCATTACAGGCGTCAATTACATTGAATTTAATTTCACCCCAAATGCCAATACCTACCCACCGTTGCCTTATGACTGGAAGCCAGCTTACCCAACCATCCCCTCTTTACCCAATCAAGCGGACCAAATTATTGGCGGTATTCAGAAGTTGATTGATGGCATGAATCAGATCAACATCGATGGCACTCAGAAAAAATTTGATGCTCTATTGAATAATTTAAATCTAGTGATGGGTGGTAATGGCAAAGACAATGACGGCATTATTCAATCTGTCAAAGATTTGAATGTTTTATTAGCTCGCATTGCTAAGGTGACCGATAAAGATGAGCTAAATGTGCTGATGCGTGAACTGGTCGGCGCCATGGTCTCTTTGCGCCAGACGATTACCAGCATTCAGGGCGATTCTGCGATTACCATCGAGAATCTCAAGCAAACTAGCGAGCAATTAAATGAGCTCACCAGAATTGCTAGTCAGTCGCCAGCGAGTTTGATCTGGAGTGAACCGCCACCTCGAATTACGCCGCCCATGAATGGAGCGCAAAAATGAGAACCCAATTGATGAATCGATCGACTCTACTGAAATTTGTTGTTTGTGGTGCATCGCTCGCCATTCTGGCGGCATGTTCTTTACCAAAGCAACCAGCAATTCAACCTACGAGCTGGATGGTTGCCCCTGAGCGTACTGGCAGCCCTTATCAGCCGCGTACTAACTTTTGGTTAAAGATTGGATCCATTTCGGTTACGCCACCCTCTGACGGCAAGTCTATGGTCTATCGATTGGGTGATCAGCGCTATGAAAAAGATTTCTACAACATTTATTCAACCATTCCGAGTGAGATGATCGGCAATGCCACACGCCAGTGGTTGAACAATGCCAATATCTTCTCTACGACGGTAGGTCAAAGCAATACCTTCTTCCCTTATTACACCCTGCAAGCTTCTGTGGAAGAGTTCTATGGGGATTACCGCGTTCGCCCTGAGGCGGTTGTAACGATAGAGTTTTTCCTAGTTGTTGCTAATGGTGGCAAAACCAGTCCCCTCATTGGTGCAAATCGTTACTCTCAGCGTGTTGCACTCAAAGACAATACCCCTGGTGCCTTAGCCATTGGTCAGCAGCAGGCTTTAGCCGAGATCCTCAGGCAGTATGAAGGGGAGTTATATAAGTATTCAGGCAATTTGCCAAAACCTTTAGGTCAGTAATTTTATGAACAGCCTTACCCGTCGCTCAGTTGTTTCATCAGCACTGCAATTATCTCTTTTGGCCTTAGGCATGGGGTTCAGTGTTTTTGCGTCAGCACAAAGTTTTCCCACCAAGCCAATACGTTTAATTGTTCCCTTTGCGCCCGGTGGCAGCACTGACATCATTGCACGCGCTGTGGGTGATGCCTTGGGCCGCCAATTGGGTCAGCCTGTGATTGTTGAGAACAAAGCTGGTGGTGGAGGTTCTGTTGGCGCTTTGGAGGTGATGCGTGCCCCTAAAGATGGTTACACCATTGGCATGGCCACTGTTTCCACTACAGCAGCCAATCCTGCAATCAATCCTAAGATTGGTTATGACCCGATTAAAGATTTCATGCCGATTAGCAATATTGCGGCAACCCCAAACGTGATTGCGGTCAATCCTTCATTTCCGGCAAAGGATTTCAAAACCTTCATGGCGGTATTGAAGGCGAACCCTGGTAAGTATTCTTATTCAAGTTCGGGCACAGGCGGTATTGGCCACTTGCAAACAGAGTTGTTCAAAAGTCTTGCTGGTGTATTCATCGTGCACATTCCTTATCGTGGTGCTGGTCCAGCATTGGCTGACACGGTTGGCGGTCAGGTTTCCATGATTTTTGATAATTTGCCATCCTCTTTGCCGTTTATTAAAGACGGTAAGTTGGTGCCGATTGTGGTCGCCGCCCCTAAACGTTTGGCGCAATTGCCAAACGTTCCCACTTTTGCAGAGGTCGGTTTAGCGCCAGTCAATCGCATGGCTTACTATGGCCTTTTGGGTCCGGCTGGTATGCCTAAAGATGTTGTGGATAAGTACTATGCGGCTCTTCAAAAGGCGGTCGCAGACCCCGCAGTATTAAAGCGTATTGAGGAGACCGGTTCTATCATTAACGTCAATGGTCCCGATGCATTCTCAAAAGAGATTAAGGCCGAGTACGCGGTTTATAAAGAAGTTGTAGCTAAACAGAAATTACAGTTAGATTAATCACTTCATCATCGGAGTGATTTGCTTATTATAAAAATAGATAGATCAAAATTATTGGGGATCACATGGATTTAGGAATAAAAGGTAAGGTTGCATTGGTGTTGGCCTCTAGTCGTGGTTTAGGTCAAGCGATGGCAGTGTCGTTGGCACGCGAGGGCGTCAAGGTGGCAGTCACCGGTCGTAACCCAGAGGGCTTAAAAAAGTCTGTTGAGATGATTGAAGCTGTGGGCGGTACAGCCTTAGCCCTTTCTTGGGATCTTGCGGACTTATCCGTGATTGATGGCTTGGTTTCTAAAGTAGAAAAAGAACTTGGCCCGATTGATATTCTGATTAATAACACTGGTGGACCACCCCCAACTCCTGCAGCTGGTCAAGATCCTGCTCTGTGGCAAAAAAGTTTTAATGATATGGTTTTGTCTCTCATCAGTATCACTGATCGAGTGCTGCCTGGTATGCGCCAGCGTAAGTGGGGTCGTATTGTCACGAGCACCACTTCAGGCGCCATTGCTCCAATCAAGAACTTGGCCATTTCCAATACCTTGCGCGCAGCGTTGCTGGCATGGTCTAAAACCTTGGCTTCTGAAGTTGCTACCGAAGGCGTTACAGTCAACGTTATCATGCCGGGTCGCGTCGCCACTGATCGTCTGCGTCAATTAGATGAGGCAAGAGCAGGGCGTGAAGGTACAAGTTATGAAGCAGTAGTTCAAGCGAGTTTGCGGCAAATTCCCATGGGGCGATATGGCGATCCAACCGAGTATGGCGATACCGCCGCATTCTTATGCAGTCAAAATGCTTCTTTCATTACCGGCACTGTCACTCGAGTGGATGGCGGCCAGGTTCAGGCGGTTTGATAGGAGCGCTCTCTGACCTCTTGCGAGGTCTACGACGGGATCTCAGATCTACTGAGTTAGCTTGGCTGTTAGTGGCGCTTACCTTATCGGTAGCTGCTTTATCAAGTGTGAGTTTTTTAGCGGATAGAATGCAACGCGCATTTCAGTTTGATGCGCGTCAGCTTCTGGCGGCTGATCTATTGATTGCTGGCGATCGCCCAATACCAGAGCGCTTTCTTGTAGAGGCACAAACACGCAATCTTCAAATTGCCCAAACCGTCGTTTTCCCAAGCATGGCTACGGTGGGCTCACAAAGTAAGTTGAGCTCATTAAAGGCTGTCAGTTCAAGCTATCCGCTGCGTGGTCAGTTGCAAATTGATGCGCCAAAAGAAACTCCAATTATTAACAAGCAACAGAATGGCCCAAGTAAAGGAACAGTTTGGGTTGATCCTGCCATGCTCAATAGTTTGCATGCGAAGGTCGGCGATCAAATTATCTTAGGTGATCAGCATTTCACAATCGATGCGCTACTGTTGCGTGAATTAGATCGTGGTGCGGGTTTTATGAACTTTGCACCCCGTGTGATGATGTCCTTAGATGATTTGCCAGCAACGGGACTTATTGGCTTTGGTAGTCGCGTGACTTATCGCTTGCTATTGGCAGGTTCCGATAAAGATGTGGCTAGCTATCAGAAGTGGGTCGAGAACTATATTCAGTCTGAGGATATTCGAGGCCTACGCATCGAGACTTTGGAGAACGCGCAACCCATTATGCGCAAAACTCTGGAAAGGGCTGAGCGCTTCCTGTCTTTGATTGCCTTGTTAACGGCAATGGTTGCTGCAGTAGCGATTGCTTTATCTGCGCGTCGCTACGTCATTAAACAAGCCGATGTGTGTGCCGTACTGAAATGCTTTGGTGCCAGTCAGGCAAACATCCTAAAACGACAAGTGCAGACTCTAGTGGCTATCGGTATTGCAGCTGCAGTCTTGGGTTCCCTGATTGGTTATGGCGTTCAACACATTCTATTGGGTTTATTGGGTAATTTGATCTTGGCTAATCTGCCAGCAATCTCACTTTGGCCGGTGTTATGGAGCGCCTTGTTTGCTTGGTTCTTATTGATTGGTTTTGCAGGCCCGCCTTTATTTAGCTTGATCAAAGTGAGCCCCATTCGTTTGGTGCGCAAAGAGTTTGAAGGTGTTTCTGTCGCGGCAGTCTGGGTGGCCATCTTTGGTATAGCTACCTGTAGTGCTTTGATTGTGATTGCCGCGCGAGATTGGAAGTTGGCCGCCTGGGTTGGTCTAAGCTTTGGTGCGGCAGTAGCGGTTTTTGCGCTGTTAGCCTGGGGAATTCTGAAACTGTTGGGGCGTATTACGCCAAAAAACTTTGCCCTGCGTTTTGCTTTAACAATGCAAACACGCCGCTCTGGCTTTGCAATGATGCAAATTACTGCATTAGGAATTGCTTTGATGGCGCTCTTGATGATTCTGCTCTTGCGTCAAGACTTGTTAAGTACTTGGCGCGGCAATATTCCTACGGACGCGCCCAATCGTTTCATGATTAATGTGCAAGATGATCAAAAGCAGGGCATAGCTCAAACTTTGTTATCTGCTGGATTAACCAAGCCAGATTTTTACCCAATGGTTCGTGGGCGTTTAATTGATATCAACGGCCGCAACATCACTCCCAATGATTACGTTGAAGACAATGCCCGGCGCTTAGTGGATCGAGAATTTAATCTCTCCTATACAAACCAGTTACCTTCCGGCAACCGGATTACAGATGGTCAATGGATTGAAGGTTCCAAACCAGAAATCTCCCTTGAGACCGGAATTGCTAAAACGCTCAAACTCAAGCTAGGTGACCAACTCAGCTTTGAAGTTGCCGGTGAAAAAGTAACTGCGCCTATTACTTCATTGCGCAAATTAGATTGGGGATCCATGCGTGTGAACTTTTTTGTCATCATGCCGCCAGATTTACTCAAGGGCTTGCCGCAATCTTGGATCACCTCTTATTACCAGCCGCCGGACATTCAGAGTTTGGATTTTGAGTTAACCCAAGCCTATCCAAATTTGACAGTAGTGGATGTCGCCGTCTCATTAGCGCAGATTCAGGAAGTGCTGGATCGCCTATCGATGGCTTTGGGTGTGTTATTTGCGTTTACGATTGCAGCAGCGATCTTGGTATTGATGGCAGCAATCGCAGCAACTCAAGATGAGCGCTTTAGAAGTGCCGCTCTTTTAAAGGCAGTAGGCGCCTCCCAAACAGTATTGGGCAGTATTGCCGCAGCAGAGTTAAGCATCATTGGTTTAGTGGCCGGGAGTTTGGCAGGTCTTGCCGCAGGGATAGCGGCTTGGGCATTAGGACGTTTTGTTCTGGAGATTGAGTTCAACGCCTTTGCACAAGCTCTTGGTATGGGCATTGCTTTTGGAGTACTGGCTTGTGGTTTGGCTGGATTTCGGTTTTGCCGAAAAATACAGAGAGCCAGTGCGATTGAATGCTTACGAGAAAGCACCTAAGAGAAAGTGCTTAGGAGAGTGTTACGGCGCTCTTCGGTAATTCAACTAAGCGAGAGCCAGCAAAACGGTCTGGCAAACTTTGACGCCCAAGTGGGTTGACGCGATCTAGATAAGTACTCAGTGGCCAGATAAATAGCGCGACCGTAAAGAGCATTTCAATAATTTGCCATTTCTCTAGCTGTAATAGAGCCTGCAACAAGATGCAAGGCAAAATCCAGAGTGAGCCGTACACATAACGCCAAAAGGCTTGGCGTCTGCTTAAAGTGTAGCCACTCTGATTGATCATACGGATGCGCCAAGTTTGCATCGCGAGTGTTTGACCTGATTTAGTCCAGTACCAAACAAAGTAAAGACCCAGCACCACATAAAGATATAAAAAGGTAAGCCAGCTTGGTAATGAAACACCGAACAAAATACCTAAGGCTAAGTTAGGCACCAGGAAAGTCAATGCGACTACGCCTAGTAAAACAAGTTGTTCATAGAGCGTGCAAGAAACCCGACGCCAAAATTGGGGGGAGGGTAAAGCACTTAATTCTGCAGGCGTCATAAGCCTTATTGATTACTTGGAGCGCTAGTACTCTCGGTGCTCTCGGCAGGACTTTCTGGAGCGCTTAGTGTCAAAGCAGGTTTTTGTTTAATGGGGTGTTGCTGCAAAGTCGGATTCTGCAGGCGTCATAAGCCTTATTGATTACTTGGAGCGCTAGTACTCTCGGTGCTCTCGGCAGGACTTTCTGGAGCGCTTAGTGTCAAAGCAGGTTTTTGTTTAATGGGGTGTTGCTGCAAAGTTGGTGCACTTGCAGCGGTTGGCTTCTTCTTATTTTCTTCTGCCTTGGCTAACTTTTTCTTTTCTTCATCGCTTAACTTTTGATACGCACTCCACGCCTCTGCTTTTTTCTCAGCAGGAAACTTCAGGCTAGAAAGATAGTTTTCACGAGCCACGCGACGATCTTTTTGTGACAGGCTAGACCAACCAACCATTCGGGACTGAAGCCGGGCCTGATCTTGCTCGTTCATCTTTGGATAGAGGTTAGCGACTTGCACCCACTTCTTGCGACTCTCAGGAAGCATATAGTCCCAGTCGCTTTCGAGCGGCGCCAGAATTTTTTGTTGCGCTGGCTTGAGACTTTCCCAAGTGCCATCCGGTTTTTTCTCAGGGATGCCAGTTGGTTTGCTATGACCACCATTTGCAGCGGAGCCACCAGATGATGGGCCTTGTGCGTACGCTACAGAAATACTGCCGCTAAGAACGGCAATGGCTAGCGCAGTGTAGGCGCTGGCAGCAGCTGTCTTGAGGGTCATTGCCATTCTGGGTGAGTGGCGAATTATTTGCTTTGGATCGAGCTTGAGCTATTAGAGCTAGAGTCAGCTATGCCGCCATTCTTCAGGAAGCCCATAAAGCCGCTGTCGGCATAGGCATCTGGTGGAACATCATCAGACAAGAGCGCTGCATCAACCTCAGCAATATCGTTAATGCGTGAATCTTCTTGCCACTGAGCAATGCCAATCAGTCCAAAAACCAAGACAACGAGTGGCGCAACCCAACCAAGGGTGTCCCAGGTGGAGCGTGAGCCAAATGACCAGTTTCCAGAAGTTTCCAGAGGAAGTCGCCAAAACTGGCTTCCGTATCCAAACTTTTTCTGCTTTTCTGACAGAAAGCGCCTTCATGCGGGCAGCGTAAAGGCGATCTTTGATGCTGGCAGGCAAGGCTTGAGAGCCTTGACTAAGCAGGGCGGCACTAGCTTGGCCAAATTGGTCAGCTTGGGTCGGGTTTAAGAGGTCTTCAGCGCGGTTCACAGGGTAATTCCTTTTAATTTCAGTGCTTTAGCTAGGGCTTGAGTAGCCCTAGAACAATGCGTTTTGACGCTACCTTCGCTACAACTCATAGCTTTGGCAGTATCAGTAATGCTTAGCTCATCCCAATAACGCATCAGGAAGGCTTCTCGTTGACGAGCGGGTAATTTTGATATTTCTGACTCTAATGCCTGCAGCAGTTGGCTGCGTTCTAGTTTATGAGCCCCATCTTGGTGAATTTCACTGTCATCAGGGGCTGAAAGTGACTCTAGGGGGTCAAAATCATCGTTTTCATCCGATTTCTTTCCCATATTGGAAAAGAGGGTGACCCAAGTATTTCTGACTTTTTGCCGTCTAAACCAGTCATGAATGCGATTTTGCAAGATTCTGGTGAATACCAGGGGTAATTCAGCTGCTGGCCTATCCCCATATTTCTCTGCCAACTTGATCATGGCATCTTGCACGATGTCCAAAGCTGCATCGTCATCTCGCACGGCGTAGACCGCTTGCTTAAAAGCTCGCTGTTCTACTCTGCTGAGAAAGTCGGATAGTTCTTGGGCTGACGCCATGCAAAGGATTAGACCTCAATCTGTAAGTGTTGAGCTATTTTAGGGGATTGCTATAGAATATAGGGCTTACTACCTAGAATCTCATTCAAGAAGTGGTTTTTTCCGGTAGCAGCGCCGTTCGAACCCGGGCCATAAGCAAGGGATAGAACAGACCAAACAATTTTTTGCCGAAAATTGCAAAGGACGAAAGAAAATGAATACAAGCAGCGCCGAATTTTTAGCTACTAAAGCTAACAAAGACACAGCAACCCCAACTCCCGTAGCGGCCCCAGAAATCATTGGTGCAGAAATGCTCGTGCGTGCCCTGCATGCCGAGGGTGTGGAATTCGTTTGGGGATACCCCGGCGGATCTGTTCTCTTTATCTACGACGAAATTTTTAAGCAGAATAAGTTTGAACACATACTTGTTCGCCACGAGCAAGCAGCAGTGCATGCTGCCGATGGTTACGCACGTGCAACTGGTAAGGTTGGCGTTGCCTTAGTAACCTCTGGTCCTGGCGTCACCAATGCGGTGACAGGTATTGCTACTGCTTACACTGATTCGATCCCCATGGTGATCATCAGCGGTAACGTGCCAACCTATGCGATTGGTGAAGATGCTTTCCAAGAGGCAGATACCGTTGGTATTACTCGCCCAGTGGTAAAGCACAACTTCCTCGTGAAGGATGTGAGAGATTTGCCTTTGGTATTGAAGAAGGCTTTTCACATTGCCCAAACAGGACGTCCTGGTCCAGTATTGATTGATATTCCGAAAGACGTTTCGGCGGCTAAGGCGCCATTCGTTTATCCAGAAACTTTGGAGATGCGTTCCTATAACCCAGTAGTGAAGGGTCATAGTGGGCAGATTCGCAAGGCGGTTTCTTTATTGCAAGAAGCAGAGCGTCCATACATCTATACCGGTGGTGGTGTGATCTTGGCTGATGCAGCACCAGAACTCAAAGAGTTTGCTGACTTACTCGGTTACCCAGTTACCAATACCTTGATGGGCTTAGGCGGTTTTCCTGGTTCTAGCCCTCAGTTCTTGGGTATGTTGGGGATGCACGGTACATACCAAGCCAACATGGCAATGCAACACAGTGATGTGTTGATTGCGATTGGTGCGCGCTTTGATGACCGCGTGATCGGCAATACCGAGCACTTTGCAAGTCATCCACGCAAGATCATTCATATCGATATCGATCCTTCCGTGATTTCTAAGCGTGTGAAGGTGGATGTTCCAATCGTTGGCAATCTGAAAGAAGTATTGCAAGAAATGACTGCGCAACTAAAAGCTGCTGGTCCACGCAAGAATGAGGCAAAAGTTGCCGCTTGGTGGGAGCAGATCAATGAGTGGCGCAAAAAAGATTGCCTTAAGTACGACGAAGCATCACAAATCGTGAAGCCTCAGTATGTGGTTCAAAAGTTGTATGAGCTCACTGGTGGCGACGCCATTATTACTTCGGACGTAGGTCAACATCAGATGTGGGCCGCGCAGTTCTACAAATTTGATAAGCCACGTCGTTGGATTAACTCTGGTGGTCTTGGCACCATGGGTGTTGGCTTGCCATACGCCATGGGAATCAAGAAGGCCTTTCCTGAGCAGGATGTTTTTGCCATTACTGGTGAAGGCTCCATTCAGATGTGTATTCAAGAGCTATCGACTTGTAAGCAGTACAACACGCCTGTAAAGATTGTGTCTTTGAACAACCGCTACTTAGGTATGGTTCGTCAGTGGCAAGAGCTTACCTATAACAAGCGTTATTCCAGTTCTTACATGGATTCTTTGCCAGACTTTGTGAAGTTGGCTGAAGCCTATGGTCACGTTGGTATGCGGATTGAGAAGAAGTCTGATGTTGAGGGCGCACTCAAAGAGGCGATTCGATTGAAAGATCGTACGGTGTTTATGGATTTCCAAACTGACCCAGAAGAAAACGTTTGGCCTATGGTCCAAGCAGGTAAGGGTATTACTGAAATGCTTTTGGGTAGTGAGGATCTCTGATGCGACATATTATTTCTGTACTCATCGAGAACGAGCCCGGCGCCTTGTCCCGCGTTGTGGGTCTTTTCTCCGCACGTGGTTACAACATTGAAACTTTGAGCGTTGCACCAACGGAAGACCCATCGCTCTCACGTATGACGATTGTCACGATGGGTTCTGATGATGTCATCGAGCAAATCACTAAACACTTAAACCGTTTGGTTGAAGTCGTGAAGGTGTTTGATCTGAGTGAGGGCCCTCATATTGAGCGTGAGCTCATGATGATTAAGGTTCGCGCAGTGGGTAAAGAGCGTGAAGAGCTCAAGCGCACTACCGATATCTTTCGCGGTCGCATCATTGATGTGACGGATAAGAGTTACACCATTGAATTAACTGGTGATGGCACCAAATTGGATGCCTTTATTGATTCGATTGATCGTGCCTCCATTTTAGAAACTGTGCGTTCGGGCGGTTCTGGAATTGGGCGCGGCGAGCGTATCTTGAAGGTTTAATTTTTTAACTGATTACTGCATTAACTACATTTTCAAAACAAGGAAAGAGCATGAAAGTTTTTTACGATAAAGACGCTGATTTGTCCCTCATTAAAGGCAAAAAAGTCACCATCATTGGCTACGGTTCACAAGGACATGCCCATGCCCTGAACTTGAACGACTCTGGCGTTAAAGTGACTGTCGGTTTGCGTAAAGATGGCGCTTCTTGGAGCAAGGCCGCTAATGCTGGCTTGAGCGTTAAAGAAGTTGCTGAAGCTGTTAAAGATGCTGACGTTGTGATGATGCTCTTGCCTGATGAGCAAATTGCTGATGTGTACAACAAAGAAGTTCACGCCAATATTAAGCAGGGTGCAGCTCTTGCATTCGCTCATGGCTTTAACGTTCACTATGGTCAAGTTCAGCCACGTGCTGACTTGGACGTGATCATGATTGCTCCTAAGGCCCCAGGCCACACTGTGCGCGGTACTTATGCGCAAGGTGGTGGTGTTCCTCATTTGATCGCTGTTTACCAAGATAAGTCTGGTTCAGCTCGTGATGTTGCTTTGTCATACGCTACTGCTAACGGCGGCGGTCGTGCCGGCATCATCGAAACAAACTTCCGTGAAGAAACTGAAACCGATTTGTTCGGTGAGCAGGCTGTTCTTTGCGGTGGCGCAGTGGAATTGATCAAAGCTGGTTTTGAGACTTTGGTTGAAGCAGGTTACGCTCCTGAGATGGCTTACTTTGAGTGCTTACATGAGCTCAAGTTGATTGTTGACTTGATCTACGAAGGCGGTATCGCCAACATGAACTACTCTATCTCTAACAATGCTGAGTACGGTGAGTACGTTACTGGTCCCCGCGTTGTGACTGAAGATACCAAGAATGCAATGCGTCAGTGCTTGAAAGATATTCAAACTGGTGAGTACGCCAAGAGCTTCATCTTGGAAAACAAAGCAGGTGCACCTACTTTGATTTCACGTCGTCGTTTGAATGCAGAGCATGACATCGAAATAGTTGGTGCTAAGTTGCGCGCCATGATGCCTTGGATTGCTAAAAACAAATTGGTTGACCAGACTAAGAACTAAGCAATCATTTAATCAGCAGTAAGAAGTAATAAAAAGGCTCAGAATAAAGATGATGTATCCACACCCCATTATTGCGAAAGAAGGTTGGCCGTATTTAGCGTTAGTGGGAGTTGTGACTTTGCTTGCTCACTATCTCGGTGGCATTGCATGGTCATGGCCACTGTGGATTATTTTCTTCTTTGTTCTGCAGTTTTTTCGCGACCCGCAGCGCATTGCTGCTTTAGGTCGTGATTTGGTGTTATCCCCGGCAGATGGTCGTATTGTGGTTGTTGAAAAAACCAATGATCCATATGCAGGTCGTGAAGCACTCAAGATTAGCGTGTTCATGAACGTATTTAATGTTCACTCCAACCGTAGCGCAGTCAATGGTTTGGTAAAAGAGATTCAGTATTTTCCAGGCAAGTTTGTGAATGCCGATTTAGATAAAGCCTCTACTGAGAACGAGCGCAATGCCGTAGTCATTGATGCTAACGGTCAAATTGTGACTCTGGTCCAGGTTGCCGGTTTAATTGCCCGCCGTATTCTTTGTTATATCCATGTCGGCGATCGCCTCAAAGCAGGTGAGCGCTATGGCTTCATTCGCTTTGGCTCGCGGGTAGATGTATATTTACCCTTAACAGCTGAACCTTTGGTGAGTGTTGGCGATAAGGTATTTGCTACAAATACTGCTTTAGCCCGCTTACCGGGTCTTGATTAACCTTATTGGGATCATCATTGAGTACATTTCGCCGTCGTGGCCGCATCGATCGTAGTCGCTTAACTCGTCCTCCACGTAACGAAGATCAGTGGGCAGAGGATCTGGGTGATGGCATTGATTTTGAAGTAGAAGAGTTACACGAAAAGCCTCGCCCTCGCAGCAAAGGTATTTACTTGCTGCCAAACGCTTTTACTACCGCAGCTTTATTTAGTGGTTTCTTCGCCATCGTCAATGCGATGAACGACCAGTTCCAGGTTGCTGCTATCGCCATTTTTGCTTCTCTTGTTTTGGATGGCATGGATGGCCGGATTGCCCGTATGACCAATACTCAAAGTGCTTTTGGTGAGCAATATGATTCGCTTGCTGATATGGTTTCCTTTGGTGTTGCTCCTGCTTTGGTGGCTTATGAGTGGGCATTAAAAGATTTGGGTAAGTGGGGCTGGCTAGCTGCCTTTACATACTGCGCAGGTGCCGCTTTGCGTTTAGCCCGTTTTAATGTGAACACGGGCGTAGTCGACAAAAAGTTTTTCCAAGGTTTGCCAAGCCCGGCTGCCGGTGCATTAATGGCTGGATTTATTTGGTTGGCTGATGACAATAAGATTCCGGTGCGAGACACTTTGATTCCGTGGATTACCTTCTTTATTGCAGTCTATGCCGGCTTGACTATGGTTTCTAATGCGCGTTTTTATAGTGGCAAGGCCTTGGATGTGCGCTACCGCGTGCCATTTGGGGTGATGGTCTTGATGATCTTGACCTTTGTTTTGATTTCCTCAAATCCACCCTTGACCCTATTTGGCTTATTTGTTGTCTACTCCATCTCTGGTTACGTCATTTGGGCGTGGGAGCGCTTCAGTGGACGTCGTTTTAGCTAATTTGGAATATTTAGGTTATATTTAATCCATGTTTATGAATTTCTCACCTTTAACCGGCCTCCTTCTACTAGCACTAAGCCTAAAGCTTGGGGCGGGTAAGGCCTGAGTTGATGAGATCACAGTAATTCATTAACCACCACATACCAGCCCCAGCAAATTGCTGGGGTTTTTGTTTTTAAGATTGATGTAAAAATTGAGCAACAGAATATTTAAGCAGCATTGAACCGGAGAGTAGTGATGAGCGACAAAATAATCATTTTTGATACCACCTTGCGTGATGGCGAGCAGTCTCCTGGCGCCTCGATGACCAAGGATGAAAAAGTTCGAATTGCCCGTCAATTAGAGCGACTCAAGGTTGACGTGATTGAAGCTGGATTTGCTGCCAGCTCCGAAGGCGACTTTGCGGCCATCTCTGCGGTTGCCGCAGCTATTAAAGATTCCATTGTGTGTTCATTGGCGCGCGCTAACGATAAAGACATTACACGTGCAGCTGATGCGCTCAAGCCCGCTAATGCAAAACGAATTCATGCATTTTTAGCAACCTCACCATTGCATATGGCCGTGAAATTGCGTATGTCTCCTGAAGAAGTCTTGGAGCAAGCAAAACGTTCCATTCGCTTTGCCAGAAACTTGGCCAGTGATATTGAGTTCTCGGCTGAAGATGGCTACCGCTCAGAAATGGATTTCTTGTGCAGAGTAGTGGAGGGCGTGATTAACGAAGGTGCTACCACCATCAATATTCCTGACACTGTTGGTTACGCCATTCCAGAGTTGTACGGTGACTTTATCAAGACTTTGCGCACTCGGGTACCAAACTCAGATAAAGCTGTGTGGTCCGTCCATTGTCATAACGATTTAGGTATGGCAGTTGCCAACTCCTTGGCTGGTGTCAAGATTGGTGGAGCTCGTCAGATCGAGTGCACCATTAACGGCTTGGGCGAGCGTGCTGGTAATACCGCTTTGGAAGAGATCGTGATGTCTTTACGTACTCGCACCGATTACTTTGACATGGTTTGCGGCATTGACGCTACGCAAATTGTTCCTGCATCTAAATTGGTTTCTCAGATTACCGGTTTTGTGGTGCAGCCAAATAAAGCAGTGGTTGGCGCAAATGCCTTTGCTCATGCCTCAGGCATCCATCAAGACGGTATCTTAAAGGCCCGTGAGACCTATGAAATCATGCGTGCAGAAGATGTGGGCTGGTCTACCAATAAGATTGTGTTGGGAAAATTGTCTGGTCGCAATGCCTTCAAGCAGCGCTTGCAAGAGTTGGGCATCACCTTAGAGGCTGAAGCCGATTTGAATGATGCGTTTGTGCGCTTTAAGGCTTTAGCTGATCAGAAGTCAGAAATCTTTGATGAAGACATTATTGCCATCATGTCAGATTCTGCGGCAGCGGAAGAGGGAGAGCACTATCGCTTTATCTCCATGAGCCAGCACTCTGAAACAGGTGAGCGTCCAAAGTCACGGATTACTTTTACGGTGGGCGGGAAAGAAGTTTCTTCTGAAGCGGAAGGTAATGGCCCGGTAGATGCGAGCTTGAATGCTATTGAGGCAACCGTGAAAAGCGGTGTTGAGCAATTACTGTATTCAGTCAATGCTATTACTTCGGGCACTCAGTCACAAGGCGAGGTGACTGTACGTTTAGCTAAAGGTGGACGCATTGTGAATGGTGTTGGTACTGATCCAGACATCATTGCCGCTTCTGCAAAAGCGTATTTATCCGCTTTGAATAAGCTGCATGACCCAAGCCAGGCTAAGCTCAATGCGCAGATGACGCCTTAAGATTATTTATTGAGGTCAGTATCTTTATAGTACTTGGTGCCTTTGCCGGTGATCTCAGCGGCAAGGCCTGAGTCTGTGAGTTGGTACATCAATACTCCAGGCGAAACTGTTACTGCATCCTGGTAAGCGTCACCATTGTTTTCATACTTTGCCGAGACGGTAGTTTGTCCGCCAAAAGTCCAGCCTGAGTTCACAAAATCATTGAGCGCTGCTTGAGTTTGGAATACAAAGATATTCTGAAATGACTTAATACCCAATCCAATTCCAGCCTGTACTTCAGCCATATCCATGTAGATGGGCTTTTTGGAATCCTTATTGATCACAACCCCAGTGCCAGTTCCGCCACCGGCGATGAGTATTTTCATGCCGAAGTTGCT
>Ga0208385_1000084_pt1 | contig 21739 bp, 19 predicted proteins | sample CryBogCBH11Jul08_FD_184602 | JGI IMG/M metagenome (GOLD analysis project Ga0208385, IMG submission 184602) | Freshwater microbial communities from Crystal Bog, Wisconsin, USA - CBH11Jul08 (SPAdes) | ecosystem: Environmental > Aquatic > Freshwater > Lake | place: Crystal Bog, Wisconsin, USA... | reverse complement strand
TGAAACCAGTGAGAGTCACAGCATCACTTCCAGCATTAATAATTGTATTACTGCCTGATTTGGTAATTACAAGATTTGAAAATCCATTAACTCCAGTAATGTCAATGAATTCAATGTGATCTGATAAAGCTTGACTAAAATCATTAATATAGTTTTGATTTCCTACAGTTGCAGTGTCATTATCATTGAAAATGAAAAGATCGTGACCGCCAGTAGTAGTTGTACCTGTTACAGTATGTGCATCACCCCACATTTGGTTTACAATCTTATTACCATTAATACCTGTTCCTGCAATTAAAGTATTATAACCGCCAGAAGCATTAACCTGTTTTATATAGGCATCACCATAAAGATAGTTAGTAACCAAACCTCCAGTAGCACTCAAATTATTTCCACCAGTAATTGTATTGTGGCCACCAGTACTTGAATCGGTCATTACATATGCGGTTCCCATTAGACTGTTCCAAATGAAAGATCCGGCCGCATTTTTTGCATCACCACCAGTCAAAGTATTATATCCACCGGAGGAAGAGCCAAACGTTGTCCCAGCTGAACCTTGTATCGAATTCCAAAGTAAATAATTACTGCCATCATTAAACGTACTGTAGCAGTTGCCTCCTTTTAATGTGTTATGTTGACTTATAGTTGTATCATACATACAATAAGCACCACCTATAAGTGTATTTGTGATCTTGCTGGTATTACCGGCGAGGTTGTCTCCACCAACAATCACGTTATTGCAAAATATAAGAGTGCCGTGCATATCTTGAGAAGCATTATACCCAAATAAAAGATTGTCTTTATTATTAATGCCTACTGCTGACGATGTTGCCATGATGTGTGCTCCTCTTTTTTAAGTTAAAATAATCTACATTATGATGTTACATATCCTGAATCGGCCTAAGTTACAGCATTTTATAAAATTGTATCGAGTTCAGGGGATCTCGAAAAAGTCCGAGAAACTATAAGTTATTGTGATAAAGGAATATAACTCATTGACAAGCACTGGATATTCCGTATTTTAGTGCAGTATCCATTCCATCATTCCTACTGACATGAAGAACATCAATCCGCTTGGTTTTTTCGACGATCATTTTCTCCTGGAACGCCTGACCAAGCTCAAGGATCCGCTGGTGAAGCTTGAGGCGCATATCGACTGGGAGATTTTCCGCCCAGTGCTTGAGGTTGCCTTCAGCAAGCCAGCTAATCGAAACAAGATGGGACGGCCGCCGTTTGACCGGACGCTCATGTTCAAGATTCTCATTCTGCAAAGCCTGTACAGCCTTTCGGATTACCAGATGGAGTACCAAATCACTGACCGCTTGAGCTTCAGGCGCTTCCTCAAGCTGAAAGCCAGCGACAAGGTGCCGGATTCCAAAACCATCTGGAAGTTCCGTGAGACCCTGATCGAGGAAGGCGTGATCGAGGCATTGTTTGAACGCTTCAACCAGGCTCTTGACGACCAGTGCGTCTTTGCAAGGACCGGCCAGATCGTCATCGCCAGTTTCGTCGAAGTCCCCAAGCAGCGAAACACCCGTGATGAGAACGCGCAGGTCAAGCAGGGAGAAACTCCCGAGGCCTGGAAACAGCAGCCCAACAAGCTTCGCCAGAAAAATGTCGATGCACGGTGGACCCGGAAAAACAAGATGAACTTCTATGGCTACAAGAATCACATCAAGATCGACCAGGGGAGCGGCCTGATCGGCACCTATGTCGTCACACCAGCATCAGTAGATGACTCTCAAGCCCTTGGCGACCTCATCAATGCAGGCGATGGCGGCCAGCGGCTCTACGGAGACGCCGCTTACATCGGCCAGGAGGCAAGCATCGACAAGTGCGAGATGGTGAATGAAATCCATGAAAAAGGCACCAGCGCCCAGAAGCTGACCGAGGAGCAGAAAGCCAACAACCGCCGTAAATCAAGCACTCGTTGCCGGGTCGAGCATGTGTTCGGCTTCATGACCAACACCATGCGGGCCATGTACATCAAAACATCGGCATCTACCGGGCAGAAGCCAAGATCGGCCTGGTGAATCTAACCTATAACATGATGCGTTGTGTGCAGCTCGGCAAGCCTGTTTACACCGTTTTCCTGCGATAAGTACGCCCGATATGTCCGAAATCATGGGTTTTTAGCCCCAGATCTGTCAAAGAACGATTGTTTCTGCCGGGGTTGCCGGCAGATGCCAGCGGACGCTGGCAAGAGAATATTTCAAATCACAGTTTATCGAGGTGCCCTTCAATAGCTTTCCTTCAGTCCGAGTCAGTGGCTTCCGTCTTGCCTATATCAAATTCTGCAATACACCTTCTCTGGCAATACGCTTTTCAAGGTCATTTTTTGTATTGTTCGAGCAATTTGGAATACCATTAGCTAAGTTCATCGAAAGGATCAGTGGTTATTATAATACATTCTTCCTTAAAATTCCGTTAAATTTCCGTAAATATACTGCTAAAAAAACATAAATAACACACCATTTACACAATAATACACCATAATCAAAGATATAAGTTTGAGAAACTTGAAAAGCAGTATCAAAGCAACCTCTACACGAAGTATTATACGGGCTAGTGTGCTGAATGGTTAGTTCGCTGTATTAATTGATAAGCTATCTTTTGCCCGCTGAACGGAGTCCAGAATAGCACTGGCTGTTTTGGTCCACTTGAATGGCTTGGCGAGTTTTTCATTTTGAGTTTTGATAAACCGATGAATTTCATCGCGCAGTTCCTTGACATTGCTGAAGACTCCCCGGTAAAGAGCTCGTCTCTCTAACTGTGAAAACCACCCTTCCACAGCATTGAGCCATGAGGCGCTGGTTGGGGTAAAATGAACTTTGATTCGAGGATGTTTTTCCAGCCAGATCTTTACATCATCCGTTTTATGAGTCGAGCTATTGTCGAGAATAAGGTGCAAATCAAGGTCTTTTGGTGTCGAGCGTTCAACCTGGCGAAGGAAGTCAAGAAACTCTTTGGCCCGATGTCTATTGGTTACTCTCCCCATCACTTTTCCTGTCAGGACATCGAATGCGGCGTAAAGACTCCTGGTGCCGTTTCGCTTGTAGTCATGGGTTCGACGTGCAATTTGTCCCGGTCTGAGTTGCAGCATGGGTTGTGTTCGGTCAAGAGCCTGAATCTGAGTCTTTTCGTCTATACTGAGTACCATGGCATTTTCAGGGGGGTTCATATACAAACCGACAATATCAACGACTTTTTCCGCAAACTTGGGGTCGTTGCTCAACTTGAATGTTTGCAGACGATGCGGTTTGAGGCCTGCCGCAAGCCAGATTTGCTGTACTTGCCACACCGTTATCCCCATACGTTTTGCCATCAATCGAAGACTCCAGTGCGTTGCTTCAGCCGGAATCCGGGTTTGGGTCAGTCTCAGCACTTCCTCTACTTTTTTCTGTGTCAGTTTTCTTGGCTGTCCTGAACGGGGCAGGTCCTTAATGCTGCCCAGCCCTGAAACCTGATAGCGTTTCAGCCATTTATAAACGGTGTTGGTTGAGGTATTCAGTTCGATGGCGACAGCTTCGACGGTTTGACCGGCATCACACTGCAACAGGATGCGTGAACGCAGAACGATATTTTGAGCTGCCGTATGAGATCGTATCCATTTTTCAAGAATATGCCTGTCTTCAGCGCTAACCTGATATATTTTGTTCTTTGGTGCCATATCTGCATTTATGTTAATGAGTTATATGCAATATAGCATTATCTTGTTAAATTACAAAGAATTAACCAGACGCGACACTAGGCAGAATTACCTTATAGCTCTCTCCTGTTTCGAGCTATTTGCCCAAGTGGACTTGCAACAATAAAATGGACACACTAATAAGACACAGCTATAGATTGTTGATTATAACGTAAAAACTCAACGGGTGACTTATACCCTAAAGTTGAGTGCTTTCGTTTCACCAATACAATAAGATAGTTGCTAAAAAAATATACTTATGATATATGTAATAATGTTAATTGATCGTGAAATGTCTTTTTATTTTTGAGTTTTTGGGTTATATATATACATATATAATATAATATTGGTCGGATTGGTTGATATTGCCTATTGACAAAGTCGATGAAGTATGGCGATAGAAGCATGTACCCGGTTTCCGCTGACCCCGGAGGAGGAAATGTTATAATGAAGAACTGATGATAAGATGGTATATGATGATCGGGGTTCAGCGGAATATTTTCACCTCTGGATGTATTGGTTTAATCGCACACCCATGAATAAATAGTGCGTGATACTCAACAGCCTGATTGCCTCCTCTAACGAAATCATATGCAACTCCCGATTATACGGCATCATCCTGGAATGATCTTGTTATGATTTACATATTTTCCCCCCGCCCCCATAAGCCAAAACCACCTATTCAGAATCAGGACTTTTTTGCAGTCCCATGTTGGATAAGATCCTTATGTTAAGTTGTATTGAAGAATAAGAATAACTTTTTTTTTAGTTCTATGGTTGAATGCGTAGCTTCCTTTCGGCTTCATGTTCGGATAGCCGAACGTATTCTTTACGCATACATGAAAAGAACTCAAAATTTGTAAGGAAAAATATATGACTCGTAAAACAGCCATCATAACAGGGGGCAGCCGTGGCCTCGGAGCAAATGCCGCATTGAAACTTGCCGCACGCAACATCGATGTGATTATCACATACAAACAGAATAAGGCAGCTGCAGATGAAGTTGTTTTCAATATTACCAGGCAGGGTGTACGAGCAATTGCCTTGCATCTCGATGCTGGCTCTGTATCAGGAATTCCTGCCTTCACCGGCCAGGTTCAGGAAGCACTGGCGCAATGGGGCGTAGAACGCTTTGATATCCTTATAAACAATGCAGGGATGGGTATCCATGCTGCGTTTGCTGATGTAACAGAAGCTCAGTTTGATGATCTTATGAATGTTCACTTGAAAAGTGTTTTCTTCCTCACTCAGGCGCTTGTGCCGCTGATAGCAGATGGCGGGCGCATACTCAATGTTTCTTCCGGCCTTGCCCGTTTTGCATTGCCGGGATATTCCGTGTATGCATCTATGAAAGGTGCTATTGAAGTGCTGACCAGATATCTTGCCAAAGAACTCGGTCACCGGGGCATCTCGGTTAATGTTCTGGCGCCGGGCGCAATAGAAACCGACTTTGGCGGAGGCACTGTTCGTGACAACAAACAGGTTAACTCATTTATTGCTTCTCAAACGGCATTGGGGCGTGTAGGTCTTCCTGACGACATTGGCGATCTCATTGCGTCCCTTGTCTCCGACGACTGCCGATGGGTAAATGCCCAGCGCATCGAAGCGTCCGGCGGTGTGTTTATCTGAGATCAAGTTATATTTGTTGATGATAATTGCGATAGAGCTGTAAAGCATTACGCAGACACATGGCCACAGTCATAGTACCAACTCGAGGAATATAGAGACTTGCCGTTTCCTTTGCAGCTGTATCAAAATTTTGCACCGAAGAAAAATTGAGGCAGATCGCTTCCGGTTTCAATTCATCAGCCCTGATCTTCTCAAAGTTTCTTGACGGTACCCCGGTTATTACAATATCAGAATTTTTTAACGCCTCGGCACGTGTCACAGCTATTTCTTCCTTTTGAGAAGCTGAAATATCAACGACAACACCACCATTGATATCAAAGGAATAAACTCTTGCCCCATCATTGGAAAGCATATAGGCAAGTGGTCTTCCTACAACTTCTGAACGATTAAAAATAGTGATAGTCTGTCCTTTGAAAGGAAGTCCAAATGGCACATAAGCCTTCGTTTCTTCCAGTAATTTAATAATTGCTAATGGGGTGCAGGGAAGTATAGCCTTGTTTCGTTTTTCAGTGTCATCAAAACGATCATTAGCATAAAGTTTTTTTATCCAATAAGAGGTGAGTCCTTCTACATCCTTATGCGGGGAAACCATATTCCGAATTTCCGCATCCCGATAATCACCCCAAATAGGGTAATAGACAAATATTCCATGAATGGTTTTATCATGATTTACTTCTGAAAGTATTTGCTCGATCGAATCCGGGTTCACCGTAATCAAATTAAAGATAATGCCGACATCTTCGCATCCATTACGTGCGTATTCGGAATAAGTTATTGATGCCTGGTCTTCCGATGCAAGAAGTCCTAAAATATTTATCTTAAATCCTTCTTTGTTAATTTCTCTTTTAACGATATTTCGAAAAGTGGCGGCAGTATTATTAGGTTCGAGTACATTCATAATTCTTGCTTTATAGAAGTTGTATGCTTGAAGCCAAAGAAGCCTTTTTTTTGTTGCAGGTTACCTCTCAAAAAACGGTTAGTTTCTGCTATTGATCTGCGCATCAATAAGAAGGTTCATCTTTTCCTTCAGCTGTTTTAGCCGTTCAGCTGCATTTGGATCACCTAACGCTTCCTGCAGCCTCAATACCGCGCTTTTTGCATAAAAACCGCCCTTCGGTTCCAAATGCCTGCGCTTTTCGGTCACTCCAATTTCAATGCTGGCAATTTCAGCAACCTCCACTATCTCGTCTGATACTGAAGTGTCTTTTCTTATCAAATTCAAGGCATCATAAGCTTCTTTGAACTGCCCTGCCTCGATCAGGTCAATAATGCTTTGTAGTTGTGTCTTCATGGTTTTATTATTCGTTTTTCAACATCTGCAATCATCCTTAAGGGAGTTTAGGATTTTTGCACTCTATTTCAATTAATTTTCTTCAGTGATAACTGATCGGAGTTGATGTGATGGTTATCTCAATAATCGGGATGTGAAGCCGATATATTGAGCCAAAAGGTAGCAAAAAAAATAAAGCTCGAACCTGTTTTTTAGGCGTGTAAATACAAAAAAAATAATGAGTTCGGGCTGCCTGGCGCTGCTGTCACTTCCAATCCGCTTTTTCCGGGTTTATGTTATTGCATGCATATACCTTTTTTTGCAGTTTCTTTTTGATTTTTTGGGATTACAGTACCGAACGGAGTACCTCAACAATGTCTGATTCACTCATGGACGGTCGGCCCGGGAGACACCCCTCTGCGTCATGAGCAACAAGCACGGTGTCCTTGGCATAACGCTCGAGCAGCGCATCTCCGATTCCCACTTGTGACAGTCGGGTCGGGCAGCCTATCGAATATAAAAACGCCTCAAACCGGTCGATTCCTTCTGCGATAGTTTCAGTATCATCGGAATGTTTCAACGACAGCTTGAAGATACGCTCCGCGAACTGAGCAAACCGTAAGGGATGGCTTCGAGCGGCGAAACGCATCCATGCAGGGTTGACCACCGCCAGTCCCGCGCCATGCGGGATATCGTGATGGGCCGATAGCGTGTGTTCGATCATGTGCACAGGGAACGCTGCCATGGTTCCTGCTTGCACCCACCCGTTAAGGGCGACAACCGATGCCCACTGTACCTGCGACCGCGCTTCGAGGTCATTTCCGTCAGCCACTGCCCTTGGTCCCCATTCCATTGCTGTGAGTATGACCCCTTCAGCGAAGCGATCCTGAAGCGGCGTACAGTCGACGCCATTAAAGTAGGATTCGGTCACGTGAGTGATGAGATCGCAGATACCGAACGCTGTTTGGTCTTGCGACACGCTCACCGTCAGTTCCGGATCGACAATAGCCACGCGCGGATACATGCATTTAGCCATGACAAACGACTTGACTGTCGTTTTCTCATCGGTAATGACAGCGCCGGCGTTCATTTCGGAACCGGTGGCCGCAAGGGTCGGCACGGTGATGATGGGGAGCGCACGATCCGGAAACATTCGGTTTTCCTGAATGTGGAACATCATATTCCACGGGTCACCGTCATAGTAGACGGCTGCAGCCATAACCTTGGCTGCATCCATCGTGCTTCCGCCACCCAGGGCGACGACCATGTCGCAACCTTCACTACGCGCGATTTCAGCCCCTCTCGCCACTGTCGATATTCGGGGATTTGGCTCGATCCCTGAGCATTCCACCACCGAAATACCCGCGGCGTTCAGGCTCGAGACCGCACGATCAAATGTGCCGTTACGTTTGACGCTGCCCCCACCGGTGACCAGCAGGGCCTTTTTTCCGTGCTCACTCACTGCATCGCCAAGTTGTGATATCGTCCCGGCACCGAAGATGAGCTGTGTTGGGTTCTGATAGGTGAATTTCATATTTCCTCTCCCGTATAGATTTTATATGGTACAATACCGCCCTGTCTGTAATTTCACCGCGTACATAGGCTATTGCCTGGTTTGTGCGATTCAATCGACAATTGATCGACGTTCACATCGGCAGTTAGTTCGAAAGCTTTGACATCGACAAGATAATCCGGCATTTCAATAAAAACATGCACATAATGGTAAAGTGCGGCAATGCCGTATACAATACAAGGTGTTGTGCTGGAAAAAAAGAAAACAATACTGTGGGACGTGAGCACGACAGTCAAAAGCATTTATGGATGGGAAATGCAAAGGTTACCCCCGAAAACGACAGAAAAAGATTCTCAGTGAAAACACAAAGCCCGGAAGCCCGCATGGTGCGGGTTTCCGGGCTGATAACTACGAATTAACTACCGGGAATGGACTACCTGGCGGAGAGGGTGGGATTCGAACCCACGGTACACCGAAGCGCACAACGGTTTTCGAGACCGTCCGATTCAACCACTCTCGCACCTCTCCAAGTGACTGTTTTACTGTAAGTTAGTTGTTTTCCTTGGTTCTCTTCTTACAGTAGTTTACTAAAGTTTCCCCCTCTTCATTCCAGAAACAGTTATTTTAGTGGCTAATAATAAAAAAATCTGACGCTATTTCCATAGCGTTTTACCTGCCATTTCTTTTTTGTTCATCAATTTCAATGACAGCCTTGATATCAATATTCTTTCCCATTGTTGGCCAGCTGGGGGCAGGCTGGGAAAGCGCACAAGATATCATTGATATTTATGCCCCTTATGGGGTAGCATTTGAAGAAATTGCTGTTACTGAACGGTTTGTTGTGTAGAGCGTGTTTGAGAGATCTATTGAAAACCCAATGGAAAAACCGTGCCGAGTGATTGTGAGCTTCACGAGCACATGATGCAGGAAAGTCTGATAACATCTAATGGGAAAAGTTACTGGCTTGATCAGCTGAAAGGAAAATATCACAGAACTTCTATAATGGAAAACGTGCCTTGTGGTAATGAGGCAGTAAGTGTCGAGCAGTTACTTGCCAGACCAATAAAAAAAATATTCAATCCCTTCAGTCGCCTATCAAATCAGATTCACAACTTTTTTTTGAGCATCCTGATTGTCTTTAATGTATCTCCTGGTTGTCTGCAAACTTGAAAGTCCAGCAAGTACCTGAATATCCTTGGCGTTTCCGCCAACAGTTGAAATTTTTCGGGCTGCATTTGTAATGAAGGTTCGTCTGCCACTGTGAGAGCTGCATCCGACAAATCCGAATCTCTTGTAAAGGGCCTGAAACTGGTTTACAATCGCTTGAGGGGTTGTCGATTCCCTTCTTACCGTCCGGACCACAAAACTCTTGTACGGATCAAAAGCACGATAGTTAGTCGTTTCCTGATCCCACAAATTCAAAAGTGCTTGTCGAAGATTCTTGTTCATTGGAATAATTCTGCCAGGATTTCCTTTTGACACGTCATTGGCCAAAGTAATTTCATCTGAAAGTTTTCCTTCAGGAGTCAAAAGCATCTTCCATGTCAAGCTCGCAATTTCTTTAGCTCTTAAACCTGCTTTTACAGAAAGGAGAAAAATCACAAGGTTTCTCTTCCCGTTCCGATGGCTGAGCAGGTAATCCGATATGATATCAACCTGCTTTTTTGAAAGGGTTTTTGCTTGTTTCCCAATGCCCATAATTCAGCTTAAGCTGTTTATAAATAATGCAGTTATAAACATATTGCAATCTGTTATTCGAAAATTAAAGACGTCAAAAAGTGAACGTTATCCTGTTTGCCCTTTAACGTCTTTAACGTTCAATATTCCTATCGCGAAACAAAGTGAACTCTCTTGTTTCCACAACCTCTTCCTGGTTTATTTACGCTGCGTCTGTGTCAGTTCTGATTGCGCGGATTCGTTTTCTTATTTGACTGCAATCTCTTTTCCTGTTTTTGGTTTAGGTTCAATTTTCGGCACCTTGATTTTCAGTACCCCATTATCATAGGTTGCATCTATCTTACTTGCGTCTACATTTTCTCCTACTGTAAAACTTCTGCAAAGGCTTCCCCATGACCGCTCAATCCGGTGATATCCTTTTTTCTTTTCCTCCTCACTCTGGGTTCGTTCTGCGCTGATAGAGAGTACATCATCTTCCAGCGACACCTTGATATCCTTTTTATTGATGCCCGGCATATCGGCTTCGATGAAAATGGCTGTGTCATCCTCCCCGATATCGACCTTGAAAGATGGAGCGACAATGGAAGAAAAAAACGGTGAGACGTTATCATTAACAACGTCCTCAAAAAGCTTCAAAGGATCCCGTTTAAAAAGTGTCAGTGACATAGTGATATCTCCTTATTTGTATCATTTATGTGTATGTATTGCTTTTTAAGATTAAAAACACATAGTAAATATATGTATAATAGTGTACATTTCACAAAAGGTGAGACAAAAAAGGAGAGGTGCCGATATGCCAACCTTAAAAAATCATACTTGATGTCGAGAATGAAATTGGTTGTCCTCAGTGGTGGAGTTGGCAAACAGGTATCAAGATGCAGGTGTGCTGCTTGTGGAAATAAGGTTTTGAGTTTAAAGTTAAAATAGCGAGGTGAGTTATGTCACAAAAAGAGGCTCAAAGATTTATATCCGATCTTGGCACAGATTGGGAACTGCGAAACCGCTTGAAATCATTCATTGAAAAGGAAGGGTATATCTGTACAGTGAATGAATTCAGGAGGGCAGAATGGAATGAACTGATAAAATGCAATAACAGTGATGCAAATCACCATGAAAGCGTCAATCTGTCTGGATATGAACATTGGGTAGGGTGACAATAAAAAAGCCTCCGTTTAAAAGGAGGCTTTTTTATTGTCATTCTGAGCGGGAAACGAGACTCGAACTCGCGACCCCAACCTTGGCAAGGTTGTGCTCTACCAACTGAGCTATTCCCGCGTTATGAGGCATTAATATAAGGATATTTTATTTTTGTGCAACTCCTCCATACATTTTCTTTAAAATCGTTTTATCCATCAACCCATTGATGCTATTCTTTCATACTGCCCACAGCCCACAGCCTACAGCGCCAGTTCCCTCATAATTGTTTCCATGTCCTTGTCGCCCCGTCCCGAGAGATTAACCACAAGCAAAGAATCACACTTCATTTTCGGTGCTCTTGTAATGGCGTAGTGTATGGCATGAGCCGACTCAAGCGCGCAGATAATGCCTTCGGTTTCGGCCAGAGTTTTCAGGGCTGAAAGTGCCTTGATGTCGGTGACGGATGTATAGGTTACCAGTCCGAGTTCCTGTAGATAACAGTGTTCAGGGCCTACACCAGGATAATCAAGTCCGGCGGAGATGGAGTGTGCTTCCTGCACCTGTCCATCCTCATTTTGTAAAAGCTTTGTCATGGCGCCATGAAGTACACCAGGTGTTCCAAGTGTCAGAGATGCAGCATGTCGTGCCATCAGTCCTTCGCCAGCGGCTTCAATACCAACAAGTTCAATCTCTTTGGCATCGTTTAAAAATTCATAAAACATACCGATAGCATTACTGCCTCCTCCAACGCATGCAGCTATCACATTGGGAAGTTTGCCAGCTTGTTCTAAAATTTGTGAGCGGGTTTCGTGCCCTATGATGGCCTGAAAATCGCGAACAATCATTGGGTATGGATGCATGCCGACAACTGAGCCGATGATGTAAAATGTTTCTTCAGGATTATTCATCCAGTCGCGGATTGCTTCGCTTGTTGCATCTTTTAGTGTCTTGGAACCGCTTCCAACTGCACGGACTTTGGCTCCGAGGAGTTTCATTCTTGCAACGTTGGGTGCCTGCCGTATGATGTCTTCCTCCCCCATATATATGACACATTCAAGATCAAACAGAGCGCATACCGTTGCAGTGGCAACTCCGTGCTGCCCTGCACCGGTTTCAGCAATAACCCTTTTTTTACCCATGCGGCGGGCAAGCAGTACCTGGCCAAGTGCATTGTTGATCTTATGAGCCCCTGTATGGCAGAGGTCTTCGCGCTTAAGATAGATTTGTGCTCCCTGGAGCGTCCTGCTAAGCCGTTCAGCATGATAAAGCGGGGTAGGCCTGCCTACGTAATTACGGAGAAGGTCGTTCAGGGTAAACTGAAAAGTCGGATCGTTTTTAGCCTTGAGATACTCCGACTCAAGATCGGCCGCATTTTTCACAAGGGTTTCAGGGATGAACTTGCCTCCGAAACTGCCGAAATGTCCAGTAGTATCGGGGGCGGAATAGTCTATCGGCACCATAAAGTGGCTATATAGTTAAAGAATTATTAAAATGATGTTTACTGTCTTTCTGGAGATAAATCTCTGTAGAAAAAAAACTCACCATCGATTAATTAAATAATATATTTAATCTTTCATCAGCGACCATCACAATACTTTACTGGGAGAGAGTACGGCCTTGAAGTTTTATATTCGACAAACCCGGATAGTGACCATTTGCGGCATTTTGTTATTGGCAATACCTCTTTTTTGGGGGGCGTTGGGGCAAGCTGCTGAACGGTCAGAAAAGGGGGAGACGGGAATTTCTATTTCGGGAGATCTTAAAAGCACGGTGTTCTACTCCGCAAAGGATTCTGTCATCTACAACCTCGACAGACGGAACATGGAATTATGGGGGAATGCTCGTATTGACCATGAAGACGCCAATGTAAAAGCTCCGAAAATTATTATTGATCTTGATTCATCACTGTTTCATGCATACGGTGTTGCCGGTTCGTCAAAAAAGCCTGCAGAACCTGCGGTTTTTACTGACCCTCAAGGCAGTTTCAATGCTGAAACAATGAATTATAATTTTAAAACGAAAAGGGGAGAGACGACAAATGTTTTATCCTCTTCAAATAAAATTATTTTTAGCGGAGAGCACGTCACAAGGTTTGAGAATGGTGAGATGAACATCAATGATGGTACGTTTTCTACCTGCGATGATCACCCTCCTCATTGGTGGATTGCGTCGTCGAAGATGACCGTTATTCCCGATAACAGGATCATTGCAACCCCGATGATCATGTATATCAGGCCGGAGCTGTTTTCTGAGCGCATGCCTGCCATTCCTGTTTTGGCATTGCCCTATATGGCTTTTCCGTTAAAGGAAGGCAGATCCTCAGGTTTTCTCATACCCAGCATTGGTCATAACAGCGATATGGGTTATTTGTTGTCAAATTTCGGGTATTTCTGGGCCATTAACGATTATATGGATTTCAAGGTTGATGGTCAGTTGTCGTTAAATGGAAGTTGGGGTATAGGTGAGCGGTTTCGTTATAAAGAAAGCAATGCTTTTTCAGGAGAGATCTCAGGTGAGTATGTAACGTATCCAACGTACCATAACTGGGATGCGAAAATTATCCACAACCAGGTTTTCGATTCTTCAACCAGATTGGATGTCAATATTCTGCTGCAAAGCCCACCGCAGGGATACAGTCTGAATCAGAATAATTCGATTACCATGGTAACCCAGCAATCCAGTGCCCGAGCGGCCCTGGCTAAAACCTTCAACGATGAAAACAGCATTGCGGCACTTTCGTACAATCGTTCCGAAGACTTGAGCACTCTTGATGCAACCCAGACTATGGATGTACTGTTCTACCAGAACCGTATGTATCCCTTTCGTTCCGGTTCTTCAATTGACGACTGGAGGTCTGACGTTTCGCTATCAACAGGAGCCTCCTTCAGCGGGTCGTCTGCCTCGCAGACTTCTGCCACTTCATCCGGTTATGCAGCAAATGCCAATGTCGAGTTGGGCTTCTTTCATGAATTTGCGGAAGGGAACAAAGCTCTTTTTACCCAAGGAGTGAGTCTGCAAGCGTCACAACCGGTTTCCGGACTCTATAATTTTGCTTACAGCGGTACAAGTGTTGTCTTTCCTCTTCGAATGCAATCAACCCTGTTTCATTATTTTAACGTTAATCCCAGTCTGACCTTTATCCATTCGTTGTCTGCCGATGGTGCCAATAACAACGTTTCAACAACCGTTTTTGCTGTTGATGCCACTACGCGGCTTTACGGTACCCTTGAGACGGGGTTTCTGGAAAACCTTTTTGGGCTTGATGCATTGCGCCACACTTTTATTCCCGCCATCAGCTACCTTTGGAATCCACCCTTTACCGGCAGCGCATATAATTATTATGGAAATGTCTATGACTGGACCGATCCGCAGTTGTTTGTCCGGTTAAACAATACTACATACGCTGGCATTCCCGGAGGGCAAAGCAAGATTGGTATTGCTTTAAAAAATCTATTACAGGGTAAAATCAGGGGTTCTGCGCCCTCAGGAGAAGATGACTCTGCTGTTAAAGAAGAGAGCGTTCAGCTGTTCTCTTTCAACGCTTCGACGGCCTACAATTTTAATGCTGATGCCTTTCATCTCGATCCGCTGACTCTGACAGCATCAAGCAATGTTCTGTCACCGAACCTTCTTTTCAGTGCAGGTACCATGTATGATATTTACAGTTACAATTCGCTGACCGGGGACAGGGTCAACCGCCTTTACAGTGATGATGGAAATGGATTATTTCGCTTTATCAAGGGGTTTCTTAACATGAGCTTCGGTATTCAGGGTAACGGCGAAACTTCTTCTTCAGCCTTTCCTGCGGTAATGCCAGTCGCTCCGCTTTTTGCGTCGAATTCTTCACAGTCGATATTCCTTGAGCGCTTTAATGCGGAATATTTCAATACCATTAATTTCCGCCAGCCCTGGCAGTTCCAGTTTTCTTTGTTTCTGCAATCAGATAAAAGTAATCCTCTTGCACCGGTAACAACTTCGCTGATTAATGCATCAGCAAAGGAGTCTTTATCCAGGGAGTGGCAAATTGTTTTGAATACCGGGTATGATCTTCAAAACAATCAGTTCGTATTTCCCATGCTGCGCCTTAATCGAGATCTTGATTGCTGGCAGATGAGCTTATTGTTTATTCCGTTTGGACAGTTCAGGAGCTACGCCATCCAACTTGGTTTGAAATCTCCCTTTAGCAATTTCAGCGTTAAAACCGGAACCGGATCAGCGTATTAAAATATTTTCAGACAGTTTTCTGAATCAACTCCAGAATCCTTTTCAGCCGGTCGTTAAACTCTTCATGAGCATCGTGGTGGATGCAGTGAGCTGCCTTCGGGATAATAAATGCTCCTGCCTGTGGCAGCAGTTGCTGAAATTCAGGTATGATTTTGTGAGGCGGGAGAGCTGTATCTTCAGCACCCCAGACAAGAAATGCTGGCCCTTTGTAATCGCAGGGTTTTTTAAGATGATCGAGCCTGAAATCAAGAGGCCTTCTGGACGGAGAAAGGATAGGCCATTGGGCTCCTTTGTCCTGAAGCGGAAGGGTAAATTGATTGATGAGCTTTTCATCAACTTTGTTCTGATTATAGTAGGTTGGCATCAGGCTCTGGCTTACTCCCATAGGATTAGCAAACGCTGAAAACAGTACTTCACCAATCAGAGGAGAGCCTACAAGGCCGAAAAATATACTGGTCATTCCCTCCATAGTATCCCCAAAAAGGCCGGAAGGGTTTGCAAGGATAAGCGCCTTGACTTTTTCGGGTTTATGGTGGGCAAAATAGATGCCGCTTGCCCCGCCCATCGAATGTCCCACAATAATGATCTTATCCAGTTTTTTCAGGTAAAGAAAAGCTTCAATTTGTGAGGCGAACAGTTCAAGACTGTAACGGACATTTGGTTTCTGTGATTTCCCGAATCCTATCAAATCCATCGCATAAATTTTATGCTCATGAGCAAACTCTGGAATATTTAGGTCCCAGTGTTCAATCATTCCGCCGTACCCATGAATAAAAAGAATCGGAGTTTTTTCAAGGTTATCTTTGCCGCATTCCTGATATCGAATTTCTGCTTCATCTTCAGGTGAGAACTGCCACAAAAAGTATTGATCTTTCAACGGGTTACTCATAATAAATACAGTAATATTCTTGTAGGGATAAAACTTATAGAACAATATATCTGTTACAAGGTACAACTAAAAGATATTGGTTAATACGCGGAATAGGGTTAAGTTTATCCTATTTATAAAAATTCAATTCTATGCTTCAGGTTTCAAGAAAATTTGAATATGGACTTCATGCGGTTACTTACCTGGCAACCAAAGGTTTGGACAGGGTAGTCACTGTCAAGGAGATGGCAGAAGATATCGGATTTTCGCAGGAGTTTCTTTCAAAGGCGATGCAAAGTCTAAAAAGGGCGGGTATTGCAACCTCAGTTCAAGGTGTCAAGGGCGGGTATAAGCTGGGTCGGACGACAGCTGAAATCACAATTGCTGATATTGCTATCGCCATAGAGGGAAAGCCGCATATTGTGCATTGTGGAGTGGAGGCGAGCAGCTGTGAAATTTTTTCTTCATGCAGCCACAGGGGTTATATGAACAAACTGCAGGGAAAAATTCAGGATCTATTGACTGAGACTTCAATTCAATCGTTACTCCAGCAGATAACCCTGTAAACGAAGAGTTGTAAAAAAAAGGTTTTTTCCTTCCCTTTGTTCTGCGTTTATTACCTCGCGGGGCAGGCTTGCTATGCTTGAAGGTATCCTCGGTCAATCAATTAATGCACAAGATTATTTTTCAATCATGACCACTCTTAGGCTCAACAATTCAGCCGTTGCTGAAACGAGTCTGCCGGATATTGTCCTTAAAGGCATCAATACTCATAATCTCGCAAATATTTCGGTTTGTATTCCTCGAAACCGCTTTGTGGTCCTTACTGGCGTCAGCGGATCGGGTAAATCAAGTCTTGCGTTCGATACCCTCTATGCAGAAGGTCACCGTCGTTATGTGGAATCTCTTTCCGCCTATGTTCGACAGTTTCTTGAACGAATGCCACGGCCGGATATTGACAGTGTAGAAGGAATCGCTCCGGCTATTGCTATCGAGCAAAAGCCTATTCCTAAAAATCCACGCTCCACTGTTGGTACGGTGTCCGAGATTTATGACTATCTCCGACTGCTCTATGCCCGAATTGGCAAAATTTATTCTCGAGATACCAATGAACTTGTTTTGAAGCATACTCCGGATGATGTGAGCATGCAGGCCGGTTTTTTTGACGAAGGTACAAAGTTTTATGTAGGATTTCTTTTTCCTGCTCACGAGGATGCAGGTCACCATACCTGTTCGGCTCAGGATGAAATAGCGAATCTTCTGAAAAAAGGTTTTTTCAGGGTAGTCGCTGGCGATGAGGTGCTTGACCTTAACAATGAGCTGATTTGCAAGCGGGTACTTGAGATGCCGAATGCAGAACGTTCTTCACTTCTTGTTCTTGTGGACCGTTTTGTTGCGAAGAACGATGAAAAGGTTTTCAGCCGCGTTTCTCAGGCTGCGGAAAGCTGTTTCAATGAATCCGGCGGGTATGCCGCTCTGAAAGTTGTCGGAGGAAAAACCTTCATGTTCAGCGATCGGCTTGAATTGAATGGTATTGAATATCAGGAGTTATCTCCTCAGCTTTTTGCTTTCAATTCGCCGATAGGTGCCTGTACAACCTGTCAGGGATTTGGCCGGATTGCCGGTATAGATGAGGATGCAGTTGTTCCTGACAAGTCACTAACGCTTGAAGAAGGTGCCATTGCGTGCTGGAACTCAGAAAAGTACCGATGGAATTTAAAACAGTTGCTTTCTGTTGCTCCAGCTTTTGGTATTCCCCTTGATGTTCCCTACGAAAAGATTTCGTATGCGCATAAGGAGATTATATGGAAAGGATTGCCTGATGAGCGTTTTAAGGGTATCTGGCCTTTTTTTGCTGAAATAGAGAAGGATGCCGGCTACAAAATGCATTACCGGGTTTTTTTAAGTCGTTACCGCGGTTATGCAACCTGTCCTGATTGTGAAGGGAGCCGTCTTAATCCTGATGCAAGACTGGTGAGAGTATCGGGTTGCCAGATCGGAGAAGTGGCGCGCATGAATATTGCCGAAGCTTCTGAATTTTTTCGCAACCTTGACATTTCACCTTTTGACCGCAAAGTGGCTGAAGTTATTCTGCAGGAAATCATCAAACGGCTTGGCTATCTGCTCGATGTCGGATTGAATTATCTTACGCTTGACCGATTGACTCATACACTGAGCGGCGGCGAGTTTCAACGCATCAATCTTTCAACATCTCTTGGTTCTCCGCTGGTCGGTGCAATCTATATTCTTGATGAACCGAGCATCGGTCTTCACCAGAGTGATTCTGCACGCTTGATTACACTGCTCAGGCGGTTGCGCGATCTTGGTAATACAGTTGTTGTAGTAGAGCATGACCGTGAAATTATCGAGGCTGCAGATGAAGTCATCGACCTTGGTCCTTATGCCGGGCGTCTTGGAGGTGATGTGGTTTTTCATGGCTCGGTATTGGAGATGAAGGAGCACGGCACATCTCTTACGGCACAGTATCTCAACGGCACGAAACGGATTGCAGTACCACACAAGCGTAAAGCGCCGGATTTTACTTCCTGCATTGAAATTACCGGTGCCATGCAGAACAATCTGAAGAATATCGATGTTCGCTTTCCTCTTGGCATCATGACCTGTGTTACTGGTGTCAGTGGTTCAGGCAAGTCCACTCTTGTCAACGATATTCTTAACAAGGGGATTCTGAAAGAAAAAGGAGGACTGAAGGAGAAAGTTGGAACCCATCGCTCAATTTCAGGAACATGGCTCGTTGATCGGGTTGAGCATGTCGATCAGTCTCCGATTGGAAAATCGAGTCGCAGTAACCCTGTAACCTACCTCAAGATATTCGATGATATCCGTACTCTTTTTGCGCAGACGAAAGATGCCCGGCAAAGAGGCTTGAAGGCGGGTTATTTTTCATTCAACATTCCCGGCGGTCGTTGTGAAACCTGTGCAGGGGAGGGCAGTGTCCATATTGAGATGCAGTTTCTCGCAGATATCGAAGCTGTTTGTGAGGATTGCAGGGGACTGCGTTACAAACCGGATACCCTTGAGGTCAAGTACCAGGGACTTTCCATTGCCGAGGTGCTCGATATGACTGTCGAGGAGGCTATTGTATTTTTCCGGAACGAGAAGGTGATTGCAAGAAAACTCATGGTACTCGATGAGGTAGGGCTTGGTTATATCAGGTTGGGTCAATCGTCAAGTACCCTTTCGGGTGGAGAAGCCCAGCGCCTGAAACTGGCAAGCTTCATTGCCCGCGCTGACGTTGAACATACGCTCTTTATTTTTGATGAGCCTACAACCGGTCTTCATTTTGAGGATATCAACAAGTTGATCAGGTGTTTTGAAAAACTTCTTGAACAGAATAACACTCTGGTCATTATTGAACACAATCCGGATATTATCATGCAAGCTGACTGGGTTATTGATCTTGGTCCTGGTGCGGGGGATAAAGGTGGCACAATTGTGGCGGAAGGCACTCCGGAAGAGATTGCTGCAATTGATCACTCCCTGACCGGCCGCTATCTCAAACCCTCGCTTGAACGTTGAACGGGCTTTTCTTCCCTCAACTTTTCAACGGATGGTCTTCAAGCGTGCCACCGTGCAGCCGGATATGAGGAAAGTGAGACTGCGCAGTTCGTTCTACCCATACCTGGCTCCCTTTACTGAACTCATTCTCATTTGCCGCTACTGAGAGCCGGTTTTTTGCAAGTGCTGAGATTTCCTGCAAAAGAGCCGCAAGCTGCCGGTCTTCGGCTGTCGCCGTGTCGTCCTGCATTTTCGAAAGGGTGCTTGCAAGCTTTTCCATGGCGACTTTACCGATAGTGTAAAAGAGTGCTTGATCTCTTGTTGTATGTAATTCTTCTGGCATAGGCATATCATTTGTAATGAATGAGAAATGTACTTTCTGAAATAAAGAAACTTTTGGAAGAGACAATATTTTTTTTATTATTACAGTGTTCCTTTAGCACTCGCAGTGTTTGAGTGCTAAAGGCATGAAAAATCAAAAAAACAATTCAATAGTATCTTACTATTAATCTAAAACCAAAACAAGAGAAGACAATGAACTTGAAACCCTTAGCTGATCGAGTTATTGTTAAACCTGCACCGGCAGAAGAAAAAACCAAAGGCGGACTTTTCATTCCCGATACCGGAAAAGAAAAACCGCAGTATGGTGAAGTCGTGGCAGTAGGAGCAGGCAAGATTGCCGATAACGGCCAACTGCTTCAAGTAGAGGTTAAAGTAGGCCAGAAAGTGCTGTACGGCAAATATTCTGGTACTGAAGTCAGTGTCGAAGGTGAGGATTACCTCATTATGCGCGAGTCTGACATTTTTGCTATTCTCGGCTGACCCGTTCCCAAAATTTTAACAAAAACTTACAGGAGGAATCTGTTACAATGACTGCTAAAGATATTCTTTTTGATGCTGAAGCCAGGGCCAAACTTAAAGTTGGCGTTGACAAATTGGCAAATGCTGTGAAAGTAACCCTCGGACCTGCCGGACGCAATGTGCTGATTGATAAAAAATTCGGTGCACCGACCTCAACCAAAGACGGTGTAACCGTTGCAAAAGAGATCGAACTTGCTGACGCTTTTGAGAACATGGGTGCTCAGATGGTTCGTGAAGTTGCATCGAAAACCAGTGATGTCGCTGGTGATGGTACAACCACAGCAACAGTACTTGCTCAGGCAATCTACCGTGAAGGTCTGAAAAACGTTACTGCAGGTGCCCGTCCGATTGATTTGAAGAGAGGTATTGACCGCGCTGTTAAAGAGGTGGTTCAGGAGCTGAGAAACATCAGCCGCAATATCACCGGCAAAAAGGAGATCGCTCAGGTCGGTACTATTTCTGCCAACAACGATCCTGAAATCGGCGAACTTATTGCCGAAGCGATGGACAAGGTCGGCAAAGACGGTGTCATCACTGTTGAAGAAGCTAAAGGCATGGACACCGAGCTAAAGGTTGTTGAAGGTATGCAGTTTGACCGTGGTTACCTTTCTCCTTATTTCGTGACCAATTCTGAAACAATGGATGCCGAGCTCGAAGATCCGCTGATTCTTATTTATGACAAAAAGATCAGCAACATGAAGGAGCTTCTTCCGATTCTTGAAAAATCCGCACAGACCGGCCGTCCCCTCGTTATTATTTCTGAGGATATCGAAGGCGAAGCTCTTGCAACGATTGTTGTCAACAAGCTGAGAGGTACTCTGAAAGTATGTGCAGTCAAGGCTCCTGGCTTTGGCGATCGCCGCAAGGCCATGCTTGAGGATATCGCTATTCTTACCGGTGGTACTGTTATTTCCGAAGAGAAGGGCTACAAGCTTGAAAATGCAACAATCTCATATCTTGGCCAGGCTGGTCGCATTACTGTCGACAAGGATAACACTATCATTGTTGAAGGCAAAGGTACTGCAGACGAGATCAAGGCCCGCATCAACGAGATTAAGGGACAGATTGAAAAATCAACCTCAGATTACGACACTGAAAAGTTGCAGGAACGTCTTGCAAAACTTTCAGGAGGCGTTGCTGTTCTTAATATCGGTGCTTCAACCGAAGTTGAGATGAAAGAGAAGAAAGCACGTGTTGAAGATGCATTGCATGCAACTCGCGCGGCTGTTCAGGAAGGTATCGTTGTCGGTGGCGGTGTTGCTCTTATCCGTGCTATCAAAGGTCTTGACAGAGCAGTTGCAGACAATGAAGATCAGAAAACCGGTATTGAAATTATCCGCCGTGCTCTTGAAG
>Ga0208385_1000067_pt1 | contig 26136 bp, 25 predicted proteins | sample CryBogCBH11Jul08_FD_184602 | JGI IMG/M metagenome (GOLD analysis project Ga0208385, IMG submission 184602) | Freshwater microbial communities from Crystal Bog, Wisconsin, USA - CBH11Jul08 (SPAdes) | ecosystem: Environmental > Aquatic > Freshwater > Lake | place: Crystal Bog, Wisconsin, USA... | reverse complement strand
AGCATGGTTTGATTGCGGCGGAAAGTGACATCTGCAAGCCGCATATTGATATGTGGGGCGATACATTTGGATCAAAGGGTTTATTGTTTCGATGGAGCACTGGAGAGTACAAGAATGACAAGGCTCCCGATTATGCTAACGGAGCAATAGATACTGGGAGAGCGATCGGAACAGGGCGGTCGAATACAAAAAAAATTCTCAGCAAGTATCCAGCATCGCTTTACCCAAACAGCGCGGCGGCAGTAGCAAGCTCATATTCCGGCGGCGGAAAAAATGACTGGTTTTTGCCAAGCAAGGATGAGTTAAATGAGCTATATGTGCAGTATAAAAAAGGCACTGTTGGCGTTTTTGCCGATGCCTTTTACTGGAGTTCTTCGGAGTACCATGAGGGTAATGCATTTGACCAGTACTTCGTGGATGGGTTCCAGTACCTGTACATTAAGACAGGCTACAGTCGGGTTCGTCCTGTACGAGCTTTTTGACCATTTATCCCTTTAACCATTTGAGACTTGAACGAAGCAACCCGCCTGACCAGCGGGTTTTTTATTGATATTTGATATCCCTACCGAAACGCATGCCTTTTTCGGGATCAGTATGGTCCCAGCTGCTTAACTGATCGCGCAAAAAAAGAGTGTAAAAAGCAGTGAGCGGTTTTGTTGCCAACGAGGGATTCATGGCAGCATAAATCGCTCTGTCAAAAATCGTATCTCACTCCTGCAACGATGTCATGGCCTGTCCAAACCAGCGAGTCATTCATGACGCTATGAAGCCCCTCAGGCTTGAGATACCGGTATCCAAGATCAACAGTAACCCCATGAGTGACCTTGACGCAAATACCGGCTCCAACCTGCCACGCAAACGCAGTCTGGTTCATAAAATCATTGCCGGTGTGAACGTCGACTAAACCTGCTCCAGCCATGACGTAGGGAGAAACACTGCCGTCTGCATTGAAATCGTAATATCCGTTACCCATAACGGTCAGAAATGACATATCCCCCCACTGCGGGTGGAAATCGGAATATTTATGAGACTGGTAACCAACGCCAAGCTCCAGACGTCCCGGATTGATATTGCAGCCGATTGCGCCATTGACCACAACGCTATTGTTCAGCTTGTCTTCGATATTGCCCCTCCATAATGCATTTTCAGTCAGGCCCAGGCCAACAGAACCGCTGACATAATAATTGTTTGCATAAACAGGAACTGTCAGCATCGTGGACATAAAAACAGCAGTGAGAAAAAGAAACAGATGTTTTTTCATTTTATAATTTATTTGGCTGAAAACTCACATTAATTGAATTTAAAACTGCAAGTTACATAAAATTGAAGAAATACAGACCGTGGAAAGTGAGCCCGGTACAATACTATATAAGGAGCTTTTTTTGAGGGCGGCCCCGCCTACTGCCAATAAAGCAGCGAGGAAAGAAATCAACCAGACCAAATAACTATTCATACTGCTCACTACCCTGCTGTTTGTATACCTTGAGAGATCTGCAATGAGATCAATCAGAGCTCATTAGTCTCCACCCTTACAGGAATTTGAATTGAAATACAAAAAGCCCCGACTTGCGAAGGGGCTTTTCTTTTATAAAAGAACAACGAATTTTATACCGAGCAGGAAAGAGCTTACTTTGCTGCTGGTGCTGCTGCATCGGCTGGTTTAGCGTCTGCTTTCTTGGCTGATTTCTTTGTTGCTTTCTTCTTTGAAGATTTCTTCTTTGCTTTTGGAGCAGGTGCATCTGCCTTTGCCTCTGTTGTTACTGCCGGCTTTGTGTCTGCTGCTTTGTCAGCTGCGAAAGAAACACCACCAAAAAGACCGGAGACAGCAAGAGAGACGATAACGCCTGCGATGAAATTCTTTTTCATTTTGTATGAATTTTGGGGTTGGTTAATTCTCAGAAACCAGGACAATCCTGCCTCCTCCTTTTATTACGCAAGAGCATTTCATTTTCTTTCATAATATCTTAAAGCACTCAATTTATTTCATTTAAATTGCCGCAATATATTCGTATATTCTGAAGTTGCAATTTTATCCTTTTGGTACTGCTTGCCCAATATGTACGCATAACAGAAACCTCGTTTCAAATTTTTATGCGATATGAAAAAACTCTTTAGCCTGAAAATGTACCTTGCCACCTGCTTCACGGCTATCGTGATCAGTTGCGCGATGGTTATGCCGGCTGCAGCGGCGGAAAAACTGAACAAGCCTAACCAATACGCCGAGGCAAGCTCAAATGATACACACCTTAAAACAATCGGTATCATTGGCGGAGTCAGCTGGGTATCATCGCTGGAGTATTACCGGCTTATGAATCAGATGGTCCGCAATAAACTGGGAGGGTTGCACTCTGCTCAAATTCTGATGTATTCTATTGAGTTTGCTGAATTCGCCCGGCAGGAGCGGCTTGCAGACCAGGGTGACTGGAGACCATTGAGAAAAATAATGATTGATGCTGCTGAGCGGCTGAAAAACGGTGGAGCTGATTTTATTGTCATAGCCTCAAACACCATGAACTCAAGTGCTGAGGATATTGAGGAAAAAGTAAAGATCCCTGTTTTGCATATTGCTGACGCAACAGGAAAAAAGATTAAAGAACAGGGCCTGAAGTCTGTCATACTTCTGGGTACGACTTACACAATGGAAAGCAATTTCTACCGTGACCGGCTTGAGAAAACGTATGGACTCAAGGTCATTGTGCCCGACAAGGCCGACCGGGATTACATCAACACGGTTATTTTTGATGAATTGTGCGCTGAGAAGATCAACAAAGCCTCCAAGGAGCACTACATACGGATTATCAATCGACTTGTAAAAGAGAAGCACGCTGAAGGTGTCATACTGGGATGTACCGAAATCCCTTTATTAATAAAACAGGAAGATGTCAGTGTGCCGGTATTTGACACAACGGCCATTCATGCTGAAGCTGCCGTAACCTATTCCCTGACAGGAAAACAATAGTAACCTAGACCTTGCAGCTTGCTCTTTTACACGAACGCCGGACAAAGGAAAAGCCCCGATTTGCGCAAGGGCTATTTTGAGATGGCTGTTTAATTCAGCAGACCCTAACTACTCTTTTCTGCCAAGCGCTATGCTCGGTTTTATTAAGTATGTGACTCGCAAATGGGTGTAAATGGGTGTTTCATTGGTTTATGTTTCGAACCGACACTCTTCAAATCACTCCAGAGATCCTGAGATTGATTGCTCAGATCGACGAGTTTTCCCGTGAACATGAGCACATTACGATTGGCGATGCCATTAAGTTTACCTGAACAGGGAGATAACCCGATTCTGCGTTTCGCGTTCTTCCGTCTTTGACGGTAAATGAAAGGTCGGTTTGAGCCAGCTGCTCGACTAAGGTTTGCCTAAGGACTTTACCTCTAAAGCTCTTCTATTATCAATTTACCCCATATTTTTCTGCTGTATCATCAACTACCGGAGCCAGAACGCACCTGCAGTTCGGATGCTGAGGCGGTTCGGTTGCTCCACAGGGGAACTCATCACCGATATCCTGGCTTTTCTCCGCTGAAGAGCTCAACGCAGTGGCATCCCTCCCTGTCTATAATGGATTTTGGTTTTAGTATCAAAAAGGATGGATTTTATTAGTTGAAATAATGCGTATGCTTTTTTACATCATAGCGTAACACAAGGAGAGATAATCATGAGAGCAATCAGCACAACATAGTTACGCAAGAACCTCAAGAAATACATGATCTTAGCAACCAAGGAAACAGCTGTTCGAACTGGTTCAGTTGACCAAAATATTGACCATGCGGTCTTTTGAGACCATTTGAGCTACAAGCCGACAATTAGTTAGACCGACAGGCTGCTAACCTGACATCGACATTTTCAATTCTCGTCATGCGATCGACCTGTAAGATTTGACTGTTAATCATAATGTTTTTATTACATTTAGGCGCTATATGATCAAATAGGTATATTATTTTTTTCAAATCAAGTTTTTCAAGAGTTTTCCCCATCATTAAAACAGGAAAGAACTATGAAACGCAAATTATTGACAATAATGGTTGTCGGTATTTGTGCAGCCCCTTCGCTTGCCCATGCCGCAACTCCTTATGTGAGCGCCAACGTCGGTTTGGGACTTACAGGAAATTCAAGTGATTCGGACAGTAACGTCATTAGCTACAAAACCAGTGTACCTTTCGGCGGCGCTGTCGGTTTGAAAAGCGACGAATACCGACTGGAGGCTGCTCTCGGCTATGTGTCCAACAGTATAGACAAACTTAATGGCACTTCCCTTAGTGGGGACAAGATCTCGTTCTTCTCATATATGGCAAACGCTTACTACGATTACGCTTTAAATAAATCAAGCTTTACGCCCTATGTGATGGGAGGTATCGGCGGTGCATCAATCACTCCAAAAGGTCCAGATATCAGTGATACTGCCACTAAATCTGTTTTCGCTTGGCAGCTCGGCGCCGGTATCGGCGTAAAGGCTACTGAAAACGTCGTGTTTGATCTGGGTTATCGATATTTCAAGCCCTCGGCATATACTAGTAATGACGGAAGCAAAACAACCTTGTCAAGCAGCAACATCATGCTAGGAGTGAGATACAACTTCTAAATCACCTGCAAGTAACGCATTAGCGTGTGTTATTCGTCGTATATCCACTAAAACCCCAGTAATGCACTGGGGTTTTTTATTGGTGCAACCGCCAGAGCGCATTCACTTGGAGCTGAAAGTCCTCTAATCGCTATGCAAGGGGAAAAATCAGGGGAATGCTGACAACCTCATATCAGGTTATAGTTTGCAGCACGCTTTGCTATACTATTTTGCAGGGAATTACAGCATCTTCATCATAAGAATAAGTTGCGCATAACCGATGATATCCATCAGCAATGATAACCTTGCCATGGGGGGCGTCACGTACTAAGAGAAGTGGTGCAATTTCCTGGCCGGATTCTATTTTCTGCTGATCTTTTTCAACATGAGAATTGCTGACGCCAAGAAGTGATAGCCCGGATGCTCTGAAAATATCTTTCGCCTTGAATTCAGATATTTGAGCTTTTTTCAATTTCTTCACAATCTTTTTTGCAACTGATTCCTCAAACATTAGACTCAAATAGGATTTTGCCGCAGGGTAGTCATGAGCTTCTGGCTCACTCAACCATTTTATTACAACGCTTTTCTTGGCCATTGGTTTTCCTCCATCCTTGATTGTCCTAATATTGTCCGCAGAAGCATTATTGACGTTCCACCCGCGGATTTTTTAGTTGCTTTCTATACTTCATTATTGCAAAAACAATGACTAAACCATGCTGTACTGGTCATGCAAATGTACCATAAACGGTGTGATTGGCATACGATTCTCATCTCCTGAACAATTTATAGCTTGGGCCCCTGATTCGATGAAACGTTATCCCAGAATTCCTGATATCGCCTGCTATAATGAACATCCCTCAGTTTTCTATTATCCAGCACCATCCTCAATCCCCCAATGAATGTGCTCCCAAGCTCTTTCATGCAGGAAATAGCCTATTGTTGTATAGATGTTGCTCACTACCACAAATCCAACAGCAATGCGCGCTGTTCCAGTGAACAAGTAAATCGCTATAAAATCAAGAATCATGACGACAATGCGGTAGGTTAACGCCTTGACTACTGACCTGCTGACTTTGACGGTTCGTGGCATGGCACACTTTTCATTGATTATCGGGTATTTTGTTACCATAGAAACGCTGTAATGCGTGGTAAAATTCAAACCCTTACCTCAATAATATCATCCCAGCCCACCTGAGAATGGCACAATTAAAAACGCCTATCCCTCTAACCAATTGAATTGAATTTACTTGACTTTTAATCAGACATTTGTGGCCTGAACAGCTTTCTCGCCGATCCTCTTGGCACTCTCCTCCCTTCCGCTCGGCTATACATTTTGACGGCTCGGAAACTTTATCAGCGGTGAACTTTATGGCAGGATAACGGATGCCTTTATCGGTATGTATTTTCCGCTTGCTCCAACGCATGCACTTCGGCATCCATCACAACTCTATGAAGCATTTTTCGAAGGAATAGTGCTTTTTGCTCTACTCTGGTCACTCCTCAAAAAATCATTGTTCCCTGAATTTCTTTCCGGAATCTACCTTTTCGGTTATGGCCTTGTGCGTTTTTTTATTGAGTTCTACCGCGAACCGGACATTCAGCTCGGCTTCACTGTAAAGGGTATCAATCAGTTTATCCCATTTTAATGGCAGACGCCCCTTATTTCCCTCACCTTGAAGGCGTAAAACAAAAAGCGATCCTTCTGGGCCTTCTGTAATTCCTTCAGCGGAAAGACGGCTTATAATCTCGTTACGAATACCTTTTTTCATGGTCTCGGTCAGTTTACATGTTAAATGAAGAAGACCGGCCTCCCAACAGGTTCCGATTGTGGCGTCTACTAATGCATTCCCATTCTTGTGATCGCGAAGAACTTCCAAAAGAAGCTCAAAAGGGTGATCATCAAGCTGAAAAAGCACTCCTATTGATAGTCTCCTTCATTACAATTTTCGGCAGTGCGAGCGGAAATTTTGAGGGGTCTTCGCGTTCTGCGGTTGAGCTGCAGAATGGGCATTCATCCCTGCTTTCGACAGTGAACCACATTGACTGATAGCCGTGCTGACCGGGAGTATTGCGGAAAACTTCGGGGAATACCCAATAGTCGGGCACCATGCTCATGCAGAGGTATGAAAGTTTTTGGGCAAGTGCTGAAGCCAGAAACTTTGATACGCTCAGTTCGGGCCTATTCTGCTGCAGCAGGGAGAGTGCGAGCTTGACTGTTGCCGAGTCGAGATGATGGATATCGGCGATGATGGCAGGTTCTGCTGACAGGCGGCCTGTGCCGTAATCTACGTCGGCGTCGGGCCGTGAGAGTGCTTCGCGAACACCTCCGGTTGCGCATTCCATGCATGGTGTCTTACCGGGAATGCAGATGATGATTTCTCCGCCCTCTGCTCCGCGGTAGAGTGCTGCAAAGAGTGCCGGCTTGTTGCAGTAATAGGCGTAATGATTGAGGCGTGACTGGGCATAGGGGTCGTCGGTCAGGGCAATTATGAGGTCGACAGAGCTGATTACAGCTCCAAGCCGCTCGTGACCGACACCGGCAAGATCGGTTTCGCACGGCATGATTTCAACCGTAGGATTGATATTCTGCAGATGGCGGGTGAGCGCTGAAACTTTTGTGCATCCGATATCGCCAGTGTAATAGGTTGTACGGCAGATGTTTTCGGCCTCTACATTTTCACCATCGACAAGAACAAAACGCCCGATGCCTGAGCGGGCAAGAGACTCCGTGACATAGGAGCCGCCTGAACCGAGCCCCACGACCAGCACCGACTTCTCCATGAGCTCTTCAGAGAGGATGCCGGCGCTCCGTGCAAAGAGGGCGCTAGTCATCGAGATTGTTGATGCTCATTGGAAAAATCTGGTACTTGTTGAGCAGCAGGCCTGACATTCCGGTTGCCCAGAGAACTGATTTTGCGTATGCCTGCTTGAGCGTGGCCCGACCGCTATTGTAGCGGGTACCGAAACATATCTGCCCGTTTCTGTAGATATGGCCCAGATGAGCTGAGCGATATTTTTCCTCGACTTTCGGCTCAAGCACCAGAACCTGGTAGTAGGAGCCATCGAAGTAGGCGAACATCCTGTAGGTGATGCCATAGGTACACTGAAATGAATAAAGCCAGCCCTGATACCCTTCGGGTGTGGTATGAGGAATTGTTGAGGATGGCATGAAATCATGCACGATGAGGGCCTCTCTTTCCGTGCGTCCATGAAAGGTATCCTGCTGAACTTTGGACATCGTGCGGCGTTCTTCATCTCCGGCCTCCCCGGCCATAATCATCTTGCCCTCCTTTGAGACAAGAATGGTTTTTTGCTCATCGGAAGGCTGCATCCGCCCTTCGGCCTGTGTCTGCAGGACGGCATCCCGAAGTGCATTAAGGTCAATCTGGTTGCTCATAGTGTTTCTCCTCTCTTTTGTTTTGATGTTGCATGGTCTGCATTTTTCATCTTCTCTCTGGCTTTTTTGAGCAGTTTCTTTCGTTCTCTCCGCCACCTTTTGCTTCCTAGCCTAAACCGAGACGCGAGATGCGAGATTTTATCCTTGCACTTTTCGTCAATCAATGAGGATGTGAGTGCCATCACAATGCGCTCGACCGGATCGCAATTGATGCTCCAAGTCACCGGCACCGCCCTGGTTTCGCCATCAAGGCCGGAATAGATGATATTCGGCGCTCCCTGCGGAAACAGTTCGCCTCCCATGATGATGTACTCGTGACCGTCGCATTGCAGCGAATAGGCGAGGCTGAGGATTTCGTCAACAAAGATGCGGCTGCCCACAGTACTGGCAATCGCCGACTTGCAGTTACCATTTGCCACTATATGCTCAGCTACCCTTTTGAGACAGTCGCGCAATGGTACGATGAAGAGCGATGTCTCCCTTATCTCTACCTCACTGCCAAAGACGCTGCGGGACCGTTCAGCAAAAAAAGCACTCAGCTTGCCTTCTGCCAGAGCAAGTTCATGACTCCTCAGGCCACGAACATCCTCCCTATTGGCGGTGACTATGGGCATGAAAAACTTTCCCATGTGCTGGTTGAGCTGAAGCGCATTTGCCGCGGCACTCCGGTCGCCGGCGGACGGCTGGTCAAGCGAAGCTGGATGGGAGTGAACCACTCCCTTGTACTCAAGGTTTGTTTCCCGTTCTATCTGCGGCGCCCTGCGGCACATCTCCCTTGAAATGGTGTAGGTTACCGAGGAGGAACGGGCACCTTCGTCCGGCATGAAGAGTGCAGCTACGTTCCTGTTTATCGGGCCGAACAGGAGCCCGCCACGCTCCGGCTCATGGCGGGCAATGTGGAACTCAATGGCTTCGAGCACCTCGTCGAATATTCTCATACCTCTCCGCTTTGGATTCTGTTTTTGTAATCGGCTACTCCTCGCTCTCTTCGGCTTCCTTACTTTTTTTTATGGCTTCTTTTGCCGCATCCTTTTTGTCGTACTCTTCACGCAGGGCTTCGTAGGTTTTCTGGGTGAGGGCAACGGCTGCGATGGATTCGATATGGCGTGAGTAAAGGTTCATGGCACTGACGAGCATGTTGTCGATGATCGCTAAAGGCGGTTCGACATTTTCGACATCAACGATGGCCTTATAGCAAATTCGGCCGTCATCCTTTACATATATTCGGCCGCCATAGATATAGGTATCGTTCAGGAAGTTGAAAAAGAGTGCGGTATCTACGGACTTGCCTGCTATGACACTGAACGGTGCATAGAGGTAGATAAAAAGCAAATCCTTGTCTTCATCGCTTTCTATAAAAAGCCGGAATGACTGGTTGGCGACGGAGAGGCTTGTGGTATAAGAGCTCGTATTGTCTTCTTCATCACGTTCGACCTCTTCATTAATCCAGCCCTGGTCGTTTATGTACTCTTCGATAAGTTTTGCGAGGCGCATCTGGATTCTCCTTTGTTTTATGATTGGTTTTCGGGATGCCTGTTTTCTTGCTTGCATGCATTATAGGGGTGGCAATAGGACAAAGACCGTCCGTGGCAGAAAAATTATTGCACTCATTTTTCTGCCGGCAGAGGGAGATAATTTTTTGGTGTATGACAGCCTTTGTCCCTACTTGCTCTTTATACTTCTGCTGTTTGAAAATCAACTTGTAAAAAAAAGGGGAACCATGACACTTGCACTTGAGGATACCAACGCGCTTTGCAGGCTTGCCTTGCAATATTATGAGGGTGACGGGGTTGCTGAGGATTTTGATAAGGCTTTCAGGCTGTTCACTCTGGCCGCCGAACGGGGGAACTCAAATGCGCAGTTCTTTTTGGGATTCATGCATGATTGCGGCAAGGGCGCTGAACCTGACCCGGCGCTTGCGGCGAAATGGTTCCGCCTTGCAGCGGAGCAGGGTGATGCAGATGCGCAAAGTGAACTTGGAGACATCTACAAATACGGCAGAGGCGTAGAACAGGATGATATTGAGGCGGCAAAATGGTACCGGCTTGCTGCTGACCAGGGATTTGCTGATGCACAGTGCAAACTTGGTGGGATGTACAAAAAGGGCAGAGGCGTGCCACAGGATAATATTGAAGCGGTGAAATGGTACCGGCTTGCTGCTGAGCAGGACAATCCTGTTGCCCAGCGCTTTCTTGGACTGGCCTGCCAGCTTGGCAACGGTGTTGCCATTGACTTTGCTGAGGCTCTGAAATGGTACCATGGAGCGGCCGCACTGGATGACGCGCTTGCCCAGTACTACATTGGCCTTCTCTACCAGGGTGGGGAGGGAATTGAACAGGACCATGCTGAGGCGGCGAAATGGTTCAGGCTTGCGGCTGACCAGGGTGAGGCCAGTGCGATGTGTGAACTTGCGTCATATTGCTATGCCGGCGAGGGCGTCGGGCAGGACTTCGATGAGGCGTTCAGACTTTTCTCCTTATCGGCTGATCAGGGGAATTGCGAGGCACAATTCAATCTGGGTGTGATGTATAAAAATGGAGAGGGTACCTTGCAGGACGATGCCGAGGCGATAAAATACTACCGGCTTGCGGCGGAACAGGATTATGCCCCTGCCATGAATAATCTGGGAACGATATTTATGGAAGGAGATGGTGTGCCGCAGGATATGGATGAAGCGGAGAAATGGTTTCGGCTGGCGGCTGCACAGGAAGATGAGTTTGCACAGTACAACCTTGGCTCGATGCATGAATGTGGCGATGGTGAAAGAGAGAACTATGAGGAAGCTGTGCAATGGTACCGGCTGTCGGCCGAGCAGGGAAATGCCGACGCCCAATTCAGGCTCGGGATGATGTACTTGAACGGAACGGGTGTGGAAGCGGATGAGGCTGAGGCGGTAAAATATTTCTGGCTCTCGGCTGACCAGGGTTGCGAAGAGGCGCAGGAGATGCTGGATTCGATGGCGATATAGCAGGGTTTTGCACTATTGCTTTCTGTGCTGTATACTGAAAGAAATAACGTGACAGAAAAACGTTTTTTTTCTCTCCCTGACCCCCAAGCCAACGTATTGATGAAGATCAGATAAGCAACACCCGTAGACAATCCTTTATTATTTCAATAATCAGACGATTGTGCACCCTATGATTCATTTTCTTCTTACTCCCGATACCGCATCTGCCTTGAAGCTGAAGCGCCTGGTGGCAGAGAAGGGCGGGCGAACTGATGTGATTGCCGGTGCATGGCCGGAACTGCTGGTGCATGCCCGGAACAGCTGCATATTGCCTCTTGACAACGCTGACTGGCAGACACTTCTTGCTGAAGGGGTTGACAAGCTGAAGGATGCGTTCTGGGGGAAGTCGTACGGGAATGTCAAGGATGAAGAAAAGAAATCCATCATCGGCATTATCGGCGAGCATCTTGTTATGCTGCTTGAGGCTGCCGGCCCTGACGGGAAGATTGACGGGCTGGAGAGGCTTGAGGGCACTGTGCGTTTGCAGCGGCACATCAGGGACCTTATGGCTTTGCACAACGCTATGGGTTGCATGCTGCCGCCACAACTCTCTACGATTCAGCAGATAGTGCAGGCGCCTCCGGAACGGAGGTTACGCTCAATGCGAGTGTACCATACGGGAGAGTGGCTGCACCTGAACCGGTGGCAGGAGGCTTTGATTGCTCACCTTAATGCGACGGCAACAGAAGGTGAAGAAACCGTTCTGAAAACATGCCTTGACGCAGCTGTTACGAGAGCTGAGGGGAAGAGCGGAAGTGGATTGCGATACATACAGGAGGAGCTCTTTACCCTGCCGGAAAAGATTGCTCTTGATGACACCCTGCAATGGCTTGTGGTGCGGGATTACCTGCAGGAGGCTGAAGTTGCCGCAGGGATGATACAGAAGGCGCTTGCGGATGACCCGACCCTGAATCCGGCTGATATTGCCCTGCTTCTGCCTGCTGACCAGCACTACAGCCATGCGGTTCGCCCGGTGTTTGAGCTTGCGGGACTGCCGGTTTCGGGCCTCCATGACGCCTATAACAGCCGTGACTTGGGGGGTGAGGCGGTGCTCAACCTGCTCTTGAGCCTCAATAAGCCGGCTCCTGTTATTGCTCTTGCATCCTTGCTTTCCTCACCGCTCATGCCCTGGGATAATGGTGTGGGCAACAGCTTTGCCCAGAAGATTGTTGAACTCCGGTTTGACCTGCATGAACCTGATAAGTTCAATGCAGACCAAAGCAGGATGCTGCTGCTTCTTCGGGAGCGCGTTGACAAGCCAGTAGAATTGAAAGAGAGACTGAAGCATTTCCCTGCCCTTCTTAACCGGGATGAAGCGCTTGATGAACACCGCTTCCGGGCTGAGCAACTATGCAAGGAACTTCTTGGGCTTCTTGAGCATACGGAGACAATACCATGGCCGTTACTGAAAGCGCGGGCTGTTCCACAAACACTTATTGCTCCAACGACTTCAACTGCGACCAGAGAAGGGATTGCTGTTTTTTATGAACAGGCAGAACCCTGGCGAAAAGTCAAACGGCTTTTTGTGCTTGGTTGTTTTGATGGCCACTACCCGATGACACCTGCCGGATCAATTATCTTTACCGATAGTGACTTGCTCCAGTTGCATGAGAAACTGGGCCTGCAGCTTGAAACAACGAAAGAGCGCAATGGCAGGCAGAGAGAACTTTTTAAACGCCAGATCAGTGCCGCAACTGATAACATCACCTTTTTTGTGCCGAGTCGCGATGCGCTTGGCAAGCCGCTTTCGCCTTCTGCAAGCCTGACTTTTGCGGGGGCACTGTTTGCCGGAGATGGCGGTGCCGAGAGATTGCTTGTTAACCTGGAAAGTAATACAGAACGCAAAAAGGCGCGGGGGTTGGCACTTGCGGCGGCGACTGCGCCTGAACCGCCACGGGAGCTTTTGAAGCAAGACCTCTCGTTTGGGCGCAATCTGCTTGAGATTTGCCCGAATGAGGATGGAACTCCGAAATCTGAAACACCGAGCAGGCTGGAAACCCTGATGGTGTCACCACTGGCATGGCTGTTAGAGCGGCTTAAGGTGAAGCCGCGAGAATGGGAGCCGGAAACACTAACGGTTATGACAAAGGGAACTCTCGCTCATAATGTATTCGAACATCTGTTTGCTCCTGGAGAGTTGCCCTCAGCCGATACCATCAAGAATAGGCTACCAGAACTTCTTGACAACAGTGTCAGAAAGATTACCCCTTTTCTGGACCGTCATGAATGGAAGGTAGAACGGGAACACCTCGGGCAGGAAATCCTGAAGGCGGCTCTGCAATGGAGAGAGATCCTTGACAAGATTGATGCAACGGTTGTTGCTACTGAGATAAGCCTGCAGGGAAAACACGACGACTTACCTGTTAATGGCAATGCCGATCTTCTTCTTAAATCGGGTGATCGGCTTGTGGTGGTTGATTACAAGAAATCGGGCAGTACAACCAGAAGAGAGAGAATGACAATCGGCTATGACCACCAGGCGGAACTATACAGAGAAATGATCATTACCGGTGGAGCAAAAGAGCCTGCTAAAATTTCAAAGGAAGCTTTAGAAGAACTTGAACACTTCAAGAATGCAGGCCAGATCGGGACGCTCTATTATCTCATGAATGACCAGACGGTTCTTGCCAACACCAAAGGATGGCTGACGAACATTGGCGGTGTGGAAGAAATTCATAACAACACTTCGGTGAAAGCCATGGAACTCATTGGAACCAGAATCAATGAGTTGAAGAGTGGAGCTATCATCCTGAACAGTGAAACAGACGAAAAAGATTGTTTGGAAAATAAGGGAATCAAGGCTTATGCCCTTGACAGCTCGCCACTGATAAAGCTGTTCATGAAACAGGTAGAGCTCCCTGCAGAATTCTCTACAACAACCACACCGAGGGAGGATAGCAATGAACAGAACTGACACTCTGCCGATGCTCACCATTGTTCCAGCAGGTGCCGGTTCGGGCAAGACCTGGTATATACAGACAAAGCTTGCTGAATGGGTCATAAACGGTCAACTTGCTTCTGACAAAATTGTTGCGGTTACATTCACGGAATCTGCCGCTGCTGAGCTTCGCAACCGTATCCGGGCTGAACTGATAGCAAAAGAAAAACTTGATGAAGCCATCGGTCTTGATCAGGCCTACATATCGACCATCCATAGCTTTGGGCTCCGTCTGATTACTGAATTTGCGTTTGACGCTGGCCTCTCACCATCCCCTCGTATGCTGAATGACGATGAGGAGGCAATACTTGCGAGCAGAGCTCTTGCAACTTCTGAGAGCGCTATTGACAAAATGCAGAACCTTGAACGCGACGGGTTCAAATATGATTTCAACAGCAAGACCGGAGCTGAAACGTCATTCCGCAAAAGGCTCCTGACGCTTACCGGCTTGCTTCGCTCCATAGGCAAAGACAGCGGTGCCGAGAAACTCAGCGTTCATGCAGAGAAAAAGATTGCCGAATTGTACGGCCCTACTGAGGATGCTTCAAGACTGAAAGAAACGCTCCTCGCTGCTGTGCATGCACTTCTGGAAAATTTTCCTGCTGATATTTCGAAGTCAGGCACCATACCTGACAGCGTACGGAAGCAGCTCTGGAGGGATTATCGTGATTTGACACAAGCGGCAACAAGCGAACCCCTTGATACAGAGTGGGGGCTTTGGCAAAAACTGCGAAAATTGAAGGCCTACGCACCCGGTTCGAAGAAATTGCCTGCCGGGTATGATGACATGGTACGATCGATCATGGCAGCTGCCGATGCCCTGCCTTTGCATCCGGGACCGATGCTTGATGCCCAAAACCATGCCCGGTCCATGTTCAGTGCTATAGCAGAGTCGCTCACCGCATACGCTGATGAAAAAAGAAGCCGTGGGCTTGTTGACTATACCGATATGCTTACTGAAGCACATAAACTTTTGAGTACAAAAAAGGATGCTCTGGCAGCACTGAATGAGCGGGTTGAGTGTCTTGTTGTTGATGAGTTCCAGGATACAAACCCTCTCCAGTTTTCTCTGCTCTGGTCTCTGAAAAAAGCTGTTCCGACAATTGTGGTCGGTGACATGAAACAGGCAATCATGGGATTCCAGAACGCTGATGCGCGACTGCTTAATGAGCTTTGTAAGCAGAACCCGTCTGCCACAGACCCCAGAAAAGAGAACTACCGTTCATCCATTGCCCTGATGAGATGGATCAACAGCGTCGGCAGAGAGATGTTTGATGGCTATACAGAGTTGGCACCTAAAGCCCAGTTTACAAGCAGCATTGCAGATGCTCTCGAAGTGCTTGATGCAAGGGTAAAGCTTAGTAAAGAAGCTTGTGCATCACATACGGTTAAAAGAGTTGTTGAACTTCTGCATGGAGAACAAAAGCAGACAATCTGGGATAAAGATCAAAAAGCATACCGCTCGTTGCGCGGGGGTGATATTGCGCTTATCTGCTATACCAACAAGCGCCTGCTCTTTTATGCAGATGCTCTGCGCAAGGCCGGACTTCGATGCCGGCTTGAAGAGGAGGACTGGTTTGAGTCACGGATAATACAGTATGCATGGTATGCCCTCAGTTATGTTGCTGACCCGGAAGACCTCCATGCAGCACTCTATCTTTACGTTACTGAAACTGGCAGGCATACCCTGCAATCGGGACTGGCTGAGCTGATTGAGGGGCACAAGCTCCAGGATGCACTGCTTGAAGCTCTCGATGAGGTGGCTGCTGGACCGCCCGACCGGACTGTCGATGCCGTACTGCAGGATATTGTAGTGAAGCTCGATTTATATGGCGCAATTGCGGAATGGGAGGATGGCGTGCAGGCACGGGCAAACCTCCTCCGCCTGCAGGCTGAGTGTCAGGAATTTATGCTTGGGAACCGCGATGCCATGGCTTGTGGTGGGTATTATGGTTCCGACAGTAAAACCTTTCTGGCCTGGCTTAAGGGTAAGGTCGAACGCGACAAGGATGGCAATAAACAGCCTGAAGCTTCGGTGATTGATGATGATGCCGTTCAGCTCATGACCTGGCATAAATCGAAAGGAAGGGAGTGGCCGGTGGTTGCCGTCTGCGGTTTGGATGAGGGGGAATTTCCGCGACTTGAGGCAACACGGGTGGATTATCGGGATTTCAGTGATCTTGACAATATCCTTGAACACGCCACTGCCGAAATCTATCCAAAATTCAAGGCGAGTGAAACTAATGACAAGTTCAAAGCGGCCCTTATTCCTGAATCAAGAGAGAGCTCCAAAAGAGTGCTCTATGTGGCGCTGACAAGGGCGCGAGAAAAGCTGATTCTTGAATGGCCTGCATATCTTGAGGAAAAAGAGGATAGCGGTACGTATTGGGCCGAACTTAAAACTTCGGCTAAGATAATGCTTGAAGGTGCCAGTATGGTCGTCGGAACAACACCATGGCCCTGCAGGATCAGCTCAATTCTTGCCAAAGAAGCAATAGATATTGCTGTCAAAGAGACAAACAGCACCTTGCCGGTATACGGGCGGCGGGCTATTCTTTGCAAGGAGTTGCCGAGTGCACTCACTCCTGAATCCATTACGCCCTCTTCGCTCCACGATGTTGCCTGCACGGTGCCTGCAGGACGCAAGGAGGAGAGTTATGGAGGTGAGCTTGTGCTTGATTTTGCCGGTATTAATGATCCAATGGAAAAGGGAAAGATTGTGCACCGGGCTTTTGAGATTCTTGCAGGCCACCCTGAGCGGGCTGGAATGCTCCCGGATGCCGTAGAGAGAGCTCTTGCTCCTGAGCAGGTGGCTTCGATTGCGGCAGCGGTTGCCTCTTTTGACGCTTGGCTTCGGATGACCTACAAACCACAGGCATTGCAAACTGAATTACCATTACTTACGCTTGACAGCAATGGAACAGTCATCTCGGGATTTGCTGATATGATTGTTGAAACGGCAGATGGGCTTTGGGTTATTGACCACAAGTCAGACCAGGTGCCGACCGATGCCTTGCGGGAGGAACGGTTCAACATTTACTACCCCCAGCTCAAGTGCTACGCGGATGCACTTACAAATGCTCGACGGGACAAGCCGGTCAGGGGTATTGTCCTGAACTGGGTTAGTTACGGGATGGTGAGTGTGATGGAGATGCCATGAAAGTCGGGTTCCGGGTACCATCGCTGAAAAAGCGCATTGCGGCTCGCACATCGTGGAAGCGATATGCACGGCAGAATCTTGGGCTGAAGGCACCGAAAGGTTATGGCTGGATTACCAATCCGAAGAAAGCGCTGTATAACCGGGTGTATTACCGGACGACAAAAGGATGTTCTGTGGCTCTTATTGTGATGTTAACTGCTTTGGGACTATTCTTTATCAGCATTCTCAGGGGATGGAACGCGCTTTGTTGAGACCCGGGGAAATCATTGTAACCTTACCGATTATGGGATCTACATTATCAACTATGGTGAACTACGGTGAGAACATAGGAGGTGGAATTGTTTTTTATCTCGATGACAGCCAAAGGCATGGGCTTATTGCGGCTATTGAGGATATATTTATTCATTACACTGACCGCTGGGATAAAAAAAACTATGCAGGCTTTTACCGATGGAGTACCGGGGAGAATTTAGCAATAAACAAGAGTGATTACGCATGGAAAGAGCTGTCCGAAACAGGCACAGCGATAGGTCAAGGGGCAGAAAATACCCGGGAAATATTGCTTAAGTACCCTTTGGCAACCTTTTCTGCCACCGCTGCAGCAGTTGCATCTGCATACCGGGGAGGCGGCTTCAGTGACTGGTATTTACCGAGCAAAGATGAGTTACATCAGCTTTACCTCGAAAGAAGGCTTGTCGGCGGTTTTTCTGCAACCGGTTACTGGAGTTCCTCGGAAAGCAGTACCAATAACGCTTGGTACCAGAACTTCAAGAGTGGTGAGCAATACAATACTTTTGGGAAGGGAACACTCAAACGGGTACGGGCAATTAGATGTTTTTGATTACCCCCACTCAAATCATTCAAATTTAAGCTCTTTAAACTCGGTACACTGAAAACTAATTTCTTCGCCTCTGTTCAAAGGGGCGATGTTTCCATTTTCTTCAGCTCGAGGATCGAAAGTCTCCGACAAGCTTGTGAACAGTACGGAGGCAAAATATCCGACACAACCAACATGTTCAAATGCTTTATGAACTTCCATGAGATGAGGGGGGCGAGCAGCTTTTTTCAAAGGGTATCGTGCTGCACGAACTACTACCCACTCCTTGCCGGTATCGCCAACAAACCATAAAGAAGGATCAGCATCAGGGTTGCTGTAGCACTCTATCACCTCTACACCTATTTTTTCTAATTCTTCCCTTACAATCATTACAGCAAAGTCATGGAGTTCCCAATCCGTCATTTCGATTGGGACATCACTCTTCAATTCAAAAGGATCAACAGGGAAACCTGTTTGAGCATCCAGAAGACCCCAACCTTTTTCTGCAGGAGCCCATTCACCCAGACACTTACGCATAGGCATGATACAAGCGTGACCTTGACAGCGATCAGCTATGAGAAGTAGCCCTTTGGTAGTACTGGTTTCCTCGAGTTTATGGTCAACATCCTCCAACTTGACAAAAAACAACTGATTACCAAAATAGAAGGCCATGTGCTCAAGAAAGGGCTGAAGCGGCTGTACTTTATACCACTTAAGCCCACCCGCAACATGATATTGAAGATGCCTTTTAGCCGCATTATAGCAGTTTTCAAAATCTTCGGTAATCGGCACATAATTAATACCAGTCATACTACCTCCGTGTGTTATTCGTTAAAACAAGAGTCGATATCTCTAAAAAAGCGATAAGCTTTCCACTTTTTTTACCCTTACATCCTCGTACATCTTACCAGCAGTGAGCAACTCATACTGCAGCATTTCCCTGAGTTCCTGAGGTTCAAGGGCTTCGGCTTCGCTGCCGTAGCGCATGACCCAGCGCTTGATGGCATCGAGTGCGCCTACCTGCATTTTCAGGATGAGTGAGCCATCTTTCAACTCTTCAATCTTTTGCGACGGGTGCCACTGGTGCTCTCTTATCCATTGAGACTGAAAAGGCGAAAAACGGATGACAACATTATTGGTTGCATTTTCATGAATCTGATCGAATGACTTATCCATGTAGGTTTCAAACGAAAAAGATTTCTGAACGGTGAAATGCTTTTTGGACAATGAGACCGTTCTGATTCGGTTGATGGCAAAGGTTCTGATGTCATTCCTCAGTTCGCAAAAGCCGATAAGATACCAGGTATCCCTCAGCTGCGAGTAGTGAAACATGTAGGGATGCACGGTTCGCTCTGTTACCTCCTGATTCCACGAGGCGCGATAGGTGATGGCAATCTTGAGCTTGCTGCGTATGGCATCTTCAATGATGGCAAAAAAGCGGGGGTCAAAGGCAGGGGGAGAAGCCTTTTCAAATGAGTAGACGCTCAGGAACTCATTGACACCGGAAGACTCGGGAAGGTACTGCCGCATTTTGTCGAGTGCGCGGCTGATTTCATCGTAGAAGGGCGAACCCTCGCATTGAGCCAGTACTTTCTTTGTGGCAACCAGGGCCGCTGCCTCCCCTCGCTCAAGAAGCGTGGATGGCAAAAAATCCCAATCGGGCTTATTGTAGTAGTAGCCTCGTTTCTTCTGGTCGTACTCTATGGGCGCATGAAGCAGATCGCGCATGTAGTCGACGTCCCGCTGGATGCTTTTCGATGAGACTTCAAAATACTTTGCAACTCTTGAGCAGTTAGGATAGTGGTTGTTGCGCAGCTCCTGGTGCAGGTACTGCATGCGTGCAAGCGGGGGACGGGATTGCCTCATGAGTTCAGGGGGTCAGGATTGACAAGGCATTTGGCGAACTGTACACTGGAGTCAGAGATGTTGAAGAGGCACTTGGTCTAACCTCTTCAGTAATGATACAATATTGCTCCTGTAAACGAAAATAAACGCAGATTTTTGTGTGAGATCGATGGGTTTTCGGTGGATCTGCACATTCTATGATTATTTTCCGAAAATGGCTGAACAGATTTAATTCGATAAGGAAAAACAAAACGGACTCACACCCTCACCTCAATAATATCGCTCCACCGCGTAGTATAGCGAGGTGACAGCCGCTCCTGATTTGGCTGCCATGCCGCAGCGTCTTCCGAAGCCAGATGCACAGCGCCTCTGCCATACCGCTGGTTGATGGCATCCATTGCCTGCATGAGCTTTGCATCGCGCTCGTTCTGCACCGGCTCTTCTTCCGGAAAAAGCGATAGCGTTGTGCTGCTGCCTGAGCCTTTTGGCACAATGCCGCTGACAATAACGCCCGCCTTTTTGTAGACTTTGCCATCACGAAATATACCGGCAAGAATAGTTTAAGCCGCCCTTAGAATTGCTATAGAATCCTGCATTGGATAGGGCAGAGAAGCCGTGCGTGTTCCCCAATAGCGCTCCCCCGACTCATCGAACGGGCTGGTGGCAATGAATACCGTCAGCATTGAGGCAAGCGACCCCTCCTTGCGCAGCTTTATGGCGCATTTGCCGGCGAATGTCGCTACGGCCTGCTGCAGTTCTGGCAGCGCGGTCACGCTGCGGCCAAAGGAGCGCGAGGTGCAGATGGTCTGCTTTGCGGGCCGCACCAGCTCCATTGGCAGGCAGGATTTGCCCTGCAGCTCTGCCTGTATTCTGGCGCCGACAATGTGCAGGTGCTTGCGTATCCAGGAGGCAGGCGCGGCGGCCATGTCAGCGGCGGTCTCGATCCTCTTTGCCTGCAGCAGCTTGCTCCACTGCCGCCCGATTCCCCAGATATCCTCGACCTTGGTGCGCTCAAGGGCGGCATTGATTTCAGCTTGGCCCTTGAGTACGCAGACGCCCTGAAGATGCGGGTTCTTTTTTGCCAGGCGGTTGGCAAGCTTGGCAAGCGTTTTTGTCGGCGCGATGCCGACGCAGACCGGAATGCCGGTATTCTGGCGCACGCTCTTGCGCAAAAGCTTGGCATAATCCGCCAGGTCGAAGCGTGTGAAGCTCGACATATCAAGAAACGCTTCATCGATAGAATAGACTTCGATTTCAGGGGCGAGAGCGGCGAGCGTTGTCATTACCCGTGAAGACATGTCGCCGTAGAGGGCAAAGTTTGAGGAGAAGACGGAAACGTCGTGTTTTTTCAGCAGCGGGCGGCACTTGAATTCCGGCTCACCCATCTTGATGCCGAGCGCTTTTGCTTCTTCGGAGCGGGCGATGATGCAGCCGTCGTTGTTTGAGAGCACGACGACGGGGCGCAGGCAGAGAGCGGGATTGAAAGCGCGCTCGCATGAAGCGTAGAAATTATTGCAGTCGACAAGGGCAAACATGGTTGGTGGTCTCCAGCCGCGGTTAGGTCGGTTTGGGGGTAATATAGGCAAGCATTTGCCAGAGGAGAAAATTGTTTTATGCGATAAGGTTGATGGGGTTGAAAGCAGCGGCGGTTGGCATGAGGAAAATAATGCTTGTTCTTCAAATGAGTAGATCAAATTATTCCAAAACAAATCAATTTTCCGTAACTTTGACTATATTTTTATTGGATGTGTTAATTGAATTACTTTATTCGACGTTATATAGTTGTATTAGGCCGAATAGTATCTAATAGAAAAATAGCTAAATTGATTATCTATTGCGGGATTATTAACGGAACTCTTATAATAATGCTTAGACAAAGAATAAATAATATTTACACATTAATCTTTATATTATTTACTCTTATCTTGTTATGGCTATTTCATTCTTTCCCGTGTAATGCTGACCCAATAATTGGGCAAATTTATGAACGACAAGATCCGGAAAAAGAATTGCGGATGAAAAAGCTTGAGCTTGAAATACAGGAGCTTAAGAAAAAAAATGATAACTATTCACATTTGGCTTCTGATATTTCAACATATACTTCAGGTATTACCACATTTGTTGCCGTTATTGGTCTTATTTTCACAGCATTAAAACAAATAACTGATCGTCGTGTTGAGCAACAAAGAGGATTTGATGAAAAATTTTCAAAGATCGTGGAGTTTCTTGATTCCGAGAATCATACTGATGCTGGCGCTGTTCTGTTAATGAATTTTTTGAAGCCAGAATATAAAGATATGAATAGTCAAATAATTATTTTATTGCTATCTCACTTAAGAAAAGATCATACTGAAGATGTTAGAAGACTCTTGATTATAGGTTTTTTAAAATCTCTAAAAATAGAGCTATCCAATAAAAATAAATCACTTATTGATTTTTCACGTACTCATTTAGCAGGAATTGATTTGTCTGGATTTAATTTATTTCGCGCAGTTGGGGTGGATTTCGATATGGAGAAAGCTAATCTAACGGGGGCCAAACTTGAAGAGGTGCGGTTTCAAAACGTTAATCTTCGAAAGGCAACATTACACAATGCCTGTTTGGTCTCTGCGAAAATCAAAAATTCGAAACTAGAAGGAGCGAGGTTCCAAGGCGCATCTTTGCAAGGAATTCATTTCGAAAATTCGAAATTAGAAGGGGCGCAGTTCCAAGGCGCAAATTTATGTGATGCATATTTTTACGGTGCAAGTTTGGATATTGCAGCGATAAACACGATTGCTCGTAATGTTGAAAAACTCAGGAAGAACATACATTTTGATAAGGAAATTGAGGAAAAAATAACGCAGTTAAAAAAGGAAGCTGAAACGAGGGGAAACAGAGACACTCGTAACGACTAGCCCGATTAATACCGACCCAGCGAAACGTAAAGCATCATAGTACCACAACCCTTCAGCCCCCACATACCAATATATCAAATTATCAGAATTGGGACATTATACTATTCGTGTAGTATATTCATCATACACCACAAACATCAACAGTTTCCATACTATGGTAAAGAGAAGGGAGACTTGTAACTTTTATACGAAACTGGCTACGTCGTTTTGTTTTTGGTTTGGTTGATGCGTTTTCTAACTTGATTCCTGGATCGTAATAGACTTTACCATTTGCCATAGCACGCAAGTAAAACAAAAAGTCAGTTCCTTCACCTAATAATACAATATTATTATAGCAATATTTTCGTTCAGGATACACACTACATTGACTTGGGACATATACAGCCTTGTTGTGTTTACGATTCCAATGAATCATTATTTCCGGATACCCCCAAAAAGCGGCTTCTTCACCTTCCTCATTAATAAGCGTTATACCGCCTGCAGCATCAATGATTTTTCCACTTAGCAAATCAAACCCCTTTAGCAATAACTTAAGTTTGGTCGTACTATGATATTGGTCTACTTTATGTATACCACCAAAATTTAACCTGTCTTCTCGATCCGGTTTGCCTGATTTATCTGAATAACCGTATTTTCTGACGAACGCTTCTACTCCTTCAGTTTTATAATAACCTCCCGTTGGTTCCGGAGTCATAAGCGTTAGCACCCCTCTAGAGATCTTTTCAAAGCTATTTACTGAATACTGTTTTACCTCATAACCCAGATAATCTGGCTCTGATCTGCTATTGGGAATAATACCCAACTCAGCCTCAAGTGTCATCCCCCCACAATTAGGAGATTCACATGGCATAGTAGCACCTGAACCATCAAGTTTTCTTGATCTGATCCAGCCCATCAGATGGATTTCCCGCAATTTTTCGATAAGCATTGACCTCTCATCAGAGGCACTAACGCCAACTCCAAGCTCCTGGAAAACACCGTTTACGGGTAATTTGCCAAATGAAGCCAGCTCCCTTGCAAGTTCGCTATCCGGATGACATAAATATCCAATAATTTTACCATCTGGGCATATTCCCATAAACAAAACGCGACCTGCAAGCCTTAGATTTTCATTCATCAGCTCTGACGGCGCCGAAGAACAGCCTTGAAGAAATCCTGAAAACCGGACTTCAGGATATTGGGGATAAAGTATGAGCTGGGCATGCGTAGCCTGCTGTATTGTGCCATCGTCAGATGCCCACCAGAAATTGAGTGGTGCTTTGAAAATATGGTTTTTTTTTGGATCAGCAGCAATGGAATTAAAAGGAATAAGGTTGATAGCCTTGAAATCCCCACCAAAGTATACCTGTTGTTTTTTGTTGTCATTAGCGGCAAGTATCTTCAGATAAATTGTCTGGCAACCTTTTTCCCGCATTAGCGATTGAAGTGCTGATAGTCGCATTCCCCCCCTTGATTTCATGTTCTGACGAACTTGATAGAAGCCATTCGGCAAACAGATTTACTATACCTGCAACTTGTAACCTGCTTTTACCTTTTGTGGCGCATTCCCAGACTGTCATGACACGCCAACCCTCACCAACAAGCTTATCTTTTGCAAGCCTGTCGTTACATTGATTGACAGCAATTTTCCTTGTCCAAAAATCTGTGTTTGACTGGGGTAACCGAAAGAGATGACAACTATGCCCATGCCAAAAGCACCCGTGAACAAATATGACCGCATGATATTTCGGCAGAACAATATCCGGCTTGCCCGACAGATCATTCCTGTGAATTCTGAAACGGTAGCCTGCTGCGTGCAATGCTTTTCTTATCAGAAGCTCCGGCTTTGTATTCTTGCCACGAATACCGGACATCATCCTGCTCCTGACTTCCGGGGTTACAATATCTACCATCTTTAGCCAGTTTTTTTTCTGGACTTACCCTGGTCTGCTTTATTTTTCAGCTCCATGAGGTGCGGTAGCATTATGCGGGCAACTTCCGCTACGACAGGAACAACTACCGCGTTCCCGAACTGTTTATATGCCCGGTTATCAGAAACAGGGATTTTAAAATCGTCACCGAATCCCATAAGACGGGAGCATTCACGAGGAGTCAATCTTCTTGGATTATTGCTTTTACCACGATTGATAAGAATCTCTGACCCGTCTTTGTAATAACGGGCTGAAAGAGTCCGTGCGGTATCATATTTTCCGACAAGTCCAAAGCCAAATCCGTTACCGGCTGCTTTGTGTTTTGCAGCATAATTCTGTAGATAAATCCACAGTTTATCGGATAAAATATACTTATTGTCTACCTCCACTTCTGGCAGCAAGATGTCGCTCAAAGTCAATGCCTGAGGTCCAGGGTGTTGAAAATCTTCCCAAGTAAAATCGGTTTTCCCTAATTTTTTATCAAAACCAACAAGAAATATCCGCTCCCTGTGCTGAGGAACAAAGCCCTTTGCATCAATAACCATTGGATGTACATCATAATCCAGAGCTTCAAGTACATTCATTATGACTGTAAAGGTGTTCCCCTTGTCGTGTCTCTGAAGGTTCTTGACGTTCTCCAGAAGGAATGATGGAGGACGTAGCTCCTTTATGAAAGTTGCCAAATGGAAAAACAAGTTGCCCTGCTTCTTGCATTCAAATCCGTGAAGTTGACCCAGTGCGTTTTTTTTGCTGACACCAGCAATAGAAAAAGGCTGACAAGGGAAACCAGCCAAAAGGATGTCAGGACTCACAGGAATGTGTTGGCCAATATCAGTGACAATTTCATTGATGTCGCCAGCTATCTCATGGCTGCTTGGGAAATTTGCCCTATACGTCATCTGGGCATAGGAGTCCCATTCACAGGTAAAAATACACTCACCACCATGGGCCTCGAAACCTTTACGGAATCCTCCGATACCTGCAAAGAGGTCAATGAATGTAAATTTTGAACTTTGCATATTACACTATACTATAAACGCCCCTTCTTAAATTACACCTGCTTTTTGATGAATATACAAATCAGAAACCAGCCGCAGGTGATTTTCCTTAACCAATTTTGATTTTCCTTTTCATGCCCCCCGTGCCCCCCTGGGCACAAACGTCGCCGCTGCTCCGCCTGCCGCTCAACGCTGCAACTCATAACAAATCGCTTCTATTCACCTGCCATACTTACTCCGATATCATATATTTGGAGCAACTACTCTGCACCCTAAACGCTGCCGGAAAAAGCCGGCTGCCGCTGCCCTACAGCTTGGAGTGCCAGGTGCCACGGCAGATTTTTAATGCTAAGATATGACAGAATATATAATACCAGTGACAGCGGCTATTGTTATTGAGGGAGACAAGGTTTTCCTTGGGCGTCGCGGGCCGAATGTGCCGCTTAATGGGTGCTGGGAGTTTCCGGGCGGAAAGATTGAATATTGGGAAACGCCTCAAGAGTGCCTGGAAAGGGAGTTGTTCGAGGAGTTAGGGGTTGCTTCAAAAGCTGGGGAGGTCCATAATGCTCGGTTACTGACTGTAACAACGCATTACGGTCAATCCA
>Ga0208385_1000036_pt1 | contig 40775 bp, 39 predicted proteins | sample CryBogCBH11Jul08_FD_184602 | JGI IMG/M metagenome (GOLD analysis project Ga0208385, IMG submission 184602) | Freshwater microbial communities from Crystal Bog, Wisconsin, USA - CBH11Jul08 (SPAdes) | ecosystem: Environmental > Aquatic > Freshwater > Lake | place: Crystal Bog, Wisconsin, USA... | reverse complement strand
CTTTACATTCCTGGCAGGCGACCTGTTTTTTTATTTTCAGTGTTTTTTCAACCCCTTTGGCAATCTCTTCAAGGGTCAGCTTGAGGCGAATTTTAAGATCAGTTCCTGGAATGCCGCTGGACGCCCTGCCTCTTCTGCCGCCACCTCCACCGAAAACCTCTTCAAATCCAAAAGGAGCACCGCCACCACGTGTTTTGCCCCCACTGAACATATCGTTGAATGCACTGAAAATATCGTTTAAATCTGTAGCCCCTCCACCATACTGACCGCCACCACCGGAAGCAGCAGAAGAACCGACACCAGCATGGCCGAACTGGTCATACCGACGTCGTTTGTCATCATTGCTAAGTACTTCGTAAGCTTCATTCACCTCTTTAAAATGCTCTTCAGCATCCTTGTTGCCAGGATTTTTATCGGGATGAAACTGTAGTGCCAGCTTTCTGTATGCCTTTTTTATTTCGTCCTTGGTGGCTGTACGACTGACACCAAGAACCTCGTAATATTCTTTCTTCATAAGACCACCAACAAATTTGCATATCTATTGTTCACAAAAAAAACGTACCTCGCTACCTCGCTACAATGACCTTCGCATGCCTGATAACCTTGTCTCCAAGCAGGTACCCGGTCTGGTACTCTTCGATGATAGTGTCGGGCTCTGCATCAGGCTGATCGATCTGTGAAATTGCTTCATGGAAATTCACATCAAGCTTCAGTCCTTTTGATTCAATTGCTTTAACCCCTTTGTAATCAAGCCATTTTTCAAGATTTTTCTTTACCAGCTCGACTCCTTCAATATACAATCGGGCTTCACCTGATGTTTCCGAATTAAGCGGGGCATGCTGCAAAACCCTTTTGACATCATCAACAACAGGAAGCAGTTCCCTGATAATATTCTCAAGAGCCCTTGAAGAGGCCATCATTGCCTCTCGTTCCTTCTGTTTTCTGAAATTTTCAAAATCCGCAGCTCTTCGCATCAACTCATCACGATACTTGTCAGACTGCTCTTTCTGCTTGCTCAGTTCGGCTTCAAGCTCGGCTATTCTCGCAATAAACGACTCATCATTTTGAGATGACTGTTCCTGAACTGCTGAGGTTTCCGATAGATCCTTTTTCTCTCTTTCCTCAAAATGTTCTGTACAATTCTCCTTTCCATCCAACACTTTCTTTGTCATAAATACATTTTCTGTTTAGTTAACATCCGACAGCGTTGCAGATAGGCTATCGGCCATATAGTTGAGAACGCGGACAGCGTACTCGTAATCCATTCTTTTCGGTCCAAAAATCCCGATTTTCCCTACCATGTTTCCAACATAGTACGGTGTTGAAACAATGGTCAGATCCTCAGCCTGCCTTTCACTGTTCTCCTTGCCAATATTGATGGTAATATCCCTGCCGGCAGACCTGACGGTTTCATCAGACAATGTTCCGCTATGCCCAACAAGCTTGGCCATACTGAACTTGTCCTCAATCATGGTGATAAGATCACGAACCTTGTCGGGTTGCTTGAACTCAGGCTGATCAACAATGTACTCTGTACCGGATATATAAAGACGTTCAAAAATAGGCGATTCATCAAAAAGATTTCCTGCAGATCGTACAATAAGATTTTTCAACGCATTGTCGCAAACGCTGTCAGAAAGGCGCCTGCTTATTGTCCGGCGAATTTCAGAAAGCGTTAATCCCGATAGTCGCTGATTGAGAAGATCAACAACTTCATCAACTGTCTGGCGGGAAACCTCAATATCAAGCTCCATAACAATAGTCTTGACAAACAACGACTGTATGGAAAGAATAACCATCATCCTTGTTGAACTCAACAGAACTATGTCAAGCTTTTCAAAAATCGCATTCGACAGCGTCGGGGACAAGACAACACTCAGCTGCCGTGAAATTGTACCAAGAACTTTTGCCGCTGACAGCAGGACATCCGATGAAGTGCCCTTACGATCTATGGTGATTTGACCAATATTTGCCTCAATCCTTTTTTTCTCTTTATCATCAAGAGATTGGAAGGTCATAATAAGATCGACATAATAACGGTACCCCTTGTCTGTAGGAGTTCTTCCCGCCGAAGTATGTGGCTGGCTGATATAGCCTTCATCTTCCAGTACGGCCATGACATTTCTGATTGTGGCGTCAGAAAGGCCAAGATTATAATTTTGGGCTATATACCTTGATCCAACCGGAGCAGCAGTGACGACATATGACTGGATAATGATACCCAATACCTGCCGTTCTCTTAAGGTAAGATCACGATAATCCATCAACATCCATCATAGCGATTATAATAAATAACACCAGAAAGCAAATAGGTGAATTTAAAAAACTTCCAAACCTTTTTATATAAACAAAACCGAAAGCAAGTTAATTTCCAATCAGAAATACTCCTGAAATAACCCTGTCATGACCGGAATAATCTTTGGCAACTACTATCTCCGAAAAACCATGAGCGGTCATAAGCTCCGAGACAGCTGCGGCCGCATCAGCATGCAGTTCAAAACAGAGCTTTCCACCCGGAACAAGAAGCTTTTCAGCTTTTATTACAATCGCCTCATAACATTCAACCCCCTGAGGTATCGTCAGCGCAATCCTGGGCTCAAATTGCCGAACCTCTCGCTGAAGCCCCTTCCACTCACCCTCCGGGATATAAGGGGGGTTAGAGATAATCAGATCATAAGATTTCTCAGGCAGTGTCTCTGTAAACAGCTCATCAAACATATCGGCGGCAATGAATGCCACCCTGGATTCCACATCATGGCATACCGCGTTCATGCGTGCGACATCGAGAGCATCAAGAGAGCAATCAACAGCAGTGATCGTTAGCAAAGGACAAAACTTAGCCATAGTAACTGCAATGCAGCCGCTTCCTGTACCAATGTCAAGAATCTTTGCATCACTGGATCCACCGCGACCTGTCATTCCAAGTGATTCAAATGCATGCTCAACAAGGAGTTCGGTTTCCGGACGGGGAATAAGCACCCTTTCATCAACCGTAAACTTCAACCCGTAAAAGTACTGTTCGCCGATAATGTACTGAACCGGACGTCCATCAAGCCTTTGACGGCAAAGCCCTCTGAAACGGTCAAGCTCATCCTTATACACCGGCCTGTTATGATGCAGATAGAGCTGGAGCCTCGTTTTGGCTAGAACATGTCCCAAGAGAAGTTCCGAGCATATTCGAGGTTCATCAACTTCTTTCTCTTCAAAATAACCGGCAGTAGTCTTGAGGAGTTCAACAACCTGCCATTCTTTCTGTTCTTGCATTACTCTCAGTTAAAACCAGCGTTCACCTTGCACCCCTCAGTCCAGGAAACTGCAAAAGTCAGAAATGTACCATACGGACTAAATTGTAAATAAATCGGTATACGCAACTTTACAAATAGTACATTAAAATTTGACCATGATAAGTGGTTAACAGCAAATCAACCACCATTACGACATTTCAAAAGCAAAACGTCACAATGAACAAAGTCCTGCTTACTCTCTTCATGCTACTCTCTGTTGCTGCATCGAAACCTGCTTCAGCAGCATCGAAATTCACCGGTATTATGGCAATGATGATGAAGATGCCAAATGGTTCCGCTGAAATAACCTACTACTTCGGAAACAATGTACAACGGATGGATATGGCCATGCAAATGGATAAAATACCTGAACCGTTAAAAACAACCGTCATCACAAAAGCTTCACAACCAGATCAGGCTTATCTGATCAATCATCAGGCAAAAAATTACAGTATGCTCAATCTCAAAACCGCTGCTGAAAATGCCACTCTGCTTAATTTCGACAGCAATTATAAGCTTGCAAAACTCGGTAAGCAAACCATAAAAGGTTATACCTGCGAGCACATCAGCCTGACCAGCAGCACTGAAAAACTTGAACTCTGGGTCACCAGAGATCTTGGAGATTTCTCGACATTCAGAATACTTCAGTCCCAAAATCCTCATCTCTCAAATACCTCACTCTCTAAAACACTCAGGAGTGCCGGCATTGAAGGATTTCCCGTCAAGATAGTGCAATATAACGATAACGGACAGTACGTCATGGAAATCATGCAAATCTGGCCAAAAGCACTTCCTTCATCAGATTTTAATATCCCGCCAGGATATGAAAAAGTCACTAACAACCAGAAACCACTTGGAAATCAGGAAAAAGAACACCTGAAAATCTTAATGGAAAAAATGAAAAATATCGAAAAGTAGGTTGTATATTTTGCCAACCTAATCTCTTTTAATAACAGTCTTTTACACAGAAACGTGGCAGATAAAATCACTTCTCGAAAAGAGGATTATTCCCAATGGTATATTGACCTTGTACGCTCAGCGAAACTTGCAGATTATGCGGATGTTCGGGGCTGCATGGTTATACGGCCAAACGGTTATGCAATATGGGAAAAAATGCAGGCCGCCCTTGACCGGATGTTTAAGGACACGGGTCACGTTAATGCGTACTTCCCTCTCTTCATTCCTGAAAGCTTTATTGCCAAGGAAGCGGAACACATCGAAGGGTTTGCTCCTGAGTGTGCTGTTGTAACCCACGGAGGAGGAGAGGAGCTTGCCGAAAAACTTTATGTCCGCCCTACTTCTGAAACCATCATCTGGTCTTCCTATAAAAAGTGGATTCAGTCCTATCGCGATCTTCCGATTCTGATCAACCAGTGGGCAAATGTCGTGCGGTGGGAAATGCGAACACGCCTCTTTTTAAGAACCACTGAGTTTCTTTGGCAGGAAGGACATACTGCTCATGAAACCCCTGAAGAGTCGCAGGAGGAAGTGCTTCGCATGATCAATGTCTACAAGACATTTGCTGAAGAGTATATGGCTATGCCGGTTATTATGGGTAAAAAAACCGACAGTGAAAAATTCGCCGGAGCCGTTGAAACCTACTGCATTGAAGCTATGATGCAGGATACCAAAGCCCTTCAGGCAGGAACTTCCCATAATCTCGGACAGAACTTTGCCAAGGCGTTTGACTGTCAATTCCAGACAAAAGAGGGAAAGCTTGATTATGTCTGGGCTACAAGCTGGGGGGTTTCGACAAGACTGATTGGTGCCTTGATTATGGCCCATTCGGACGATCGCGGCCTGGTTCTGCCGCCAAAACTTGCTTCGCGCCAGGTTGTCATTATCCCGATTCTCAGGGGCGATAAAGCCGCTGTCATTGCCAGGGCGGATGCAATTGCAGACTCCTTGAAGAAAAGTGGAATACCGGCCTTTGTTGACAGCAGCGAACAGAACTCACCGGGATGGAAGTTTGCCGAATATGAACTGCAGGGCATACCGATCCGTATTGAACTGGGACCAAGGGATATCGAAAACGGCATCTGTATTGCTGCACGTCGTGATACACTCGAAAAAACTGAACTTGCGCTTGACGAAACCCTGACAGTGAATATTCAGGAAATCCTGAACGCTATTCAGCAGAGCATGTTTGACAAAGCACTGCAGTTCCGCAATGACAATACGTTCGAAGTCAAGAGTTATGAGGAGTTCAAGACAGCCGTTGAAAAAGGATTTGTTATCGCCCACTGGGACGGCACGGCAGAAACAGAGGAGAAAATCAAGCAAGAGACAAAGGCCACCATCAGGGTACTGCCTGAGGAACCCGATTTTATAACACGGTACAGCATTGATAAACCCGGCATCTGTATCTATTCCGGTAAACCAGCTCTACGTAAAGCTGTTTTTGCCAAAGCTTACTGAGACCTTTTTAAACCTTTCCCCCGCTTCTTTTATGAAGAGCGGGGGAAAGGTCATCCTTAAAACAATAAGCGATCAGTTTTCCTTGAAAAACTCTTTAAGGCCCTCATCGGTTGGTTTCATGGTCTTATCACCCTTGTTCCAGTTTGCAGGGCAAACCTCACCATACTGCTCGGTAAACTGAAGAGCATCAACCAGTCGCAGTACTTCATCCACATTACGGCCCAACGGAAGATCATTGACAACCTGATGGCGGACAAAGCCCTCTTTATCAATAAGGAACAAGCCTCTCAACGCAATACCTGCACCTTCAAGAAGCACATCATAATCAGCCGAGACTGTTTTATTAATATCAGAAAGAAGCGTATAGGTGACTCCCTCTATACCCCCACGGTTTCGTGGAGTGGTGAGCCATGCAAAATGAGAAAATTTGGAATCTACTGAACAACCCAGCAACTCAACATTTCTTTTACTGAATTCGTCAAGTTTATCCTGAAATGCATGAAGTTCAGTCGGGCAGACAAAGGTAAAATCAAGCGGATAAAAAAACAGCACGACATACTTACCTTTAAAATCTGACAGTTTTACTGAATCAACAAACTGCGATCCCTTAACAACCGCTGCCACATCAAAATCCGGTGCCTTCTGGCCAACTAAAACACTCATGGTACCCTCCTTGTTATAATATTTGAGTTAAGACAGTATATAGAAATAAGATTATATTTATCCAATATACAGGAATTCACGAATTTCCGCAATAAAATAATCATCTCTGCCAGGAAGCCCTATTTCAAGACACTCCGTGCAATAAAACAGAATTTCGTTCAATCTTCCATTCGATTATAGCCACCATTGATCGTGATACTGCTATACTCAACCGGCGAGACTTCAATGATATTACCCTTGTATTTTTTCTTCAGGTTCTCATTATCGGCATGATTTACCGCATCGTTTAAGTCTCAAAAAAAAAGGAACCCTTCGCCCCTCCTTTATACCAGGTTTAAGGTAGTTGCTTTTTCCTTTTGTCTGGAAAATACCGCTTCCTTTGAACGTGATTACATCACTCGGATGAAAAGCAGCTTAATCGGCTTGATGGATGACGTTGAACATTTTTAGTTTTGGTTTCGACATAAAATAACGAATATATTACTTCAATAAAAAAACAGCCAGAAGAGACTCTATCCAGTGCATCCCCATCCATCCTCAACCTTTTAATTTATAGCTCCCCAATTTCACTCTTTATGCTTATTTTGTTATTCAGGAGCCAGTTATCACAACACGCCAACATTATGCAATCCTACTTTAACTTTGAAAAACACGGCACCAGTTTTAGGCAGGAAACATTGGCCGGCATAACGACGTTCTTCACTCTTTCATATATCATTATTGTTAATCCTGCCATTCTGGCTGCGGCTGGTATTCCCAAAGATGCCTCAATGACGGCGACCATTCTAACGGCGATCTTCGGATCTCTGTTAATGGGGGTTTATGCAAAACGACCTTTTGCTGTTGCTCCATACATGGGCGAAAATGCATTTATTGCTTATACGGTTGTTCATACGCTCGGCTATTCATGGCAGACTGCCATGGCTGCCATTTTTATCAGCGGCGTTCTTTTCACCCTTATCACTCTTGGCGGAGTGCGTCAATGGCTTGCCAAAGCCATTCCGGGAACGCTTAAACACAGCTTTTCAGTCGGCATCGGGCTTTTTCTGGCTTTTCTCGGGCTCAACGATATGGGACTTATCACTATCGGCGTTCCCGGTGCACCTGTTCAATTGGCCAATATTGCAAAACTTCCGGTTCTTATGAGCCTCGGCGGACTTCTCATCACCGCGATTCTTCTGATTCAAGGAGTTACTGGAGCCATTCTTGCAGGGATGGCCGTCACCACTACAGCTTTTCTTCTGACCGGCCTTATTCCACTTCCTGCAACCGTGTTCAGTATGCCTCCGTCTATTGAGCCGATCTTTATGAAAATCAATGTTCAGGGAGCACTGACATGGGGATTTGCCGGCGTCATAACCAGTGTTCTTGTAATGGATTTTGTTGATACCATGGGAACTCTTTATGGTTTGTCATCACGGGCAAATCTTCTCGATGAAGAGGACAACCTGCCCGAGATGGAAAAACCGATGCTGGTCGATGCGCTTACAACCATTGCAGCATCGCTTTTCGGAACTACAACAGCCGGCGTCTATATTGAGTCTGCAGCCGGTATTGAACAAGGCGGTAAAACCGGATTTACCGCACTTGTCATTGCGGCTCTTTTTGCTCTAGCACTCTTTCTTGCACCCATTCTCACGATTGTTCCTCCCTATGCCTACGGCCCTGCATTGGTTGTTGTGGGCATGTTTATGATGCAGTCTGTAACGAAATTCAATTTTGATGACTACAGTGAACTTCTACCTGCGTTTCTTACTATTGTTCTCATGATATTCACCTTCAATATTGGTGTCGGAATAACTGCAGGATTTATTGCCTATGTTATCCTGAAGCTTTTTACAGGAAAAGCGAGCGAGGTACGCTCAGGAATGTGGATTCTGGCGCTCCTTTCATTTACCTTTTATTTTTTCTACCCTTATCATTAAACAGGATAAAAGATGCTGACCGCAAAACTGCGAATAGCTCAGATCGATTGCACACTTGCCAATTTCGATGAAAATCTTGCACAGCATTGCTCCCTTATCGAACAGGCTGTCAGGGAAGGAGCTGATGCTATTGCTTTCCCTGAACTCTCTCTGACAGGATACAATGTTCAGGATGCAGCGCAGGATATAGCCATGCATATCGAAGACGCAAGGCTTAATCCCCTTCGCGAGCTCAGCCGGAAAATCTGCATTATCTGTGGCGGCATAGAATTGAGCGATGATTACGGAGTGTATAATGCTGCATTTATGTTTGAAGATGGAATTGGCCGCAGTATCCATCGTAAAATCTACCTGCCGACCTATGGCATGTTTGAAGAGCTGCGTTACTTTTCTGCGGGTCAGGAGATCAAGGCTGTAAATTCAAAAAAGCTTGGCAGAATCGGCGTGGCCATCTGTGAGGATTTCTGGCATGTATCTGTGCCTTATCTTCTTGCCCACCAGGGCGCAAAGCTCCTCTTCGCACTCATGTCCAGCCCTCTTCGTATGTCGCCAGGAAGCGGCAACCCGGCAATTGTAACCCAGTGGCAAACAATTGCTACAACGTATGCATTTTTATTCAGCAGTTATGTCGCCTGTGTGAACCGGGTGGGTAATGAAGACAGTTTTACCTACTGGGGCAATTCATCACTTACCGGGCCTGATGGCACCCTTCTTTGCGCTGCCCCCCTGTTCAAGCCGCACATCATGGATTCCGTAATCGATGTTGCAGATGTCAAACGTTCCAGACTTCAATCCTCCCATTTTCTTGATGAAGATCTCCGTCTTATAGGTGCAGAACTAAACAATATCATCTCACAATTGCGACAATCCTGACCATTAAATGCTACTGTTCCATCGAAAAGCCCGGAGGTGTCAGACTCATTCGGAAGGCTTCCGGCAGCAGCTTCATAGCAGCTAACGCCTCACCCTCCCTTTCGAACAATCCGAAAACTGCAGAGCCACTTCCAGAAAGAGATGCAAATACAGACCCTGCATTGAGGAGGGCTGACTTGACAAGTCGCACAGCAGGAAAATGATCAAAAACAGCAGCCTCAAAGTCATTTTCAAAAACCGGCAAAACTTCTTTTTTTCCGGAAAGACATAACTCTGTCGCACATTTTTTCAGATCAGGAAGCTCACGATCAAAACGTGGATAGAAATTTTTGTAGGCCCATACTGTTGAAATATGTTCTTCCGGAAAAACTGTTACCACATAATATGGAAGAGTAAAACCAAGATCATTGAGATCATCTCCAATACCTCTGGCATAAGCAAGCCCTTTTATTTCAAGAAAATAAGGCACATCTGCGCCAAGAGCTACAGCAATTGCATGCAAATCGCCTGAAGAGGCCTTTACTTGCCAGATATCGTTGAGAACCCTGAGTACCGTTGCTGCATCGCTGCTTCCGCCACCAAGCCCTGCGCCAAAAGGTACCTGTTTATTGAGCTTCATAGTCACCCCATGACTGATCCCGGCAAACTGCTTCAGGGATTTTGCCGCCCTGATGCAGAGATTATTGTCATCAACCGGCAGGGTTACATTGGAACAGCTCATCAATACAGCCTCAGATTCTGAGAATTCGATTACATCATACCAGTTGATTGGAGCAAAAATAGTCTCAAGAGTATGGTACCCATCAGCCCGTTTTCCGGTGATGAGAAGTCCAAGATTGATTTTTGCGAAGGATTTAACCGAAAAAGGAAGCATAGAATGCAATTAATTTAATAGAGAAATATTTGGGATACTGACTGCTAACCAGAAATAAAACGCAAAGTTTAATCGCTAACCATTGTCTAAAAAACAAACTATGAACATGAGATCAAGAACTGAAGATACGACTTTACATCTGATTTTCAGGGAGTGACTCAATTGCCCTGAGTATTATCAAGCTGAGGCAGAAAGAAAAATTCAGAGTGACGGAGTCATCAGAACAGATTGTTTAAATGACCAGAAAGCGCTGGTCGAGCAGATGAAGAAAAAAAGTTGGGGACACCAAGCTTTCTTCTAATAGAAAATTGCTTCATGTCCCCAATCAAAAAATGACTAACCCTGCGCTTGCGAAATTTCAACCCGTATACGGTTGATAGATAATCCCGTTCGAAATAACACCAGCCACATTCGCGATATTTTCTGCTGATTCGGAAAAGTGAGCAAGTACCTGCGCTCGTGTCTCAACCTGCAGGTCATTAAGCCAGAAATCGTATCCACCCTGATCAGGAGTTCGACCAAGCACGTGTTGGTATAAAAGAGTGACAAAGGTAGTGTCGGTAGGGTTGTTTCCGTACATAGCCCTAAATTCAGAGCTATTAATAAATCCTGCAGCAACATCGGTTAATAACGAGCCATGATTAATGGAATTATACCAGAAACCTAATCCCCCATAATCTGGTGTACGATCAAATGCTGCCTTGTAGATGCGGTATGATTCTAAAAGATTAAAACCGGGATGTGAATCAATGATTAGAGTATGGTCAGCGAATTGAAGCTTTTCTATATTGACAACAGTGTCGGTACCATCAGACCCGACATTATCTTTGACTGAAAACCCTGATCCTGACTTGGTGATTGTGTAGTTAGCTTCATTTCCTGTAAAAAGAACAGTTTCAACACCGGTACCATTGAAAATGTCGTTACCTGATGTACCGGTAAGAATTGTTGGTGTTGGAGTGACCGGAGTTTGGTATGACAAGGAAACGGTTTTGTCTTTGAAGATTATAGTTTCAACACTAGTCAGATTGAAGGTAAATTTATCACCCCCAGCACTAGCGCCTGAAATTACTATGAGTCCGTTAGCGTCAGCTGTACCTATTGTAAAATTTGTGCTGACAAATCTGGATGCATAGGAATTGCCAGTAACTAGATCAAAAATATCGGTACCGGTCAGGCCATTTAAGGTATACGTATTTGCTGAACCAGGCTGGCCATAAGCAGCTAATCTTATGGTGTCATTCCCGGTAGTCCCCGTGTAGTTAATTGTCGACATATTTCCCTCCTTTGAACATCAATAAAGTATTTTCAGTATAAATAAAGAGAGTTGTAAAACTTTATATGAGAACTTGTTAACGGATATCCCAGCATAAGACCTGATGTAGATTGAGAGAACGCATCTTTGACATTGAAATAAATTAACCTAAAGCGTAATCCTTTTGAAATTATACTTGAGAGACGAATAAAAACAGATCTTGTCTTTAGAAATCAGATGGGCATCTCTATGAAACGTTATTTTGATTATTCTGAAGATGCATAAATCATCTCCGACCCACTTAGATAATTTTAGCATATCCAGCTTAAAAAGAAGCTAATCAAATCTTAAAAAACGCTAAAAAAATAAAAAGATTTCAGTATTTAGCCTCAATATGAACCGGCGTTCTGGATTATAGACCAAAGCGTTATTTTTTAAGAGCTCAATGAATACATAGAGGGAAGTGTGAAAAGCATATCTTATTTTATGATAAAGTCTTTTCTTTAGAGAATTTTCTTTCAAATTCAGGAATTAAAACAAACCGCAAGCACATGTTTTCTGACAAAACGATTTACCTGATACGCAAAAACACTGCACCATTGCTCGTTGCGTTTTCTGTTGCACTTTCATACCCTCAGGTTTTGCAAGCTGCTGATGAACACTCCTATGCTCAAGAGATACAGCAGGATGTTGCTGAAGATAAGGTTTATTTGCTGGAAAATATTCGTCAAAAAGCCACCATTCCGGCTGAAAAAACAATTCTGGAAGCACTTTTTTGTGAAGACGCTCCACAGGCAGTTATGCTCTTCCAAAAACAGTTACGGGAATATCCTGATCCAGCACTCGACAAGCTCAGTTCGTCACGAATAGCTGCGTACAACCTTGCACTTAATCGTACAACAACACCCCTAAAGACCTCACGCCCTTTAACTGCAACAAAAGCTCAACCCATAGCTGTCAAGGAGGACTCAACACGTCAGTCCTCAAAACTGCGATCAAGTGCTTTGCTGCCATCTTTAGAGGCATCGAAAGAGAGCAAAATCGTTGCGGGCCCGACGACCTGTACTCTGCAGTTTGGAAGTTTCGAGAACCGCAAGAATGCGGAAAAACTTGCCAGTAAAATCTCGCAATATGTCACTGTAGATATTGTCAAAAAAGGGCAGGTGTATAAAGTGCTACTGAATAATAATTATGCATCAAAAGAGGATGCCTCTACTGCAGCAAAAAAACTGCCGGTCAAGGCAATTGTTGTTCCATCCATATAATCTGAAATAAGCTTGAATCCAAGGCAGAAAACCCCGATGAAACGAGAGATTAACATTATCGGACAATCCGTCCTGATCTTACAGCTCAAACAACTGGCTCTCCAGGTTGCTGAAACCGATATTACAGTGCTGATCATCGGAGAAACGGGATCCGGCAAAGAGGTGCTGGCCCGCTACATACATAATAACAGCCTCCGGGCTGACAAAAGCTTTATCCCTGTCAATTGTGGCGCCATTCCTGCAGGCATTCTGGAATCCGAACTGTTCGGCCATGAAAAAGGAGCCTTTACCGGAGCTGTACAAAGCAGAAAAGGGTACTTTGAATCTGCTGATAGAGGTACAATTTTTCTTGATGAAATCGGCGAGATGCCTCTTGAGACTCAGGTAAAATTTCTCAGGGTTATTGAAACCGGAGAATTTCAAAGGGTCGGATCATCGGAGACCATCTATTCCGATGCGCGCATCATTGCTGCTACAAACAAAAATATGTATCAGGCTGTCGCTGAAAAAAACTTCAGGGAAGACCTTTTTTACCGACTTCGCAGTGTTGAGCTACAGATTCCCCCTCTCAGGGAAAGAGGTAAAGACATTCTCCTGCTTGCCGAAAATTTTGTTCATGAGTTTGAGCGCAAACATAAAATTATCTTTGAGGGTTTCAGCCCTGAAGCCGGAGAAATGCTGATGAGCTATTCCTGGCCCGGGAATGTAAGAGAGCTCAGAAATCTTATGGAATCACTGCTTGTACTGGAAAAAGGAACGTATATCACTCCTGAAATTCTTGAAAAACATCTGGTTCAGCGCAACCGCTATAAAAGCCTTGTCCATGACCCTTCAAAATCTGAAAAAAACGAACTGCAGGTCATCTACAGCAGTATTATCCAGCTTCGACAGGAAATAAGCGATATCCGTCAGCTTCTGCAGCATCTTATTCAAACAAGGCCTCACGTCCCGCTTCTTCTGCCCGATACGTCAGTATCCTCTCCTCCAGTAGTGAGCCGTATGAATACGGCAGAAGAAGAAAACGGCAAAAAAAACGAAGCCGCAACGTTTCTTTCACTTGACGATATAGAAAAAAAATCTATTGCTGATGCACTGGAAATATGCCATAGAAATAAAAGGAAAACCGCCAAGGCACTCGGCATTACCGAACGCACACTCTATAGAAAAATCAAGGCTTACGGACTTTAATAACAGTAGGGGACGTGCCCCCGTCTATAAGACCACTTCTGCTTGGTATAAATTCTTTTGCTGAACCAGAAATTCTTCCGGTGTCAGCTTCCCTAAAGAACTGTGCGGGCGGATCGAACTGTAATCCTCCTGCCATTTCCCGATGATATCCCGGGCATGATCAAGACTCAAAAACCAGTTCACATTCAGGCATTCGTCCCTGAGCCTGCCATTAAAGCTTTCGATGTAGGTGTTGTCGACCGGCTTGCCAGGGCGACTGAACACCAGTTTGACTCCATGACGATGCGCCCATGCATCAAGTGCTTTGCCGATGAATTCCGGGCCATTGTCGACCGTGATTATTTCTGGCATACCTTTGAACCAAGCAATCCTTTCCAGAACACCGCATACCCTATTGCCATTGATTGATGTGTCGACTTCAAATCCAAGATAATCCCTGCTGTAACTGTCCAGAACGTTGAGAACCCTGAAACGACGGCCATTATAGAGGTTATCGCTCATGAAGTCCATTGCCCAGCATTGATTCCTGCGTTCTGGCTTCGGTGGCGCTACCCGAGTATCTGCAGCTGTCTTTTTGCGTCGTTTAACCCGCAGCATAAGATTCTCTTCACGGTAAAGCCGCTCAGTTCGCTTATGGTTGATGTCAAATCCCTCTCGCCTTAAAAGGTAATGCAATCGCCGATAACCCCAGCGTTTTCGCTCGTCGGCCATTTCCTTCAACCGCTTGCGAATCGGTTCATTGGTATCAGGTTTTGGCTGGTAATGCCAACTCGTTCGGCTCAGGCCAACCAGAACACAAAGCTTTCTGAGACTCTGCCCGAAGTGTTCATGCAAGTGCTTGACAGCGTTGCGCTTGACCTCGGGCGTTACCATTTTTTTGAGTTGATCTCCTTAAGCATCTGGATGTCAAGGGCATAGTCAGCAACCAGCTTTTTCAGGCGACGGTTCTCTTCTTCAAGATCCTTTAGTCGCCTTGCCTCGCTGACCGACATGCTGCCATACTTCGATTTCCAGTTGTAAATCGTCGCATCACTGATGCCGTATTTGCGGCATAACTCCTTGACGGGAATGCCGCCATCAGCTTCCTTCAAGATGCTGATAATCTGTTCTGTGCTGTAACGCTTGGTTTTCATGCGTGTAACCTCCTTGGTTGATTTTAATCATTTTTTCCACAACCAAGTGGTCCCGTTTTTCGGGCTCACGTCCTAGGCAGTGGACGTTGGGCAGGGCTTAGTAAAAAAAGGGGGCCTTCGCTGCAGCTCAGGATGACATGGATGAGCGGGGTTTATTGGCTTTTTTGAGAAATGCTATAAGGAACAGGCCGGCTGAGAATACTGCCGCCGATTTTGGAAGAAGATCGGGGTTGGCGGTATAAAAAGTCAAGCAGCTCTCAAGCGGCACTTCAGCTGTTAATGTCTGCTCCTGCCACCAGGGTATTTCTGTCATGATACTGCCATATTTACTGATGATAACAGTAAGTCCTGTATTGGCACATCTGGCCATAGCCCTGCGGGTCTCAATACATCGCATTTTGCCTATGGCCAGATGCTGGTAAGGGCCGTATGAGGTTGCATACCATCCATCGTTGGTTACAAGAGTAAGAACCTGCGCTCCTTTTCGTACAAATTCGGAAACCAGGCCGGGAAAAATGGATTCATAACAGATAACATTGGCGATGCTCACCTTCCCATACCTTGAAGAATGAAGCTGCATGACTGTAGTATCACGACCTTTCCCCCACCCGTTAATGCCTGCCAGAGAGAACGTTAGGTGCCCAAGCCATGGGAAATAATCAACATAGGGAACACGTTCTGCAAATGGAACAAGCCGCATCTTTCGGTAGATCTGAGGGATCCCATTACCAGGTTCGACCAGCATCGAGGCATTATAGGTTTCAAAAAAACGGTTCATCGAATCATTGCCATTCTCAGGATATCCAGGATCCGGATGATCAACAGCAGGATAGTATTTGATATCTGAAAAACCGGTCAAGAGAGCTGTATTCCATCCCCTGAGCGATAATCGAAGAGCTTGCAGATCATCGACATAAGCTTTGTCGAGAATATAAAATGGAATAGCCGTTTCCGGCCACATCACAAGATCCGGCCGATTTTCACGAACTGCCCTGTTGGTCATACGGTAATACCGCTCCATAATATCACTGCTGTTATGGCGCAGCCATTTTTCATGTGGATCTATATTCGGCTGTACAAGAGTGACCCGAAGCTGCATATTTTCTCCGGTAAACGAGCTCTGTCGATGAAATATGGCTGAAGCATAGAGCAGAGGAAACAAAATCATAAGCGCCATGAGCCCGACGGAACGAAAAGCATCTTTGCGGCTACCGATCACAGCCAGGACAATCAGTACATTAAAACACATCAGCCAAAAACTTACACCCCATACACCGGTAGTGTCGGCATACTGAATCATGAGATTAAAATTTGACTGTGAATTTCCAAGGGTTAGCCATCCGAACGAAAGATCCTGCTGCATATAAGCCCATTCCCATGCAACCCACAAAAAAGGAAGAGCAAAGAGTGCGAAATGAAACCCTGCCATTTTTTTTATCGCATAAAAGCCAAACAGGGGAATCGTCAGAAAAAAAGCCTGAGCCACAATAGTCAGAACTCCGCCTGGCAACGTAGCGAGGCTTACCCACCAGAGAGTGATCAAACAAAAGATCAGCATTGTCAGGTAGACCCGGCGGAACAACTCACCAACTCTCTCCACATCACGAAGGGAGATAAGCAACGGGACTAAAGCAACCCATGCAAGCACTTCCAGACGGATAAACGGATAGGAAGGAAATGAGACCCCAAGAAGAACGCCGCTCAAAACGGAAGAAGCGTAACGGGAATGACCCAACTGGTTCATTGTCCGGAATAATAAGGTCATCTGATGATCAAAAAAGTTAACAACCAGAAAAAAGAGCGATTAAAATAACCACCGGAAAGCGGAAACAGCCGTAAGTATAAGATATTTCAGGGAAACAGATAATCCTGTTCAAACTTATTTTACTTTATTTATTGATTATTATTCTTTAAATTTGTACTAATCTGTTATTTAACAGGAATTATATCAAAGTACTTTCCTGAAAAAATCCAATTTCAACGCCATCAGAAAAAGGAGAATTCATTATGGCTCTTTTCGGCACTAAAGACGCAACCACCGCACACTCGGATTATGAAATCATTCTCGAGGGTGGTTCAAGCTCGTGGGGTAAAGTAAAATGCCGGGCAAAGGTTAATGTCCCCCCTGCATTGCCCTTGCTGCCAGCTGACTGTAACATCAAAATCAATGTAAAACCTCTCGATCCGGCAAAAGGGTTTGTCAGGTTTTCCGCTGTTATTGAGTCTATTGTTGACAGTACAAAAAACAAGCTGGTTATTGAGGCTGACATTGCCAATGAAACCAAAGAAAGAAGAATCTGTGTTGGTGAAGGCTCGGTTACCGTCGGTGATTTTTCCCACAGTTTCTCTTTTGAAGGCTCAGTTGTCAACCTCTTTTACTACCGTTCAGATGCTGTCCGCAGAAATGTCCCGAATCCGATTTATATGCAGGGACGTCAATTCCATGACATTATCATGAAGGTGCCTCTTGACAATCCTGATGTTATTGACACTTGGGAAGGCACCCTGAGGTCACTCCAGACAACAGGAGCATTTAACGATTGGATTCGCGAGTTCTGGTTTATCGGACCGGCCTTTACAGCATTGAACGAAGGCGGTCAGAGGATTTCGAAAATCGAAGTCAACAGTATTGGCACCGAGAGCGGAGAAAAAGGACCTCTTGGTGTTACAAGATGGCGTTTCTCACATGGCGGATCAGGTATTGTGGACTCCATTGCACGCTGGGCAGAACTGTTCCCGGCAGATAAACTTACCAGACCTGCATCTGTAGAAGCTGGTTTCCGTTCCGACTCTCAGGGTATTGAGGTTAAGGTCGACGGCGATTTCCCTGGTGTTTCAGTTGATGCCGGCGGCGGCCTGCGCAGAATCCTGAACCACCCTCTTATCCCTCTGGTCCACCACGGTATGGTTGGGAAATTCAACGACTTCACTGTTGATACCCAGCTCAAGATTGTTCTGCCTAAAGGATACAAAGTCCGTTATGCAGCACCTCAGTACCGTTCCCAGAACCTTGAGGAGTATCGCTGGAGCGGTGGAGCATATGCCCGTTGGGTAGAGCATGTATGCAAAGGCGGAACAGGACAGTTTGAAGTGCTTTACGCTCAATAAGCACACTTTATTACTTTTTTCAACAAAAAGACCGGCTTATTGCCGGTTTTTTTGTTGCTATCCCAACAAGTGAAGAATATCCTCAATCTCCTCTTTTATTTCCTGCAAAAGCACCATGCGCCTTTCATCAACCATATTATGGCGATTCTTTTCCTGACCGATCTGCTTCTGCAGCTTTAAAATTTCTGTGGTTTTATGATCACCTGCAGTGTCTTTAAGTACTCCTTTAACTATTTCACTTGCCTTTCCAAGCTTATAGCCTTTTTCATGCACAAGCTCCTTTATATTGAGTACCATGGCAATGTCGCGATTGGTATATCGTCTGTTCCCTCTTGTATCGCGGGCCGGAGCCAGTTCATCAAAAAAACTCTCCCAATACCTCAGCAGATAGGAAGGAATACCGGCGATTTTACTTGCCTCGCCAATCGAGTAATAGTTTTTTGTTGAATCAAATGCCATAAAAGAAGAGATAAGGATGGAATTTTGTTTTCCCTATTTCTATTATACATTATAGCGGCTTTTCAAAAAAATATGACTGATGAAAAATTTACTCAGCCTGAAACCTTACTTGCTCAGGTATAAAAAAAATCTCATCACGGGCTTTGTCTATATTATACTGACAAACCTCTTCGCGGTAATCGGCCCAACATATATCGGACGTGCTATAGATATCATGAACAAACATTTCGAACTTCGGGATGTTCTTGAAGATGCAGTAATCTATGTCCTTTATGCACTGCTAAGCGGCTTTTTTCTCTTTCTTGTCCGGCAGAATATTATTGTTGCTTCCCGCCATATTGAATTTGACCTGAAAAACGATTATTACAACCATCTTCAAAAACTGCCACGCAAGTTTTACAATACCACCAGTACCGGCGAACTTATCTCAAGAGGTACCAATGACCTTAACGCTATAAGAGAGTTTCTCGGGCCAGGCATCATGTACTCGCTTAACACTTTTTTCAGGCTTTTTTTCGCACTGATTGCAATGCTTTCGCTTTCCCCTAAATTGACACTGTTTGCACTCCTGCCAGCTCCGCTATTAAGTTATTCTGTTTACAAAATAGGCAGTTCAATGCAGAAGCGCTCCAAAAGCATTCAGGAAAGCTATGCCGCAATAACCAATCTTGTTCAGGAAAACCTTTCAGGTATCAGAGTTGTCAAAAGCTTTACCCGTGAGCCTTTTGAAATAAAACGATTTGAAGCGCTCAATAAAGAATACTTCCGAAAAAACCTTTCACTCGGAAAACTTCAGGCACTTTTTTTTGCATTTCTTACCTCACTCACCGCAGTCTCCCTGCTCCCTGTGGTGTGGGTAGGCGGGCTGAGCGTCATTGAGGGAAAAATGACTGTTGGGGGGATTGCTCAATTTATCGTCTATGTTTCAATGCTGAGTTGGCCGATTATATCCATAGGATGGGTCACCAGTATTATCCAGAGAGCCGCGTCGGCCCAGATAAGGCTGAATGAAATTTTCAATATCAAGCCAGACAATACAGATGAAAATGCCGACATCTCCAGTATGGCAAATTTTCATGGTACTGTATCATTTCGCAATGTTCAATTTCACTACCCCGGTCATGATGACAATCTGATACTCAACGATATAACCCTTGATATTGAAGCCGGATCAAAAGTTGCGATCGTCGGAGCAACAGGGTCAGGTAAAACCACCCTTGTCAATCTGATACCACGACTCTACGAGCCTGTAAACGGCAGGGTACTTTTTGACGGCCAGGACATTAACAGCCTGCCACTGAAAACGCTGAGAGAGCTCATTGGCTTTGTCCCCCAGGTTAACTTTCTCTTCTCAGACACTATTGAAAACAACATCAATTGGGGCAGCAAGGACAATGAGGCTGATGAGGTCATTGAGGCAAGCAGGATAGCAATGCTCTATAACGATATCCAGGACTTCCCCGATGAATTTCAGACTATGCTCGGAGAAAAAGGCATCAACCTTTCCGGCGGCCAGAAACAGAGAGCATGCATTGCAAGAGCAATTGCATGGAAACCGCGTCTCCTTGTGCTCGATGACGCCCTTTCAGCAGTTGATACCGACACAGAAGCACGTCTTTTTGATGCCCTTCTGCAGAAGCTGCCAGAGACCACTATCATACTGATAAGCCATAGAATTTCAACGGTAAAAAACTGCGACCGCATCATTGTTCTCAAGGATGGGAAAATTGCTGAAAGCGGCACACACGAAGAGCTTTTGCAACAGCAGCAAATCTATGCAGAACTTTACAACCAACAACTCCTCGAAGAAGAAATTCTTTCCATTTCATAGCCTTTCGCCGGGCACTGCTTCAAAACAGTATCTTCAACAGCTAATAGCCACCTTTTCGCTTGAGAGCCTTCGCCTTACTCACTGATCACCTTCACTTTCGATGCATTGTCAATCGCCTTTTCTTTCACTTCTTGCACATCACTGCCCAATTGGGCGTACACGAGCGTTATGCCCATTCTCCGATAAGGGCGGGTTGTTGGTTTTCCGAAAATACGAATATCAGTACGAGGCTCTTTCACAGCATCTTCCAGACCTATATACTGAGGATTGCTGCCAACTCTATCGGCAAGAACAACCGCACTTGCACCCATCTTCATTAAGATAATTTCCGGAATCGGCATACCTAACACCGCCCGTGCATGAAGCTCAAACTCGGAGAGGTTTTGCGTGCCTGCAAGTGTAACCATTCCGGTATCGTGCGGACGAGGTGATAGTTCGGAAAAATAAAGACCATCTTCAGCCAGGAAAAACTCGACACCCCATATGCCTGATCCTGTCAGCGAACGAGTCACTTTTTCAGCAATCGTCTGAGCCTCTATTAAATGAGTATCGCTGATAACACAAGGCTGCCAGCTCTCCTGATAATCGCCCCGTTCCTGACGATGGCCGATTGGCGGGCAGAAAAGGGTTGTCCCATTTTTTTGTGTCACGGTAAGCAGTGTGATTTCTGTATGAAATTTCACAAAGGATTCTACAATCACTTCCGCAATATCACCTCGCTTGCCGCTTTGAGAATAGTTCCAGGCTGTTTCAACATCCGCATCAGTTTTGACTGTTGACTGCCCCTTGCCCGATGAACTCATCAGCGGCTTTACCACGCAGGGAATTCCAACCTCACTGACTGCTTTCTGTAACTCTTTAAGTGAAGCTGCATAACGATACTTGGCAGTCCGAAGACCAAGCTCAATAGAAGCCAGATCACGAATGGCTTTCCGGTTCATCGTAAAGTTGGCGGCACGGGCCGAAGGAACAACCTGTATACCTTGATTCTCATAGTCGTAAAACCTCTCGGTGCGAATGGCTTCGATTTCAGGCACTATAATATCAGGCTGATGACGGGCAACTATGGTATCGAGAGATTTGCCATCAAGCATGTCGATCACTTCACGCTCATCTGCCACCTGCTGTGCCGGTGCATTATTGTAGCTATCCACAGCTATCACATAGTGGCCAAGGCGTTTTACAGCAATAACAAATTCTTTGCCCAGTTCCCCGCTGCCAAGCAGCATAATTCTCTTTGACATTACAATCTATTCGTTAATCGTGTTAAAATATTGATATCAAATAAGTTCACGCAATTGGCGATGAAGATCCTTGCGAGAAAGAGCGTACATGTGCACGTAAAGCAGATTGAACATAAGAACAGCTGAGCGAAGCCGGGGGGCGCGCATAGCCCGTTTCAAAGCGTTCTGTATTGTAAAGACCCGACTGGTCAATGAGGTATAGCTGGGAATAAACTCTTCAAGAGCAATCCGCTGCGGTTTGTAAAGCATCTCCTGACCCCATGAAAACCTGAATACATCATGATCATCCCTCGAGTGAAGCAGACGTCCTTCATTAGCGAGACGGTCAAAGACACCCGTACCGGGAATCGGTCGCAAAAGATTGATACCTGGTACATCAATACCGGTCTCTTTGATAAACGCCTCAATCCTGCCTGGCAACTCAAGCGTATCCTCATCAAGGCCGTAGATAAAGCTGCCATAGACACAAATACCGGCGTTACGGATATTTTTAATACACTCGACCTGACGGTTTGAGGGATTATGAAATTTCATATGGGCATAGTTGCTGCCATCGTCAAGGCTTTCAATCCCGACAAGAAGCGCACCGCACCCTGAACGTGCGAAAGCATCAAGCAGCCTTGGCTTTTCACCAAGAGCCGTTGTAGCCTGGCCAACCCAGCTGATTCCAAAAGGGACAAGCTCACTGAAAAGTTTTTCTGCATAGGTGTCGTCAGCATTGATGGTATCGTCCAAAAAGAAAAATATTCTTTTGTCTTTTTTCAGAAACGCTTCAACCTCCCTGAGTACCTCAGGAATACTCCGGTGACGAAGCCTGTGACCGTTCATGACATGCACATTGCAAAAATCACAGCTGTAGGGGCACCCACGTGTAGTCTGCACCACGTTGGTGGTAAAATAGCTCTGGATATCAAGCGCATGTTTATCGACATAGCGACAAATGGAAAGATCGGGAAACGAAGAAACCCTGTACTCTGCTTTTAAGGTACCGGCAAGAAGGTCTTCCTGCACTTCGGTCCAGATATCATCAGCCTCTCCGATCACCAACAGGTCAGCATGATCGCGGCACTGTTCGGGAAAGATGGTGACATAAGGGCCTCCAAGCACGACTTTTATCCCTTTAGAGCGGAGCGTCCGTGCCAGATCAAAGGCAGGTTTCACTGCACCAGTCTGAACACTGATGCCAACTAGATCCCAGTGACGCTGAAGGGGAATTTTTTCAAAACGAAGATCGCAGATGGTCTGACTCACACCCGACACCTTCTGAGAACTGAGAATCATCAGGGCAAGCGGCGGAATGGCAAATTGCGCCCGACGGATAACATTGCTCAATAGAGAGTCCTTCAGTGAACTGAAAATACTACGTCCGGAAAAAGTACTGTCCAAAAGAGATGTTCCGTCAACACCACTGTCAGCCTGAATAAAAACGAGCAGCACCTGCTTGTCTTGTTCCATACCGCCCTTCATCAGTTAATTCTGCCTGTCCGTGCAAGTTCCTGTAATTTTTTCAGCTCAAGCAGTGCATCAATCGGTGTCAATCGATCGAGATCGAGTCTTTCAAGAGTATTGCAGAGAAGTGTTTCAGATTCTTCAAAAAGACTTATCTGCAAGCTTTGGATTTTAGGCGGCCTGTCGACAGGTATTTCAATATCACGCTTTTCCATCCCTGCCAGTATCTCCCTGGCACGCGTTATAACATCCGAAGGCATACCTGCCATTTTAGCCACTTCAATACCATAACTGTTGTCGGTAGAACCTCTGACAATCTTCCTTAAAAATATAACCCGGTCAGCGGTTTCCACAACCGTGGCATTGTAGTTCACAACACCGGGAAGACGGGTTTCAAGCTCAGCAAGCTCATGGTAATGCGTTGCAAACAGTGTCCTTGCCTGAATGGAGCGGGATATATATTCGCTCATCGACCATGCAATCGACATGCCGTCAAATGTGCTGGTACCCCTTCCTATTTCATCAAGCAGCAGCAAACTGCCCGTGGTTGCATTGTTGAGAATGCTCGCCGCTTCATTCATTTCCACAAGGAAGGTACTTTCACCCGATGTAATGTTGTCGGAGGCACCAACCCGTGTAAAAATCCTGTCCACAAGCCCGATTTCAGCGCTCTCAGCCGGAACAAAACTTCCAGCCTGCGCAAGCAGTACAATCAGGCCGGTCTGGCGCAAAAACGAACTTTTTCCAGCCATATTCGGGCCGGTTATAATCAGCATCTTCTGTTTTTCATCCATCAAACAGTCATTCGGCACATAGGGCTCATCGGCGCTCGTCATTCTTTCAAGTACAGGATGACGTCCATTGACGATAACAAGCTTTTCATGTGCCTTGATCTCCGGCTTGCAATACCCGTATTCGACGGCAGAGAGCGCAAATGAACAGAGAGAGTCGATTTCGGCAATTATAATCGCATTTTCCTGTATGGCAGAAGCATGCTCAGCTATAATCACACAAAGATCATGAAAAAGCTGAGCTTCAAGAATCATGCTTTTCTCTTCGGCATTGAGAATCTTTGCCTCATACTCTTTCAACGCAGGAATGGTATATCGCTCGGCATTGACAAGCGTCTGTTTTTTTTCATAATAAGCGGGAACCTTGTCACGGTTCGCACGACTTATTTCTATATAATAGCCGAACACCTTGTTGAAACTGACCTTAAGCGAAGAAATCGAAGTACTTGCCCGCTCCTGCTGCTGAATTTCCATTAGACGATCCTTGGCCGTCGAGACAATAGAACGAAGTTCATCAAGCTCGGCATGATAACCAAGGCGGATATAACCACCATCACGCATCGAAGCTCCTGACTCAGGATCAACAGCCTCCTGAATGCGTTCGGCAAGTTCCTGCAGAGGACTTAAATTGCCAGCTAGAACACGAAGTCTCATCGAACCTGCTTCACCAAGCAGTTCCTTAAGAAGAGGAATGACAGAAAGTGAAAACCCAAGCTGACGAACCTCCCTTGGAATGGTGCGGAAGGTAGCAATACGAGCAAGTGAGCGCTCAAGATCATTGATCCCCGATAACTGTTCAGAAAGACCATCCCGCACTGTCTTTGATTCAGCCAGTTCTCCAACTGCATCTAGCCGCATCTGGATATCCTCAATTCTTTTCAGAGGCCTCTGAAGCCATCGGCGGATAAGTCGCGCACCCATAGGATTTCGCGTGCGGTCCATCACCTGAAGAAGGCTGCCGTTTAAAGTTCCGTCCTGCATTGAAGAGATAATCTCAAGATTTCTCTTGGTCTGCAGATCAAGAGTCATATACTCGCTGCTGTGCAACTCACCAATCCGTGTAATATAAGCAAGACTATTCTGCCTGGTCTCCTCCAGATACTGAAGAATAACACCCGCAGCCACTTTGCCTGCACGGTTACCATCAATGCCAAACCCTTTCAGGGAGTGGGTCTTGAACTGCCGGGACAGAACTTCCTGTGATTGATCTTCACTGAACATCCACGTATCTAATTCAGTAAGAAGAGTCTCCCGGGAGAGTCCTTTTTTAAGCAGTTCCAATTTTTCTTTATCTGCAGCTGATACAAGAATTTCTGAAGGATGAAGCGACAGCATAAACTGAGTCAGCTCTTCTGGCTGCATCGAAGATATTTTGAATTCGGCTGTAGTAACGTCAATAAAGGCAATACCGGCAACCGGCGACCTGCCCTCTTTTATAAAGGCGACGGCACAGAGATAATTATTGTGCCGATCGTCAAGAATCTTGTCGCTATAGGTAATCCCCGGAGTAACAATATCAGTAATTTCACGCCGTACAATCCCCTTGACCGATGCTGGATCTTCAACCTGATCGCACACCGCGACCTTGAATCCTTTTTTGACAAGTTTTGCAATGTACCCCTCACTGGCATGATGAGGAAACCCGGCCATAGGAACCTCTGCAGAGCGCTTCGTCAAAACAATATTCAGAGCGGCAGAAACCTTACGTGCATCCTCAAAAAAGGTTTCATAAAAATCTCCCACCCTGAAAAGCAGCAAAAATTCAGGATACCTCTCCTTTACCTCCAGATACTGGCGCATCATGGGAGAATGCTCCTTTTGCACCATACCCTCTTCTCTGCTCATTATGTAATAATCAGTTATTAAACCCGTTAAAGAGCGGCAATCCCTTCAGTTTCATGAAAAAGAAGCTACTGCAGCACAACTTAATAAACAATATCCGGAATTGCGCTCTTAGGCTTGATATGAGGTTTAGAAAAAAGTATGTTCAGGAACAGGTTTTCAGGATAATGTTTCGGTCATTGCCCATGGCTTTTCATACAATACTTCGGTTTCTGCACATCATTTTTTTTGCTTCCTGGTTTGGCACTGTTATGGCATCGCTTTTTGTTCTGAAAGCCCTTGAGAGCAAACTTACAGGCAATGACGTCTACAATACCGAGTTTGCTGCACTGCTGCAACGGTTTCTCAAACTGGAAACAAAGGTTGCAGACGTTGCCGTCATAGGGGTAATTTTCTCTGGCATCATGCTTGCCGCATTTTTCCACGGATGGACAATCTGGGTATTTGTAAAATCTTTTCTTATCGTTCTTCAGGTTACCCTGACCATCGGTTATATCATGCATTCAGTCCGCACAATCACCTACCCATGTTCGAAGCGAGAGTATGCAAACTGGTATCGTCTCTTTGGAATTTCTCTTACCATGTTTGCACTTATACTTATTGTCACTTTTTTCATTCTCTGAAACCAGTCATACTATAAGCGTTTGGTAATTTGATTTTCAGGTAATTAATACTATATTACAGTCCTTTATCACTAAAATATTTGTATACGATGCAGGCGCTGATCAAGATTTCCGATAAACAATTTCTGGTAAGACAGGGGGACAGGCTTTTCGTCCCTAAACAAAAAGCTTCAATTGGCGACACCTTGGATATCAAAACCATGGCTGCTATTGACGGAGCAAATACCGACCTGAACCCTGCCGGCAGTATTCAGGCAAAAGTTCTTGGTCATGTCAAGGATGACAAGGTCATCGTTTTCAAGAAAAAACGCAGAAAACGTTACCAGTCAAGAAACGGTCACCGTCAGCAGATGACTCAGATCGAAATTATTTCGCTTTAAAAAAGTCCAGGATCTTTAACGTTAATTTTTTCTCATGGCTCATAAAAAGGGTGGCGGATCGACTAAAAACGGTCGTGACAGTAATCCGAAATATCTCGGAGTAAAAGCTGCAGGAGGCTCAACTGTGGCTGCAGGTACAATAATTGTTCGTCAGAGAGGCACGGTTATCAAACCGGGCGACAATGCCGGTTTAGGACGTGACCATACAATATTTGCCTTGATTGACGGTGTAGTTACCTTCCGTAACGGGCGCAATAACAAGAAACAAGTCAACATCCTGCCTTGTTAATAATAGTTGAAATAAGCCTATACTAAAAAAAAGCTGCTTTTTTTAAGGCGGCTTTTTTTATTCTGTGATCAATACTTTTACAAGAACTTCTGAATACTATAAAAAAACATTTACTACTATGAAAATCACCGTTATCGGAGCCGGAAATGTAGGAGCTACCGCAGCTCTCCGCATCGCTGAAAAACAGCTCGCAAAAGAAGTTGTACTGATTGATATCGTCGAAGGTATACCGCAAGGCAAGGCTCTTGATATGTATGAATCGGGCCCGGTCGGACTTTTTGATACTCATGTTTTAGGGTCCAATGACTATAAGGATTCCGCGGATTCTGATATTGTACTGATTACTGCCGGTCTTGCAAGAAAACCGGGTATGTCAAGGGAGGATCTCCTGAATAAAAATGCCTCAATTATCAAAGAGGTAACAACTCAGGTGATGAAATACTCCAGGAATCCGATTATTGTGATGGTTTCAAATCCCCTTGATGTGATGACCTATGTTGCCCAGGCAACAAGCGGTCTACCTAAAGAAAGGGTTATCGGTATGGCGGGTGTGCTTGACACTGCGCGCTATAAAAGCTTTATTGCTGAGGCATTGGATGTCTCCATGCAGGATATCAGTGCACTGGTACTGGGCGGACATGGCGATTCCATGGTACCTGTTGTTAATTATACCAATGTTGCCGGTATACCGTTAACTGAACTGTTGCCACAGGATAAAATCGATGCACTTGTAGAGCGCACAAGAAATGGAGGCATAGAAATTGTCAACCATCTTAAAACTGGCTCAGCTTTCTATGCACCGGCAGCTTCAGCTGTAGAGATGATTGAAGCGATTGTCAAGGACCGCAAGCGTATTATCCCCTGCACAACCCTTCTTGAAGGTCAGTACGGTATCGATAATGTTTTTGTTGGTGTCCCGGTTAAACTTGGCAAAAACGGCGTTGAGCAGATTCTTGAAATTAATCTCTCTCCAACTGAACTGGAAGCACTTCAGCAATCTGCTGCGATTGTTGAGGAAAACTGCAAAAGCCTTGCAACTCTGCTCGCATGAGCTCTGAGGGCTTCGATGGAATTCGCTCAAAAATGAAAAAGCGGCTCAAAAGCCGCTTTTTCAACGATCAGATGTCCCCCATTACATCTGATCAATCTCACTGGCGTGAGAAGTTCTAAGAGTATATTCACAACTCTTGTACCAAAATCGCATAAGCTCACACAAAAATAACCTTATGCCTTTATATAGTAATACATTAAAATTATTTCATATTCTACGGCAATAACGTGTCGCAGACGGTTAATTGTCTCAAATTATTAAGGACTACCTTAAACATGGGACACTGCCTCCCCTTTAGAGACAACACTGTTTCAGCAAGAGGCTAGTTCCGGCTCTTCATGTGTGATGCAATGAATTGCCCCGAGCCCCCATACAAGATCAGAACAATCAATACCAACAACGTTTCTTTCAGGAAAACATTCCTGAAGTATCCCTATGGCAACCAGGTCTTGAGAGCATCTGTAGGTGGGAACCAGAACCACGGAATTGGCAATATAGAAATTTGCATAACTTGCGGGAAGACGATCGCCATTGCAATAAACAGGGGAGGGCATGGGAAGTTTCAACACTTGCAACGGATTTCCTCTGAGATCGTTATATCCTTGAAGTCTATTGTAATTCTCCTGCAACGCGCCATAATTATCATCAGATGGATTTTCCTCGACGGCAATCACAATGGTCGTTTCATTTACAAATCGAGCCATATCGTCCACATGACCGTCAGTATCATCACCGACAATACCATCGCCAAGCCAGAGAACTTTTTCAATACCAAGGTACCGCGCGAGTTGCCGCTCAATATCTTCACGACTCATGGCCGGATTGCGGTTAGGATTCAGCAGACAAGCTTCACTCGTCAGCAGAAGTCCTTTTCCATTAACATCAATAGAACCCCCTTCAAGGACCATACCGGGAAAAACAAGAGGCAACTGGTACAGTGATGCAATTCTTTCAGGCACAGCATTATCGTCGGCATAGAATGCATACTTTTCACCCCATGCATTGTAATCCCAGTTGACAATAATTTTCTCTACCCTGCCATCTGTATGTCGGAAAACAAAATTCGGCCCATGATCCCTGCACCAAGCATCATTTGTCGGAATCTGATGAAGATAAATACGATCCATCTTAATCTGATGATGGCGTGAATTGAGAAGCAATGCATAGACCTCTCTTTCCATTGCCTCATCAAGAACATTGACATGCACCTCCTCGGAAGAACTCAGCCATGATATAATTTCCACAAACACTGGAGGAATAGGATCAAATTTGCCCGGCCACGTTGCGAGCCTGTGAGGCCAAGACAGCCAGGTTGCCTTATGCAACGCCCACTCAGGAGGCATAAAATAACTACACTCAGTCATAAAAAATCAATAACGTTCAGGGTTTTGCATGATAATCTGCGGAATACCCTCTAATACGCATAATGCGCTGCATTACCGGTGGATGGGAATAATTCAGAAAAACATATAACGGATGCGGTGTCAAGTTTGACAGGTTATTGCGTGATAACTTTTTGAGAGCATCGCCAAGAGCAGTTCCTTCTTCAAAAGTCGACACGGCGAAATAATCCGCCTCGTACTCATGTTTTCTTGAAAGTGCCTGTATAAAAATAGAAAGGATCCACTCTACAGGAGTATAAAGCAGCGAGAAAAAAATCAAGCTCCCATACACAGAGAGATCATGCATGAAAAAGGCATCAAACAACAGCCGGTTATTCATAACAAGGGAGAGAAGAAAAAAAAGAACACCAAGATTACTGAGACTGAGAATCATATTGACAATGATATGCTTTTTTTTGAAATGGCCTATTTCATGGGCTAGAACAGCAACTAACTCATGCACCGGATGACTGGTAATAAGCGTATCGAACAGGGCAATTCTCTTGCGTTTTCCAAATCCGGTAAAAAAAGCGTTTGCTCTGGCTGAGCGCCTTGATCCATCAAGAACATAAATACCGGTAAGAGGAAATTGTACCTTTGAGGCATACTTCATAATGGAACTCTTCAACTCTCCCTCTTCAAGAGGCACAAACTTGTTGAATAGCGGCATAATCCAGGTCGGAGCGACATATTGAAGCAACAGAGAGACTAAGGTAATCCCACACCAGGCCCACAACCAGGCCATCGGACCAGTCTCTTCAAAAAACCAGAGCACCGCTCCAAGTAGAGGTGTTCCGATAAGAAGAGCAAGCAACAGCGTTTTCAGGATATCAGCAATAAAAACCTTTGCCGTGGTTTTGTTAAACCCGAATTTCTCCTCGATAACAAACGTTTTGTAGATGCTGAAAGGAAGATCAATCAACGACTGCATGAAAAGTAAACCACCGATATAAAGAATACCTGTAGCAATCGGATGAAAACCGCACCCTCTTAAAAATTGGTCAAGCAGGTTAAATCCACCCAGAAACCAGAAGAGAAAAAGCACAGTGAGATCAACAGCTGCACTGAACAAGGAAAAATAGGTTGAAACCCGCAGGTAGTCCCTGGACTTCCTGTAGGCATCCTCATCAAACACGTCTATGAACTCATCAGGAAGTCCGGCTTCAGAGGCCTTGAGATTCAGAAGTTCGGAAACCAGTTTAACAAGAAAAGTAATGATCAGCGTAAAAAAAACAATGACCCCAAAAATATTCATAACAACAACTGAAATTTATAAAAAGAGGAATAGCAATAACCCTGTCACGCGTCATTCGTCAAGAAACCGCTTTTGCAACTCTCCATAGGTTTCGATCCTCCGATCACGTAAAAAAGGCCAGTGCGAGCGATAATACCCTATGCGACTCTTGTCACACTGGGCAAGCAGAACAGTTTCATCGTGATGTGAGGCCTCAGCCAGGATTTGACCAAAAGGATCACAAACGAAACTGTTGCCCCAGAACTCGAGTTCGTCTTCTATTCCAACCCTGTTAGCCGCTGCAACAAATACTCCGTTGGCAACAGCATGACTCAACTGTATAGTTTTCCATGCCTCCTGCTGCGAACGACGCACTTCAGCAGAAAGCTCTCCGGTTGACCACCCGATTGCTGTTGGATAAAAAAGAATTTCCGCCCCTTTGAGCGCTGTCAACCTTGCCGCTTCAGGGTACCACTGATCCCAGCAAATCAGGACACCAATCGTAGCATAGCGGGTTTTAAACACTTTATAACCGAGATCGCCGGGTGTAAAATAAAACTTTTCATAAAATCCCGGATCATCGGGAATATGCATTTTACGATACTTACCAAGGCAGGTACCATCGGCATCAATGACAACTGACGTATTGTGAAACAACCCCCTTGCCCTCGCCTCAAATAACGAGGCTATAAGCACCACTTCAAGCTCACGCGCAAGATCCTGAAGCACAAGGGTTGAGGGCCCGGGTATTGACTCAGCAAAGGCAAATGCCTCATAATCCTCTGTCTGACAAAAATAACGGGTGGCGAAGAGCTCCTGCAAACAGATAATCCGGGCACCTTGAGAAGCCGCTTCACGTATTTTTCCACAGGCTTTAAGAAGATTTTCAGCCGGATCACGCTGAGCAGAGGTCTGAACAAGTGCGATAGCAACGTTATCGGAATGCATGAAAAAAATTATTATTGAATAACAAGACCGGCGGCCAGCAAAATCCCATGAAGAGTCATCAGCTTTCCCGTACCGGCCAGAACATTGTTCAATTCCGTGCCCTCGCTTGCATAAAGTACTTTGATCATCCTGAATGCCAGAGGCAATGACAGAAAAGAGAGAAGACACCACGGCGAATAACCATCAAGCCAGAGAATAGCTGGAACAAGGTAGGCAACAATAGTCAATGCGACATAAAGTCTGCGCGCCCACTCGCCACCAATGCGGGCAGGCAGCGTCATTTTTTGAACCTTACGGTCAGTGGCAATATCGCGTATATTGTTGACAAGAAGAATATTGACAGAAAAAGAGCCTGGTGCTGCCGCAGCGATAAGAACGGGAAAAGAGAGATTGAGAGTCTGCACGTAGTAAGTACCTCCAACAGCCACCAGCCCGAAAAAAATAAAAACAAAAACATCACCAAGGCCGGAATAAGCTATCGGATATGGCCCTCCTGTATATGCCCACGCAAACAGAAGAGAGAGCACCCCGATCAGAAAAATCGGCCACCCGGCAGTGTAAACAAGATAAAGACCAAGCAGAAACACAGAACAAATCAGTGTAACCGATACCTGTATCATAATCTTCTCACTGATAATCCCAGCAGCTACCGTTCTTGTAGGCCCAAGCCTTTCAGCAGTATCAGCTCCCTTGCGAAAATCATAAATCTCGTTAATGAAATTTGTTGCTACCTGAATACCAAGCGCACAAATAAGGGCAATAAAAGCCGGAAGCAAGCGAAATCGACCAACTGAAGCAGCAAGAGCAGTTCCAAGTATCACCGGCACCGCTCCGGCAGGCAATGTTTTCGGGCGTATAGCAAGTATCCATGCCTGGAGTGTTGACGGCATTGGCAAACCTGTTTCAGCTGTTTTCAGGTGCATTCCTTTTTTCCTTTGCCTTTTTAAGGCTACTGAACGTATGTTTGATCTTTTCGCCAGGTTTGATATAGGTTAAACTATGGCGCACGGCCATTGCTGCATCACTCAATCCTGTCTGGATAATTTTTAGTTTGCCCTGATAATAAGCTATATCACCGGCGGCATAAAGCCCGTCAACTGATGTTTTCATATGACTGTCAACGACAAGAGCATTATCTGTCAGCTCAAGGTCCCACTCAGCAAGAGGGCCGATATTGGACTTGAACCCGATTAAAAGAAGCAGACAATCAGCTTCCACTCGATGTATTTTGCCGTTCTTCGAGCAGAGATGAACTGCTGTAAGCACTCCACCCCCGGAATCAACAGCCGTGACCTCGGTATGCAAAAACACATCGATACTCCCGTTTTCTTTAGCCTCAAGCACCTCCCTTGCGGTCTTCCCATGGCCCTGAAAATCATGCATGCGGTGAACAAGAGTCACTTTGGCGGCCGTGTTCATGAGCCCTACCGTCCAGTCGAGAGCAGAATCCCCTCCCCCGACAATAACGACCTTTTTGCCTGCGAAATCAGCGACATTCTTGACCGCATAAAACACAGAGGAACCCTCAAGATGGTCAATATTAGTGAGCTGAGGCAGCTTGCGAGGCGAAAAAGCCCCCAAACCGGCCGCTATCAGCAAAGCCCTCGAAAGAAAGACCCTGCCTGAGGAAACTGTAACCTCAAATGATCCATCGGCAAGTTTCCGATACCGGGTAACCGTCTCATCAAGAATGACTTCCGGATTATACCTTTCTGTCTGTTTCCACAAACTTTCAACCAGACCGGCAGCTGGAACTTCCTGAAACCCGGCAACATCATAAATATGTTTTTCAGGATAGAGTGCAGCAAGCTGTCCTCCAAGCTGAGGCATGCTTTCAATAATCCGGCAACTGATATTGTTCATGCCACACTGAAAAGCCGCAAAAATTCCGGTTGGACCACCACCTACAATGGTAAGATCACGGATCTCTTCACCGCCATCAAAATAAAGTTTATTTAAGGTCATTGAGTTCGAGAATACCGGATTACTGGATATTATCCTGATTATGAGCTGTTTCAGAGTCTGACTTTTTCAGATAAATCATTCCTTCAGGATCGACCATGCCGTAAAGGATCGTCATTAGATGACCCTCTGCATCAAGCTCATGAATCTCCACGTGTATTGCATCCCGTTTCCTGACCTGGTTTCCTTCGTTATCCTTGAAATAAAAGAGTGCCTGGACTCCACCATGGGGAGTAGCGCCCTCAAACAGGTAATTTCCATCCTCAAGTTCATCAAGAGCGCAACCAGGAGAAGATGAATCAATGGGACAGGAGGCACACTGAGAGTAAAAACCTTCCGCTGATTCAGCGAATTCACAAATGGGAAATTTCATAATCTTTTTTTTTCGTCAGGATAAGCTGACTGCAAATATAGACATTTAAAAAATATTGTTGTAGAGTTCAATCTTTATTGATTTCTTAAGTCATTGGTTTCTACAACAGAATTAAGCTCTATAAAAAATGTTAGCTAAGCGGATCATACCCTGTCTTGATGTTCGTGATGGAAGGGTAGTAAAAGGTATCAACTTTGAGGGATTACGAGATGCCGGTTCCATTCTCGAGCAGGCACGGTTTTATAACAATGAGCTGGCTGACGAACTTGTTTTTCTTGATATATCAGCATCAATTGAATCCCGTAAAACAACACTTGAAGAGGTCTTGAAAGTTTCTGGAGAAATCTTTATTCCTCTCACTGTCGGGGGAGGAATAAACTCTGTTGAACGCGCGAAAGAGGTTTTCCTGCATGGTGCCGACAAGGTTTCTGTCAATACCGCGGCTGTCAACGATCCTGCCCTGATCACCCGCATTGCAGAAAAATATGGCTCTCAAGCCGTGGTGGTGGCCATCGACATCAAAAAAACAGGAACAGATTACCTTGTCCATACTCACTCGGGGAAAATACCGACCCGTTACGAAGCACTTGAATGGGCACATATCGTCCAGGAACTCGGTGCAGGGGAAATTCTCCTGACCAGCATGGACAGAGACGGCACAAAAGAGGGATACGATAACGACATTCTGAGCAGGGTATCTACGTCAGTACATATCCCTGTCATCGCATCTGGCGGAGCGGGCAATCTGGAACACCTTTATGATGGTTTTACAAAAGGCCACGCCGACGCCGCACTTGCCGCCTCTATCTTTCACTTCAGACAACACTCCATCCGTGAAGCAAAAGAGTTTCTGCGGGATAAAGGCATTCCTGTCCGGCTTTGAATATCTATCCATAAATCAATCCCCAGACTCTTGCTCAAGCAGGTTGCGGATATTGAGCAGCTCCTTGAGTCGTTGTGCGTTAGTTTCAGGGAAAGATAACTTGAGATCAGTCAATGTTTTGAAAACAAGTTGTGAAACGATGAGTCGGGCATTCTGTTTGTCATCAGCAGGAACAACATACCATGGAGCATGACTGGTGCTTGTTGCACCGAGGCATTCCTCGTATGCATGCATATAGTGTTTCCAGTATTTTCTTTCTTCAATATCGGCGATACTGAATTTCCAGTTCTTTGCCGGTGCATCTATCCTATCAAGAAACCTTTTCCGCTGTTCCTCTTTTGAAAGATGGAGAAAAAATTTAATAATCCTTGTACCATTAAAAAAGAGATGATTTTCCATATCCACAATCGATTGAAAACGGTGCTCCCAAACCTTCCCTCCATTAATCAGCTCATCTGGAATACCCTGTACTGAAAGTATTTCCGGATGCACCCGAACAATAAGCACCTCTTCATAATAGGAGCGGTTAAAAATCCCGATATGACCACGCTCGGGCAGACATTGATTGCTCCTCCATAAAAAATCGTGATCAAGTTCCTTGGCCGAAGGATGCTTGAAGCTGAAAACCTGGCACCCCTGGGGGTTAATACCTGACATCACATGTTTTATGATTCCATCCTTACCTGCTGCATCCATCGCCTGAAAAATCAGCAACACAGCATATCGATTATCTGCATAATGAACCTGCTGCAGCTTACTCAATTGCTCGACATGACTGGCAAGCATCTCTTTATACTCTTTTTTGGAGCTGTAAAGCGGATCAATAAACGTGGGGCGCTTGACAAGGCTTACCTTTTCGCTTTCTCGAACACGAAGAACATCTAAGTCAAACTGCATAGGAATGGGGTTGAATGCTTTGCTATCTTAACCAAGAGTACTTCAGATATATCCTAAACCCCTTTTAATAACAATCTGAGGTTTTTTTAGCCAATTTTAAGTTTCGTATTACTCTTCTTTAAGAATCGCCAAGCTACATTTTGTGTTGTAAAAGCAGTCAAATCAATGGCAAATAAACCACAGTGAAAGTTAATTAAATAAATTGATACTATGCATACGATACCCTTGAAATCATGGACAACACCTTTAGCTGCAGGTGCATTTATTATTTCAGCTGTGAGCGGAATTCTGATATTTTTTGATATTGAAATGGGCATTGTTGAACCAGTGCACAAATGGTTAAGCTGGCTGTTGCTTGGCAGTGTTCTTTTTCATTTACTCACAAACTGGAAACAATTCACTGGATACATCTCCAAAAAAACCGGCGGAGGAATCATAGGGGCAGCACTATGCTTAACAATTCTTTCTATCCTGCCATTCTTCAACAACGACAAAAAAGAACATGGGAAAGATAATCCTGGAAATACGGCAGCGCAGGCGCTTGAATTGTCATCGCTGGAAACTATTGCTCTTGTTGTAAGAGCAACACCAGAGCAACTGGTTGAACAACTTAAAAAAAAGGGTATCATTGTTAATAATACGTCATTAACAATTCGGGAAATTGCAAAAATAAACGGTAAAATCGACAAAACGGTTCTTGGCACCCTGTTACAAGCCACAAATGGCTCCACAGCAAAAAACAGTGATAACGATTAATAGTAAAACAACAACACCGATGAGACTTCTGATTATTGAAGATGAAACAGGAATAGCCGGTTTTCTCAAAGATGGGCTTGAAGAAGAGTACTTTGCTGTCGATATTGCTTACGATGGCAAAAAAGGACTTGATCTTGCCATGACCAACGACTATGACCTGATCATCATTGACTGGATGATTCCTGCCCTGAGCGGCATTGAAGTCTGTCGGCAGATACGCAAATCAGGCAGTCTGGTTCCGATCATGTTTCTGACAGCCAAAGATACACTTGAAGACGTGCTCTTCGGCCTTGATGCCGGAGCTAATGATTACATAAAAAAACCTTTTGCCTTTGAAGAGCTGCTCGCACGCATAAGGGTTCAACTCAGAAATAAAAATCAGAGCGATGACTCGCTTAGCGCCGGCCCCCTTAACATAAATCCGGCTACACATCAAGCGTTCTGCAATTCCAGTGAAATCACTCTCACTCCAAAGGAATTTGCCCTGCTTGAATACCTTGTCCGTAACAACAACAAGGTGTGTACAAGAAGCCGCATCATAGAACACGTCTGGGATATTCATTTTGATTCTGACACTTCCGTAATTGATGTCTATATTACCTTTCTGCGTAAAAAACTCGAAAATGCAGGATGCGGAAACATTATTCAAACCATTCGCGGCGTAGGATATATTATTCGTGAATCTTGAGGATAGAGTATGAACTCTGAAGTAAAACATGCACTCAAGAATACCTCCATCCTCTTAAGAAAATGGTCGGCAATGAGTTTGCGCAACCGTATCGCATTCTACTATACCATTGCAACAGCTTTTCTGATCGCACTTGTTTTTACAATACTCTACTTCATGGTTGAGAGCATTGTTTATAAGCAATTCGATGACGAAATAAACAATGAGGTTTCTGAAATTTTTTTAGATGCACACGTAACGACCCACGATTTTACGAGTTTCTCACGGTTTAAAAATTTTATTGACGATAAAGCCACCAATTTCACAGAGACGAAACATGTAGAAAAAGAGAGTGTAAAAGTTGATACTGAATTTATTCAACTGGTCAACAATGAGGGGCAAGTCGTAAATAAATCAGCAAATCTGGCCCGAAACGTCCTGGCATTTAAGCCCGGCCATGCCAAAACGATTTACTTCAATAGCGCTATTAACAATTCAACCATTCGTCAGGGACAGCTTCCCCTTTTCAGTCACAATGGCATCATTAAAGGATATATCATTGTTGCTGTGCCCATGACAAAAGCTATTATTGTCCTGCAAGACCTGCAGAACGTTTTTCTATTTTCATTTCCCAGTATTATCCTTACCCTTTTTGTTCTTACCCGTTTGATTGCCGGCAAAAGTATACGCCCAATCGAAAGGGTTATAGCGACCGCAGAAAAGATGACACAGCCAAACCTTCACCAACGTGTTGAGCTACCATATCATCAAGACGAATTGTATCGCCTGTCTGCAACCATCAATGCCCTGCTTGATCGAATGCAGGATGCATTTCAGCGTGAAAAGCAATTTACCGCTGATGCTTCTCACGAGCTGAAAACACCTCTTGCTGTTGTAAAAGGAACCCTGGAAGTTCTGGTTCGCAAGCCGAGAGAGAGAGATCACTACGAAACAAAGATCCAGTTCTGCCTGAAAGAATTAAACCGAATGGCCCGACTGATCGACCAGCTTCTTGTGCTTGCCAGATACGAAAGCAGCAGAATGAATTCGCATAGGGATCAGGTGCTGCTCCAGCATACTCTTGAGAACGTTACAACACGACAGCACCCTATCGCACGAGAAAAGATGATCGAAATACAGATTAAGGGCCAAGAAAAGTCCACTGTTAGCGCTGATCCTGAAATGCTTGAAATAATTCTTGAGAATATTCTCTCTAATGCCATCAAGTACTCTCCGGCAGGATCTGTTATAACAATATCCGTTGAGCAAAAAGAGAGAAGCACGTTTTGCAGCATTACCGATCAGGGAATCGGAATTCCTGAAGAAAAAATGCATGCTATTTTTGAACGCTTTTACCGGGTAGATGAGTCAAGAAACTCGAGCACAGGAGGGTTCGGACTTGGATTGTCTATAGTAAAAAGACTTGCTGACCTTCAACAGATCAAGGTATCAGTGAATAGTGCTAAAGAGTTGGGTACGACATTTACCCTCACTTTTCCGTTTACATAACTATTATACAAGCCCAAGAAATCAGACACTCTCTTCTTGCTTATTTCTCCTTTTATTCAGTCTTTTTCCTGTATCCCAAACCCGAGAACGATGCTATCAACGTTCCATCTTCATCTTTTATTTCAACTTGATATCCGCATATCTTTTTATTTTTACTTTCTTCCCTTGCTTCTGCCCTTATATATACTCCTTCGGGTGCTTTGAAATAAGAAATCGAGGCATTTATTCCCACAGTTGTACTTCCATCAGCATTACTCGCCACAGCAAACGCATAATCAGCGAGCGTAAATATTGCGCCACCCTGAACAATATTGATTCCGTTCTTATGCTTTTCTTCGATTTTCAACTCAACCAATGCATATCCCGGTGAGGCTTCAACTATCTCAATACCTAATAACTGTGCAAACTTGTCGTTTTTCACATTTTTAAACATCTCTTTATCCATCTGTATTTCTGACAAATTTTGTATCTGCAAAAAAGAGGTCACGCTGACAATAACTAATTTGAGTCACCTGAAGCGTAAATCATTGAATTTTAATTCATAGAAGATATTGAAATATATAAAGAAATATGCGACATAAGTATCTTAAAATAAAATGGTTAACTGCGTTTTTCGTTGTTTTGAATTTACATATTATAGATCTCGATAAAAAATACTGACCCCCTCCCCAAAAACCGGACCGATCTAAAGTAGAGTTTTTCGACAATGAGTATCTTGAACCAAACGAGGGAAAATTGCTATGAAAAAGTCCAGATTCAGCGAAGAGCAAATTTGGTGGAATGGGAGTCCCTGAACTTCGCAGGCTTCGCCAGTTGGAAGAAGAAAATGCACAGCTGAAAAAGCTTGTTGCTGACTTAAGTCTTGACCGGCAAATGCTTCAGGATATTGTAAAAAAAAAGCTGTAAAGGCCTCGATCAAAAAAGAGCTGGTCGAATACATGATGATCGCATATCAGGCATCAAAAAGGCGAGCTTGCCTGACACTGCCGATGCAACGCTCAAATCTGTATTACAAGCCGCACCGGCGAGATCAAGCATTGTTGGCTATGCGGATGCGTGAAATCGCCTATTCTCGCATTCGTTATGGATACCGGCGTATCGAGATCATGCTGAAGCGTGAAGGATTTACCGATAACCATAAGCGGGTGCATCGAGTGTATTGCGAAATCGGGCTGAACTTACGGACCAAACGGCCTCGCAGAAATCGAAGTGCACAGCATAGAGTTGAGCGCGTTGAACTCTGCAGGGCACAGCAGATATGGAGTATGGACTTCGTGGCCGATCAACTCTTTGACGGAAGAAAGTTCAGAATACTCAGGGTTGTTGACAACTTTGCAAAGAAATGTCCAAGGCTCATGGCCGACCAGCATATCAAAGGAGCTGACGTGGTAGCCTTCCTTGAAATGGCTGTGCAACGAGAGGGTGCCGTTCCAGAGCGCATTCAGGTGGATAATGGCAGTGAGTTCATCTCGAAAGAACTTGATCGCTGGGCTTATGAAAACAAGGTTGTGCTGGATTTCTCCCGACCGGGCAAGCCGACCGATAATCCATATATTGAATCATTCAACGGAAAGTTCAGAGATGAGTGTCTTTCGGTAAACTGGTTCACTAGTCTCAATGATGTCCGTCAGAAAATCGAAGTCTGGAGAAATGAATATAACGGGTTCAGGCCTCACTATTCCTTGAGTGGGCTAACCCCTCTTGAATTTCTTGCATTAAAAGAAAATATGCCGGAATCTCTACTTCTGGGTTGACCGATTAAGGGGATAGCTACATTAAGTAAAATTTCCACAACCAAGTGGTCTAGTTTTTCGGGCTCACGTCCAATTCACTAAAGATACGGCTGATCTGGCTCTGGCTCCCTATTTGCTCAAAATCAGAGCGTAAGACAATTTCACCTCGCCTCATGGTAATGGACCGGATCATCCGGTCTCTGATGCTTAAACGGGATTTCATGGTACGATGATGCAATAATTAACCATTGACTTCTCTTTATAGTAATCAAAAGAATAAAGTATAGCAGGGCTTTTATGATGCAGATAATACCCACTTTCCAAAATCATATAGCAGGATTTTTGGAGCCCTAAATGCCTTGAGAGGGCTAAAGAAGCCAAAAACGTTTGGGCCATTTGGCACCGAAAAATGCCAGAAATCTGAACAAAAAGATTGTAGAGGTAGCGCAGGCATTACGCATACAAGCGCAATACTCAATTATGCAA
>Ga0208385_1000011_pt1 | contig 67103 bp, 97 predicted proteins | sample CryBogCBH11Jul08_FD_184602 | JGI IMG/M metagenome (GOLD analysis project Ga0208385, IMG submission 184602) | Freshwater microbial communities from Crystal Bog, Wisconsin, USA - CBH11Jul08 (SPAdes) | ecosystem: Environmental > Aquatic > Freshwater > Lake | place: Crystal Bog, Wisconsin, USA... | reverse complement strand
GAGAGTGAGGAACTTAATTGACTCGGATGAATACAGAGCAGTCTTCCCAAACACGGTCGTTGCCGACGACCAAAAGGCTGCGGGTAAGTGGAGCACATCTGCTGGTGGGCAGTATTATGCTGCTGGTGTCGGGGGTGCCTTGGCAGGACGAGGCGCTGACTTGTTTGTTATTGATGACCCTCATTCTGAACAGGACATGAAAGCGAATTCAAGGCTAGCGTTTGATAACGCCTGGTCTTGGTTCCAAACTGGCCCACTACAACGTTTAATGCCGGGGGGTGCGATCATAGTAATTATGACTCGCTGGTCTTTGCTCGATTTAACTGGGCGGATCATTGACTACAATATAAAAAACCCGCACACGACCCCTTGGGAGATTGTAGAACTGCCCGCTATCCTTAACGAAGATACAGACGCAGAAAAATCCCTTTGGCCAGAACAATGGCCCCTCGAAACACTGAAAGCTACAAAGGCAGTACTAGATCCTCGTTATTGGAATGCCCAGTATATGCAGAACCCGACTAGCGATATGAGCGCTGTTGTTGGAAGAAAAGACTGGATGATATGGGAAAAAGATGACCCGCCTACTGTAGAGTATATTATTCAAAGCTGGGATACGGCGTTTGAAACTAAGACAACATCTGACTACTCCGCATGTACAACGTGGGGGGTTTGGTATAACGAGGAGGATGGGAACTCACCCAATTTAATCTTACTCGACGCCTTTAAAGACCGAATGGCATTTCCAGAACTAAAACAAGTAGCGCTAAAGCACTACAAGGAATGGAAGCCCGATGCGTTTATTGTGGAGAAAAAAGCTTCAGGTGCCCCGTTGATCCAGGAACTTAGGATGATGGGGATACCAGTACAGGAGACCAACCCTTCCCGTGGAAATGATAAGATGGTTCGCTTGAATGCCGTAGCTGATCTTTTTACTAGCGGGAAGGTTTGGGCGCCCGATAGGCGGTGGGCCCGGGATGTAATAGAAGAATTGGCATCGTTCCCAGTTGGCGAGCATGATGACTTTGTGGATACGACAACTCAGGCACTTTTGCGGTACCGCCAGGGCGGGTTCATTAGTTTGGACACCGACGAGAAAGATGATTTGCAGTACAAGTACAGACGGAAGGCGGCATACTACTAATGTTTAAATTCATAAAGCGGTGGTGGAAAGTTAAAAAAATGTCCCGCGCTATCTGGCGTCAGGTTAAAATCGAGCAAACTTGTACTTTTATGTATGTAGCTGAACCTGTTGAGCGCGTACACGAGTGCTTAAAAGAATTTGGGCTTACGGATAAAGATATGCAGGCAAAATGTATGTCGTCTTTACCACCAGCGCGAAACAATAATGTAATTAAGGAAGACATAACATGCCAGTAGATAAAGGTTTATACCAAGCGCCGAAAGGCCTAGAACAACTGACTCAGAACGAGCCAGATATTGAAATCGAAATTGAAGACCCAGAAGCGGTTCATATTAACGGTGATGGCTTTGAGCTAGATATCGAAAAAATGGACGAAGTTGACGGTAGCGAAGAGTTCAATATGAACTTAGCCGAAGAACTTGATGCTGGCGCCCTTGAAACGATTGCCGGTGATCTGGCCTCTGACATCGAAAACGATTTGGCTTCCCGCAAAGACTGGGAGCAGATGTACAAAGACGGTATTACATTGCTTGGTCTGAAGTTTGAAGAACGCGTAGAACCTTGGGATGGCGCTTGTGGTGTATTCCACCCAATGATTACAGAAGCCGTAGTTCGTTTCCAATCAGAAACAATTATGGAGACTTTCCCTGCTAAGGGCCCAGTCCGTACACAGATTATCGGTAAAGAGACCCGCGAAAAGATGGAAGCGGCACAGCGTGTAGAAGCTGACATGAATTACCAGCTTACAGAAAAGATGCCTGAGTTCAGGAATGAGCACGAGCGTATGCTGTGGAATCTGCCATCTGCAGGTTCTGCGTTTAAAAAGGTGTACTTTGATCCGTCTATTGACCGTCAGGTTTCAATGTTTATTCCGGCAGAAGATATCATTTTGCCATATGGAGCTAGCGAAATTGCCTCTTGCCACCGCGTTACACACCGTATGCGCAAGACTAAGCAGGACTTGATCAAGCTACAGCGCGCTGGCTTTTACACCGATGTTGAGCTTGGGGAGCCACAAAAGTTCCGTACCGAGATTCAAGAGAAGAAAGATAAAGAAACTGGCTTTACTGCTAGCTACGATGATCGCTTTGAGCTGTACGAAGTACATGCTGATTTAGATTTACCTGGTTTTGAAGATAAGGACGATAGTGGTGAAGAAACAGGAATTGCTCTCCCGTATGTGGTTACAATGGTACGCGGCACGAATCAGGTTTTGGCGGTTCGTAGAAACTGGAAAGAAGAAGATCCGCTGCGTCTTAAACGCCAGCACTTTGTCCACTACCAATATATTCCTGGTTATGGCGCTTACGGTTTCGGCCTTTTCCATCTTGTTGGCGGTTTTGCTAAATCAGCCACTTCCATCCTGCGACAGCTTGTCGATGCCGGAACCCTATCGAATCTGCCGGGTGGTTTAAAATCCCGTGGTCTTCGCATTAAAGGTGATGACACTCCAATTGCTCCAGGTGAATTCCGTGACGTAGATGTTGGTTCAGGAACTATTCGCGACAACATCCTACCACTTCCATACAAAGAACCCTCTGCAGTTTTAGCTGGTTTAATGGACAAAATCATTGAGGAAGGCCGCCGCTTTGCAGCTACTTCGGATATGCAGGTATCTGACATGTCGGCTAATGCCCCTGTTGGAACTACACTAGCGATTCTCGAAAGAACCTTAAAAGTCATGTCAGCTGTTCAGGCGCGAGTGCATTATGCGCTGCGTCAAGAATTAAAACTAATTGCCGGTATTATTCGGGATTACACAGACGATGACTATACCTACGAGCCAGAACATGGCGACATGCAGGTTAAAAAATCTGATTACAAACACGTAGACATCCTACCAGTATCAGATCCAAACGCGGCCACACTATCTCAGCGTGTTGTCCAGTACCAGGCAGTTATTCAATTAGCCCAGTCAGCTCCACAGATTTACAACTTACCAGAACTTCATCGCCAGATGCTAGACGTGCTTGGCATTAAGAACGCTGACAAACTTGTGCCATTGGATGATGACCAGAAACCGAAAGACCCAGTAACAGAAAACATGGCTGCTCTAAAAGGCAAGCCAATGAAAGCGTTTATGTTCCAGGATCACCAGGCCCATATTCAGGTACACCAGATGGCTATGCAAGACCCAATCGTTCAACAACTTGTTGGGCAAAACCCACAGGCGCAAGCAATTATGGGCGCAATGCAGGCTCATATAGCAGAACACGTTGGGTATGCATACCGTCAGAAGATCGAAGAGGCTATGGGCGCATCACTCCCATCACCGAAAGAAGAGCTTTCACCAGATTTGGAAGTTGAATTGTCTCGTTTGATTGCCCAAGCAGCTCCGCAAGTACTGGCTCAATCTCAAGCTATGGCTGCTCAACAGCAAGCCCAGCAAAATGCGAAAGATCCTGTAATGCAAGCTGAGTTAATTGACCAGCAAGTTAAGCAGGGCGAGCTGGAGCGTAAGAAGGCTAAAGACCAAACCGATGCACAGTTTAAACAACAAGAGCTCGCACTTAAAGCGCAGGAGCTTCAGTCCAAGAAAGTACAGGCTGGGGTCGATACCGCCACAACATTTATCAATAATCAGCAGCAACACCAAGCTAATAAACGCCAGACATTGACTAGCGGGGCCTTGCAATTAGCCCAACTAGCTCAGCAAGATAAAGAGCACAGGCTTAATACAGCAGTAACCCTAAACCAACAGCAACAAACACCTAAGGAGAGTAAAACCAAATGATGGATCTACTAACGGCTGATTTCATAGCCGCAATGCGTGACAAGTTGCGCACAGATATGAATAACTACACTGACGATTTGGCAAACGGGCAGTGTACAAGTTTTGAGCAGTACAGAGAGCTCTGCGGTGTAATTCGAGGCCTAGCATTTGCAGAGCGCCATTTATTCGACCTCGCTGACAATATGAAAGAAGACAACGATGAGTGAAACCATCGCTTTGCCCCCACAAGGGTTTGTATTACCGGATGGCAGTATGCATTCGCTTGACGCAGTAGACGTAGAAGTAAATGAAGTAGCTGAGCCAACACCCGAAGAAATCCAGGTGCAAATGGCCCGCCAGCTACCTGAACCACGTGGTTGGAGAATGCTGTGTTCGCTGGTTACAGCCACAGACCAATACGATAGCGGCATTGTTAAGGCTGATGAGACTAAGAAGATTGAGGAGCTAACTTCCCCAGTTTTATTTGTTTTGAAGCTAGGCGATCTAGCCTATAAAGATGAAGCTAAATTTCCAACAGGTGCTTGGTGTAAAGAGGGTGATTTTGTTATTACCCGCCCTTATACAGGTACTAGGATCATGATTTACGGAAAAGAGTTTCGTGTTATTTATGACGACCAAGTAGAAGCAGTTGTCGAGGACCCGAGGGGGATCGCGCGTGCGTAATAGAACCGAATATCTTAGAGCTTGGAGAGCAGCAAACCCCGAAAAGGTTAAAGCGGCTAAACGAAAGTATTACTCTTCTGAAAAAGGTAAAGCACAAAAACGGAAGGAAGACGCAGCCTATGTAGCAGCTGGCGGTCGAGCTAAAGCAGAATTACGTAGAAGTGCTAAGCCGCTTTCTGAAACTAGAAAACAAGCAAAACTTAGATACCAGCTAGTTCGCCGTAGTTTTGAAAAAAATTTAGCAGAGCTTGATAGGCTAGTTCTTACTGAAGCGGTAGATCTTATGCGTAAGCGAAGTGCTATTACGGGCTTTTCTTGGCATGTAGATCATATTGTTCCGGTATCAAAAGGCGGAACAAGTAGTGCTAATAACCTGCAAGTTGTACCGGCTTTATGGAATCGCAAGAAATCCAACGCGCACACCGAACGCTTTTTCGGTGCTTAAAATAAGGAGCAATTATGGTTTACAAATTCCCAGACGAAGACGGAAGCTTTGATGAAAAGCCAGAAGTCGAGTTAGATGTAACTGCTGAAGGCGATGTTGTTGAGGCGGATATTGTTGTTGAAGACGATACTCCTGAACAAGATCGAAAGGCGCAGCCCCTAAACCGTGATGTAGAAGATCCCTCGGATGAAGAGATTGAGGGCTATACAAAAGGTGTTCAATCGCGCATTAAAGAGCTAACGCATGCCCGTCATGACGAGCGTAGAGCCAAAGAAAAGGCCGAACGTGAGAAAGAAGAAGCAATTCGTCTAGCTCAACATGCTATGGAAGAGAACAAGAAACTGAAGCAGTACGTTCAGACTGGTGAGACTTCCTACCAAGAGATGATGCGCGAAAAAGCCGAGGCTGAGCTTAATAATGCACGTGATAAGTTTAAGAAAGCGTCTGAAGACTACGACTCCGAGGCATTGCTTGCCGCCCAAGAAGCGTTGACTGAAGCGAAGATGAAAATTGAAGCTGCAAAAAATTTCCGTCCAAGTACTTTACAAACTCAAGAAAATGATGTACAAATACAACATACGGCTCCAGATGTACCCAAGCCCGACGAAAAAACTCTGCGCTGGCAGGCAAAAAACCAGTGGTTCGGATCGCCGGGGTACGAAGAGGTGACAGCCTTTGCATTAGGCTTGCATCAGAAATTGGTGGCCACGGGTTACGATCCGCGTAGTGAAGAATATTTCGAGAAAATTAATTCTCGCTTAAAGTCTGTGTTCCCTGATTTACTTCAGGATGACGAGCCAGCTAGCCGTAGAACCGGTGAACCTAGTAAAAAGCCGGCAACAGTCGTGGCTTCTGCTACCCGTTCAACGGGGGCAAAAAAAACTATCCGACTTACATCCACCCAAGCAGCACTGGCTGATAAGTTAGGTATTTCACGTGAATTGTATGCTAAGGAATTTTTAAAACAGGAGGCCCGTAATGGCTAATACTCGTAAAACGCGCGATGGCGAGAATCGCGAAACAGCTTCAACCCGTCCAATCTACCGCCCAGCGGCTACTCTGCCTGATCCTACTCCAGAATCTGGTTATAGCTTCAGATGGGTTGCTAAAGAGGTATTAGGACAAGCGGTACCAACTAACGTATCCCAAAAGTTTCGTGATGGTTGGGTACCGGTTAAAGCTGAGGATCACCCCGAACTTATGATTGTGGGTGATGCAAATGGAAACGTTGAAATCGGTGGTTTGATCTTGTGTAAGATCTTAACAGAGCACCTCGCAGCACAAAAAGAGTACTACGAGTCGCAAGCACAAAATCAGATGGATTCGGTTGATAACCATTTCATGCGTAATAACGATGCACGTATGCCTTTGTATAGTGAGCGTAAAAGCACAGTAAGTAAAGGTGGTGGCTTCGGGAGTGGTTCACGTTAATTAACTTTTTAGGAGGCTTTAAATGGCTACAGTATCCAGTCCTTATGGACTAAAGCCGATCAGCCTGATCGGTGGGCAATCCTTTACTGGCGGCACAATTCGCGAGTATCAGTTGACCTATAACAACACAGCACCAATTTTTACTGGTGACTTAGTGCAACTTGGCACAACCAGCAATTTACCTGGTATGCCTATTGTTGTTTCTTCAACCCCAACAACCAGTTCTACTGGTATTGCTGGCGTTTGCGTAGGCGTACGTTATCAATTAGCAGGTCAACAACTAGGCTACCCTTTGTATGCTCAGTATTTGCCAGCTAACGCGATCACTGCAGGATATACAAACGTATTTATCCGTGTAATCGAAGACCCAGATCAGTTGTATCAAGTACAAGCTGCTGGTTCTGTAACTTATACCTCTATTGGTAAAACTGCTGCTTTAGGCAACTTTACTGGTGGTACAAGCTCTGCAACTGGTAACACAACATCTGGTGATTCAGTAATCAACGTAACTGGCTCTTTGAGTTCAGGCGTGTTGACTGTTGCTAACACCTCCGCTCTTGCTGTTAAGATTGTTGACTTGGTTAACTCCAGCTCTACATTCGGCGGCAATTTCCCTTCTAACCCCGGTGATGCATACACTGATTTGATCGTCAAGTTAAACTTTGGCGTACATCAGTACTATCAATCCGCTGGTACAGCTAACTAATAAAGGAGCTATAACATGGCTATTTCACGTTCACAGCTCTTAAAAGAGTTACTCCCAGGACTAAACGCGTTGTTCGGTTTAGAGTACAAGCGCTATGGCGAAGAGCATAAAGAAATTTATGACATCGAAGCCTCTGAGCGTTCATTTGAAGAAGAGACAAAACTGTCTGGTTTCTCGGCTGCTCCAGTCAAGAACGAAGGCGGTGCAATTTCTTACGATAATGCACAAGAAGCTTTTACAGCTCGCTACTCACACGAAACTATCGCTTTGGGTTTCTCAATCACTGAAGAAGCGATTGAAGATAACTTGTATGACTCATTGTCTGCTCGTTACACCAAAGCATTGGCTCGCGCTATGTCTTACACCAAGCAAGTTAAAGGTGCTTCTGTATTGAATAACGGTTTCTCATCTAGCTACCTCGGTGGCGATGGCGTTGCATTGTTCTCTACAGCTCATCCATTGGTAAACGGTGGTACAAACAGCAATACTGTTGCTACCCCTGTTGATTTGAACGAGACTTCTTTGGAAGCCGCAACAATTCAAATCGCTGCCTGGACTGATGAGCGCGGTCTCTTGATCGCTGCTAAGCCACGCAAACTGGTGATCCCACCTGCTTTGATGTTCGTTGCTACTCGTCTGTTGGAAACTAACCTCCGTGTTGGTACAAACAACAACGATATCAATGCATTGAAAAACAATGGCACAATCCCAGAAGGCTACGCTGTTAACCACTTCTTGACCGATACAAACGCATGGTTTATTTTGACCGACGTTCCAAACGGCCTGAAAATGTTTGAGCGTACACCACTCCAGAATTCTATGGATGGTGACTTCGATACTGGTAACGTTCGTTACAAGTCTCGTGAGCGTTACAGCTTCGGTTGGTCCGATCCCCTCGGAGCATGGGGCTCAAGCGGTTCATTCTAATCTGAATGTACCCAATAAAAACCCCCGCTCACAAGGCGGGGGTTTTTTCATTGTAATGAAGCTTCCTGTGGCAGTTCGAACACAGCACAATACATTTTTTAATTTCTTTGTAGGCTTTGGTAAACATCTTGGAACTAATTAGAGCACTTACTTCATACTCTTTTTCGCTTGGGTCTATATGGTGAAAATCCATACAGGCTATGTGGTTCTCCTTACACCGTGCGCAATGCAGACTCCCCTTGAATAGGTCCCACTTCTCCTTACCCCGCTTGGAATACTTAGTAGTAGCCTCTATTATCTTTTCTTTATTCTTCTCATAGTGCTTGCGGCTCTGCAGCTTATGGTATGCCTTCTTAACTTCTGGATCTTTATAGGGCATTTTTGTCGTCTAGGGAGTAAGTTTTAATTGGTTCGTGGCTATTTACGTCTACATTACACGCCCATTTAACTGCTTCTTCTGCGGGTAAACCCATACGCATACATACTTCGGCGGCCATAGCCCCACTACCAATAGCCATAAAAGTCCTAACTCTTTCCCATTCAAGGTCATCCCCGCATGAAAAAAGGCCTTCTTTAGTCAGTTTTAAAAAAGAGCTGTCGGATTTTAGCTTTGGTTTTGTTTTGTTTTTCTTGTTTAGGTAGTCCAGCACTTTCTCAGCATCGCAGTAATTACCTGCAACCCCCAGCCAGCCGCCGTCTATAGCAAATATCTTGTCTTCAAAATATTTAATACCAGCATCGCTATCTGTAAACTGGCTGTCCGCAACCAGTATTTTATTATTCCAGTCACCCACAATAGTAGTCATTTTGTTGCCAATAAGTAGAGACCTACGTTAGAAAAAGCATATCCGCTATATACCACCGCCATAGCCAAGTTACCTTTTACGCCCTGTTCACAGGCGATGTATCCGTATATTAGCCCAGTCACTATGATAAGCCAGGAGCTCATTGGGTTCCTTTCGTTTTTTGAAGTATACCGATTTTACTAAAATAATTGCACAAATCGTAAAATAGTGTAGAATTACAACAACTGGGTAATACTTATACCGGACTGTCCCAGCAGACGATGCAACGATTGGTATAAGTGAACTTTTGCATAGGAAATATATTATGTCACGCGCAACTTTTGAAGGTCCAATTTTATCTGGCGACAACCGTTTTGGCCCACTACGTAACGTAGGTTCGGCTCGTTTATCACAAAATGCTGTTGTTGACTACTCTGTAACTACCGGTAATGGTACTTCTTTCTACCCTGGTGCAGCGCAGCAATTTGTTAATGGTAATCAGTTATCTTCTGATGCTAACGTAAATGCTACTGTTTACACACCATCATCTTCTGTTTACCCATCAGTAGTCGCTACTATACCTGCCGACTCTGGTACAAATATCTATCGTGGCGCTGTAGCATATCTTCCAGCTGGCTCGCAGATTGAATCAATCGTGGTTGATTATTTAACTGCTATTACTGTCGGTAATGCTAGCTTAAGCGCAGTTAACATCTACGTTTCAAACGGCTATACAGCAGCTGCAGGAACACCTGCTTACGCTACTATTGCTTTGGGTACAACAACTGTTGGTACTGTAGGTCGTCAAACAACTACATATTCTGCAGCTAACTTACTTAATATGACTTCTACATCGACTGATATTTTGCAAGGCCAACAGCCTGCAGCTTTATCACAAGTTGTATTTACCTTGTCTATCGTCGGTGTTACGCTTACTACTTTGACTGCTGGTAAGTTTAACTTTGACGTTAACTACGTACAATCTGACGGTTCATTAGGTACTAAGACTGTATATCCATTCGGTAACGCTGACTAATTAATCCCGGGGGGTTTCGGCCCCCTTTTTAAAATTTAGGAGATTAATTATGACAATTCAATATGATGTAAAAACCTCGCACCTTAGTGGTACAGGCCTTATGGTTTCGGGGCGTGTTCGCCTTAAAAACCTTATTTATTTAGGTACTGGTACTGCTGGTGGTGTTGACCTTTTTGATACAACAACCGCTCCTGTAACAGCTACTTATGCTCGTTCTGGATATACAGTTACAGTAACGTCTACAGCGCATGGTTTAGTAACAGGCCAAAATATTGGTATTACTTTTTCAGCAGCTTCTAGTGTTTCTGCAACTGCCGGTAATTATGTTGTAACTAAACTTACCAATGATACGTTTACCATTACAGACCTTAATACTGGTACTATTGCTGGTGGTACAGCGTGCATATTTTCAACTGGTAAATGGTTAGCTGGCTACAATACTAGTACTGGTGTTCAACCATTTCAAGCCATTATTCCGGGTGAAGGCGTTTTAGCCCAGACTGGTATTTATGCGGTTGTAACTAACATAGTGTTTCAAACAGTTACTTATGGCTAAGAAGACCCCCTCTCTCGCTATTGGTAGAGGCGAAAAACTCCCTGTTTCTAAGGGGGCTGGTCTTACTGCAAAGGGTCGCCAAAAATATAATGCAGCTACTGGCTCGAATTTAAAAGCACCACAACCTGAAGGTGGGGCTAGGAAGAAGTCATTCTGCGCTCGTATGTCTGGTATGCCCGGACCAATGAAAGACGAAAACGGCAAACCTACTCGTAAGGCAGCTAGTTTAAAACGGTGGGCTTGCAAATGAGCGCAATGGATCCAATTACAACAGCTAGAGAACTGGCTACTCACGCCAACGACATTCAACACCTACAGGGCGATATGGATAAAATGGTCGATGAGATGAAGCAAATTAAAGAAGCCGTTCAGGCTATCCAAAAGACGCTTGCAGAAGCGCACGGTGGTTGGAGGTTGTTACTTGGTGTAGGAGGCGCTGCAGCTTTAATTGGCGCTATTATGGCAAACTTGTTTCAAGGATTTTGGAGTAAATAATGGCTAAAAATGGATATGACCAAACCTACGAAGATGACCGTAGGGAGAATAAAGAAACAGCGGATTTGCTCCCCCGTGCTGGTCGCGCTATAGTAAAGATGGCAAAAACTAAAGCACCCGAAGGGTCTACACCTACACCAGAAAGCCCAGCTCCTGGTATGAAAAAAGGCGGAAAAGTTATGGAAAAAGAATCTAAGTCAGAAGAGCGCGTGGAAGAGTCGAAAGACAAAAAGCAAGATGTCGCCATGATTAAGAAAGCGTTTAAAGAGCATGATGCTCAAGAACATAAAGGCGGTAAGGGAACTAAAATCTCCCTTAAAGCTGGCGGTAAAGTAAGAGGTTGTGGTATCGCTCAACGTGGTTTAACTAAAGGAAAAGTATTATGAAAGAGACAATGGGACCAAAAACTATGGCTAAAGATGTGGAGAAGTTTCCTCAGTTTGAAAGCCACGATGCTGCTACAACTAAACACGGCGCAGGGCATTTGCCACACCACAAGTTCTTCCAAGAGCACAAAGCTGGCCATGACGTTCATACTGAAGCTGTTCAGAAGTTCTGTGGCGGCGGTATGGGCAAGAAAAGCAAGTAATGAGAGCGTCTCGCGGTATGGGTGATATAAACCCTGCTAAAGAACCAAAGGCCAAGAAGTCTGCAGTCCTGATGAAGGAAGGCGGAAAAACAAATTGGATCGCGGGAGCTATCAAGAAACCTGGTGCTTTACATAAAGCTTTGGGTGTACCAGAAGGTGAAAAGATTCCGTCTAGCAAACTGGCTGCAGCTGCAAAAAAACCCGGCAAGATGGGTAAGCGCAGTAGGCTTGCGGAAACCTTAAAAGGGTTTAAAAAATAATGACGACATCAGCCTTAACAACAGGCACAACACTCTTTAACCTAGACTTAAATGATCTCGTAGAAGAGGCGTTTGAGCGTTGTGGCAGTGAGCTACGTACTGGATACGACTTCCGTACTGCTCGCCGTTCTTTAAACTTGTTGACGGTTGAGTGGGCTAACCGCGGTATTAACATGTGGACTATTGAGCAGGGAACAATTAACCTGAATCAAGGCCAGAATACCTACGCATTACCTACTGACACCATTGACTTACTGGAGCACCAGATTCGCACACAAGCTAACAGTGCGGCTAACCAAACGGATATAACCATATCTAGAATTAGCGTATCTACATACGCCACTATCCCAAACAAACTAGCGCAAGGGCGGCCGATTCAAGTTTGGATTCAACGTATGTCTGGCCAGTCTAACGACTCCGCATACCAGCTTGCTGGGGCTATTTCTTCTACTGATACAACGCTTACTTTAACAAGCACAACTAATCTGGCAGCAGCCGGTTTTATTCAAATTGACAATGAGATCATCGCCTACGGCTATGTATCTGGAAACACGCTAGGTTTCTGTGCTCGTGGTCAAGCGAATACAACTGCGGTATCCCATAGTTCCGGGGCAGAAGTTTATGTTCAGAACCTACCCGCAGTTACCGTCTGGCCTACACCAGACGGTTCACAACCATACCAATTCGTGTACTGGCGTTTACGTCGTATTCAAGATGCTGGAAATGGTGTAAATATTCAAGACATTCCGTTCCGGTTTGTTAACTGCCTAGTGGCTGGATTGGCTTACTATTTATCTATCAAACTTCCTGGTGTTGACCCTCAACGGGTCGCTGGTTTAAAAGCTGATTACGAACAACAGTTCCAGCTAGCCTCCGAAGAAGATAGAGAAAAAGCCCCTATTCGGTTTGTTCCCCGCAGGATGTTTATTGGGGGTTACTAATGCCTAATAAGTTTGCTTCCGGTAAGTTTGCAATTGCAGAGTGTGATCGGTGCGCATTTAGATATAAGTTGGTTGAGCTTCGTACTGAGATTATTAAGACAAAACCCTACCAGCTAAAAGTATGTAATACCTGTTGGGACCCTGATCAACCTCAGTTACAATTAGGGATGGTGCCTGTAAATGACCCACAAGCTGTACGGGAACCGAGACGGGATTTAAGTTATGTACAGTCTGGTTTGACGGCTTATGGATATCAAGCTGGCGGAAGTCGAGATACGCAGTGGGGTTGGGCTCCTGTAGGTCAGGGGTATGACTACAATGAAACGCCGAATTATTTGGTTGGGCAAGGGCAAGTAGGAACAGTAACAATTAACTAGGAGCAGGACATGGGATATAAAAGCGCAGCCGACGGAATTACACATAAGGGCAAAACTAAAGGTAAAAACCTTGGCGATGCTGGCTCACACGTTGGCGTTGAGATGGGCAAAAAAGTCGGTAAAGGTATTGCTGGCGGTAAAACTAACGACGACATGAAAGCAATTGGTCGTAACGAAGCTAAAATTAAAGCTAACGGGAAATAATCATGGCAAATAATAAACCAGCTAATAAATACGCACAGCCTCATGGCGTTCTTGAAAAGCTTCCTGCCATGTCAGAAGAAAAAGGCGCTAAGTACATGGACGAGATGAATATCTCTTTGGGTAATATCAGCAAAGATAACTACAAGCCTACTAAGACTTCTGGTATTGAAATGCGCGGCGGTAAAGCTCAGACTAAAGGCAAAATGTCACGTGGGCCAATGGCTTAAGGGTAAACCCTAATGAACTATGTTCAGCTTTATCAGGCAATACAAGACTACGCAGAGAATACTGAGTCGCTATTTGTAAATAACATTCCTCGCTTTGTGCAGGAGGCCGAAGACCGTGTGTATAATTCGGTTCAAATTCCGTCTTTGCGTAAGAATGTTACTGGTACGCTGACTTCTGGTAATCAATATTTATCGGCTCCAAACGACTATTTATCTACGTACTCCTTAGCTGTTATTGACTCAAGTGGTAACTACAAGTATTTACTTAATAAAGACGTTAACTTTTTGCGAGAAGCATACCCAGGCGTTGCTTCTAATGGTACTACCTATCAGGGTACACCAGGCGGGGTTCCTAAGTATTATGCGTTATTTGGGTCACAATATAGTAGTGCTAATGAACTAAGTTTTATCATGGCACCAACGCCAGATAGCAACTACACAGCTGAACTGCACTATTACTACTACCCAGTCTCTATTGTTCAGGGTGCGTTGCCTATTAATTCACCAAATAATGCTGTACCAGCCGGTTCTATTACTACTACTGGTTCTGGCTACACAAACGGTTTTTATGCAAATATTCCATTGACTGCTAACACAGGTTCAGGTTCTGGGGCTACGGCTAACATTACAGTGTCTGGCAACGTAGTCACTTCTGTGGCTATCACTAATGGCGGTAATTTTTATTCCGTTGGCGATACCTTGACTTGTTCTGGTAGCTACCTTGGCAATACTAACGCCACTCCTTTTGTCTATACTATATCCTTGGTCAATAACTCAACTGGTGAAAGCTGGCTTGGAGATAACTACGACCCCGTATTGTTCTACGGCTCGTTAAGAGAAGCAGCAATCTTTATGAAAGCTGAAGCGGATATGGTTGGTTATTACGAAACTAAATACCAAGAAGCCGTTGCGCAAGTTAAACGCCTTGGCGATGGTTTAGAAAGGAACGACAGTTTTAGGAAAGGGCAGACCAGTCTGCCTTATAATCAGCTATGATAAAAACTTGCTGTACTTGTAAAATAGCTAAAGAAATATCAGAATTTCATTCTGGGGCTAGACGCTGTAAACCTTGCGCTATTATTGCAGCTAAAGAAAGCTACACTAAAAATAAAATTAAAATAAGTTTAGAAGCTAAAAATCCAACAAAAAAAGAATACACTAACGCCCTACGTAGGGCAAGATACGCAAAAAATTCTACCAATATACTTGCACGTAATAAAGCTTGGAAAAATAATAACCCAGAAAAAACGTCTTTATCGGTTAGTAATTGGCAAAAGAAAAACCCGAAAAAATGTTCTGCAAATACAAAAAAATGGGCGCAAGCAAATAAAGGTATTGTAAATGCAAGAACTCGAATGTACCAATTAGCTAAGTTAAACCGTACTCCAGCATGGCTTACAGATATTGACCGTGAACGTATTCAAAATGAGTATAAACTAGCTGAAATTCTTAGAAAAGTAACAAATCAGCAATGGCATGTTGACCATATAATCCCGCTTCAAGGTAAAATAGTGTCTGGGCTACATGTACCATCTAATTTACAAGTAGTTGTAGCCAAAGAAAACATAGCTAAAAGCAATAAATTTGAGGTTACTTTATGATTCAGCAGGGGCAGTGCAACATATTTAAAACTAATCTTTTAAGTGGGTTAGAGAATTTTGCGGCAGGGACTACTCAAAGTTATAAGCTTGCCCTTTATACAGGCAATGCCAACCTTAATAACACTACCACTGCATACAGCACAACCAACGAAATTACTGGCTCTGGGTATACAGCGACTGGAAAGCCACTAACAATTACCCAAGTTCCAGTAGGGGATACTACTAATAACACCTCTTATGTGTCTTTTTCTAACGTAACTTGGACTTCAGCTTCCTTTACTGCTAGATGTGCTTTGATATATAATTCAACTACTGGAGCAGCTGTAGCGGTGTTGGATTTTGGTTCAGATAAGACAAATACAGCAGCAGGTACTTTTACTGTGACTTTTCCAACAGCAACATCAACAACTTCTATTTTAAGAATTTCCTAGGAATAATCATGCAAATCGAAAAACAAGGTTCAGGCGACAGCGCTTTAGCTACGCTACAAGCAAACGTAACTGTACCCGAAGGTATGGGTATTGAAGGCAGCTATAACGTAGTATGCCGTGATTCACAAGGCAGTCTGAAATGGGAAGAAGAATTTCCTAACCTAGTCGTAGCTATCGGTAAGCAGTTGATGCTTGATACCTTTTTGCGTACTTCTGGCACATTTACAACAGTCGGCCCATTCTTGGGATTAATCAGCAATAACACTACGTTTGCCGCCGCTGACACAATGGGTTCACATACATGGACTGAGTTTACTAACTGCACAGTAGGTGGTTCTGCTGTTCGGGGCACTGCAGTATTCGCTGCTTCTACCTCTACAGGAACTACGCCATCTAATGTAACTTCATCTACAGCTACTGGTATTACTTATACTATTACTGGCGCTGGTGGTACTGTTTATGGTTGTTTCTTGGTTACAGGTACAGGCGCAGTAAGCACACAAAGCTCAACTGCTGGTACTTTGTATTCTGAAGGAAACTTTGCTGTAGCTAAAGCTGTTACTGCTGGTGATACTGTTACTGTTACATATAGCACTACCGCAACAAGTTAAGGAGTCTTAAATGGCTCTTCAGCTGGCTGACCGCGTACAACAACTTGGCTCTGCGAACACGACTGTTAGTTTTAACCTAACGTCTACCCCCGCAGGGTTTCAAGCATTTTCTCCAGCTATAACAACGGGGAATACTCTTTATTACACAGCCTATGATGGCACTAACTGGGAAGTTGGTGTTGGTACACTTACGTCATCTAGCTTATTAACTCGTACTACAATTCTATCTTCTAGTAATGCTGGTGCTGCAGTAAGCACGTTTGGTGGAACTATAACTGTATGGTTAGACTATCCTTCTGAAAAATCTGTCGTTGTTAATGACCTTGGTGATGTTCTTATAAACCAATCCTACGACCAAGGCACAGGAGTCCTACAAGTAACAGGAGCGTCTAGCTTTAATGGTGCTGTAGTTGATAAGAGTCTGAACTTACAGGGTGGGAATAATTTAATATTGCAGAGTCAGACTTTTGCTACTGCTAATTGGTACAAAGGAAACAATACAGTTATTGATAACAACGCTACTGCGCCTGATGGGACTACTACCGCTGCTTTATCTACTGTAGCAGCCGTTACTGGTATAGTTGAGGTAAGTACACAACTTGCAAGCGCTACAATTCCCAATAGCACAACGACTACTTTTTCTTGCTATTTTAAAGCAGGTACAAAAAGTACAGTTACTCTTTCATTTGCTTTAAATGCAGCCAATCAATATGTAGTAGCTGTTTATGATTTAACAGCAGTAACAGTATCTCAAACAGCTCAATTAGGGGCATTTACTTTTTTAAATTCCGCTATCACTTCTGTAGGAAATAATTGGTATCGCTGTTCTATTACGTTTAGCTGCACTACTTTTTCTTCTGCAGTTAATCTTCCGTTTATTGGCATAGCACCTGCAGCTAGTGGGAATACATTTAATTCAAGTGGACGAATTAGTGGAACTTACGCTGGCACTGAAACAATCTATGTTTGGGGCGCACAATTAGAACTAGGCTCTGTAGCCTCTGCCTATACCCCTACCACTACAGTAGCAGTTACTACTACTAATAATATTAATGTGCCTAGTGGTCAGGTGTTGGCTGGTGTTGGTAGTGCTTCAGCACCTTCATATTCATTTTCAGGAATTTCAAACTCAGGAATAAGAGCGTTTGGAAACAATTTAACTTTTACTGCGCTAGGTACTGATGCGGGTACTATTGCTGTCAATGGAGCTTTTAATGTAATAAGCACAGGTTCTTATAATATAGGCTCAGATATATCTTTAACTCGTGATGCCGCCAACACTCTAGCGCAACGCAACTCTACCAATGCACAAGCCTTTAGACTATATGGAACTTATACTGACGCATCAAATTATGAGAGATTACAGTTTGATTATGGACAAACAATAGGTGGATTATATTCAATATCGTCATTAGCGGCTGGAACAGGTACAGTTAGACCAATAAGAATAACAGCAGGTTCTTATTTACAAATTGCTATTAGTTCAACTGTGTATACTTATGGGACTTCTTCTTTTTCTGCAGGAGACAATGCAATAGATTTGGGCGTAGCTTCTACTGGTCGATTTAAAAACGCCTACTTCTCTGGAGTAGTAACAACAAACTCTGACGCATCTATTAACACAGTAACAGTAGGACTAGGTGGTGGTGCTGTAAGTACGAATACGGCTGTGGGTAAAAATGCACTTTTAATAAACAGTTCTGGAAGTTCTTTAGTTGCTGTCGGTGGAAATGCTTTACAAAACAACAGCAGTGGTTTAGCCAGTACAGCCGTTGGATTAAGTTCTATGCTTTTTAATTCAACTGGCAATGGTTCAACTGCGGTAGGAGGAGTTTCTTTACAATACAATACTACAGGAAACAACCATGTTGCCATCGGATATGCTGCTTTACAATACAATACTGCTGCCTCAAATTTAGTTGCTGTTGGTTATGCTTCTCTTTTAAACAACACCACCAATGTAGCCACACTCGGCACAATCACAGGCGGTACAGGCTACACCAATGGTACATACGCTGGTGTAGTAATGACACTATCAAGTGGCTCTACTGCAATCACTTACCCTACTGCAACAATCGTAGTCGCTGGTGGAGTAGTTACCACAGTCACACTAACATCTAATGGTGTAGGCTTTAAAGATACTACGACAGTATTAACTGCACCAGCCGCTTCTATTGGTGGTACTGGTAGTGGATTTACTGTGCCAGTAGCTACTCTACAATCAGGTACAGGCAATGTGGCGGTGGGTTATCAGGCTGGGTATACGAACAGTACGGGTATACAAGGAACTTTTAATGGTTATCAGGCTGGATATTCAAACACAACTGCTATTGGAAGCACATTTTCTGGTTTTCAATGTGGATATTCAAATTTAACAGGAAACTACAATAGTGGCTACGGAGTAACAGCTTTATATTCAATAACTTCTGGAGTTGCTTGTTCTGCTTATGGGGTAAATAGCTTAGTAGCAAATTCATCAGGCAGTAGAAATGTTGCTTATGGAGCTTACTCTGGTTGGGGTGCTGCTGGTGTAAATGGCAACACCACAGGCTCTAACAATACCTACATCGGCTATCAAACAGTAGGCTCTGCCAACAACAACACCAACGAGATGGTGATTGGCTACCAAGCAGTAGGACTAGGCTCTAACACTACAGTATTAGGAAACACAAGCACTACACTAACTCAGACCTATGGCGTTACTAAATCCACTAATTACACAGTAGCTACTCTACCTTCTGCATCAACAAGCGGAGTAGGTGCTAGGTCGTTTGTAACGGATGCAACTGCTACAACCTTTGCTTCAATCGTTGCTGGTGGTGGCTCAAACCCTGTACCAGTCTACTCGGACGCAACCAACTGGCGAATCGGCTAATTTAAAGGATAATTATGACAATCGAATTCACAACAACAATCACCTCAATGGAGGCTTATCCTCTTTACGAAGCAGTACCCTTGTATGTTTTTAGAGTTTACTGGAATTATGAAGGTAAAGACGATACAGGCGTAGGTACTGCTATGCAAGGCTCTACCGACATTCCAGCAAGTGACCCACAATCAGCTATTCCTTACGCTGACTTAACGCAAGAACAAGTCATGGGATGGGTTCAGACCTACACACCAGCATGGATGTGGGCAGAATACACAGACAAGATTAGTGCGTGGATTGTGGCTCAGTACACACCAGCAGTTGTTAATCCTCCATTGCCTTGGGCTGCTCCTCCAGTAGTTGAGCCTATTATTGAGTCTGTAGTTGAGCCTATTATTGAGCCTGTAGTTAAGCCTATTATTGAGCCTGTAGTTGATACTATTGCACCTGCATAATGTTTGGGTTTAATGCTTTTGCACGAGCGCCTTTTAATACACTAGGCAATAGCCTATACCCGCTTACGCTCGCAGAAAACCTAAACTCGGATGATTCAAGTACCCAAGTATCTACTTTTCTAAGCGTAATTACTGAGGCTATATCACAAGTCCTAGATATTCAAAGCGAACAAGATAACTTCTTTGAGGGCATAGTAGAAGGGTTTAACCAAGCGGACTCGAGCTCTCAGCTTTTTGCATTCCTACAATCTTTAACTGAGAATTTGAACCCAGCTAATACGCAAATTATTACTGCACAGTTCTCCACAGCCCTAACCGAAGCCTTAAACTCCGCTGACGTAGTAACTATTTTTGCCCAATTCTTAACGGCGATTACAGAAAATCTAGCTCCTACTGACTTAATAAGCATCGCTGCTCAGTTTCCTCTGGCTCTTTCCGAGAATTTAAACCCCGCCGACGTGGTTGCTATAACCGCTCAGTTCGCTGCCACAGTAGCAGAAAACCTTAGTCCAGCTGATTCCAGCACCCAGATATCAAGGTTCCTAGAGTCTATTGCTGAGAACGTAGGGGTTCTAGATTTGTTAATTGCCCGTGGATGGGTTAAAATCAATGATAATCAGACCATAACATGGAATGCGGCGAACAATGCAAATTCAGCAACTTGGGTTAATATTGGTGATGACCAGAATCCAAATTGGGTAGTAATAAATAATACGCAGTTATAAAGGATAATTAATGTCAAGTACATACTCAACTTCACTGCTCTTAGAGCTTATCGGTAACGGAGATCAATCCGGTACTTGGGGGTCTACAACCAACAATAACCTAGGCAACTTGATTGAACAGGCTATTACTGGGGTACAAACCGTTAACTTTGCAACTGACGCAAACCGCACCCTAACTAACTTTAACGGAGCGCTGGATGAGGCACGTAATGCTGTTCTTGTAATCACTACATCCGTTTCATTAACTGGCACCCGCCAAGTTGTAGCCCCGCTGGTAAATAAACAATATGTGGTCTATAACAATACAGGATACACAATTACCTTTGGGGGTACTTCTGGTGGTGTAGTTACTATTCCAAACGGCATGGTTACTGCGGTTTATTGCGATAGCACAAACTTTGTTGCCGGTATTAACGGTGTTCCAGGAAACTGGACGGTAAACGGTAACTCTACAATTAACGGCAACGAAACAGTAAAAGGCAATATTGCAGCTAGCTCTGCTGTTTTTGTGGGTTCTATTTCAGGCACAACCCTTACTGTTACTTCTGTTACCTCGGGAACTATCGCTACTGGCCAGTATCTTAATGGTTTGGGTGTAACTCCTGGAACAACAATTTCTAGTGGTAGCGGAAGCAGCTGGGTTATAACCCCATCCCAAACTGTATCTAGTACAACAATTACTGCAAATGGTATTGTTAATGCTGGCGCTTTTGTTGGTGACGGTACATACTTAACTGGTACAGCTCCTAACTTAAACATTGGCGGAAACGCAGCAACTGCAACTTTTGCCACTTCTGCCGGAACTACTTCTAACTTTACTGGTGTTGCTAACCCACCAAGCGGCGGTACTGGTTTAACCAGCGTGCCTTTAAACTACTTGGTTTCTGGTAATACTACTTACCCATTTAATACTGTTGCTCCTGGTACAGCCGGTAACGTTCCACTTTCTACAACGTATGGCGCGGCTACTTTTGTGGCTGGTATTGCTGCAGGTACGATGACCGTAGCTTCTATTTCTTCTGGCACATTAACTGAAGGCGCTACTATTGCCGGTACTGGAGTTACAGGCGGCACAACAATTAACCAGCTAACTTCTGCTGGCTCAGCAGCTGCAACAAAAACATACGTAAGCGGCGGTGCAGTTGGAGCAAATACAATTACGCTAAACTCAGTTACATCAGTAGTAGTTGGCCAATTAGTTATTGGTACAGGCGTTCCTAACAGTACGTTTGTTCAGTCTATTTTTGGTTCACAAATTACTTTATCTAAAAACCTAACTGTCCAAGCTGCTGGTACATATAACTTCTACACACCGGGCGGTGTAGGTACTTACCAAACAACCCCAACCCAAACTGTATCATCTGGAACAACTATTACTGCTACAAATGGCACATACTTTACTAGCCAGCCATTAAACTGGGATAACGTAGCAGGTAAACCAACTAACATAAGTTACTGGACAAATGATTCGCATTATATGAATGAAGCTACTGGAGGTGGTAGTGCGTATGGAAACGCAAACCCAGCCGTTACAAGTGTATACTTGTCCAGGTCCGGTATTACAGCTGTTTTATCTGTTGGCACACAATGCAACTGTAACTGCGCCTGCGACTGCTAAGGAAAAATTATGAACTTATATACGCTACAAAATACTAATCCTATATCAGTTTCCGCTGTTGATGTAACTCGTGCTGATAATACTATTACGTTTGCGGTTACAACAACAAACACTGCTGATAAAAACCCAAGAGTAGATACTTTTACGTTAGACTATAATTTGTTATCAGCCCGTTCAGATTTTGACGATAGCACACAATGGATTATCGGGTATAACCCAGAATATGCACCCCAAGGTGGCGGCCCTCTATTTATTATCTACAACACCTTTAAAGAAACATTCCCAACTAAAGGAAAAAGTGGTACTTTTACAGCAAGACGTGACGGCGTAAATATTATTTTTTCTTTGTATGTGCCGTTTAAAAATTCGTCATTAGATGAATGTTCTTTACTAGTAGTTAGTGAAGACATCACAAAGATAACAGCGGATTCATCTTTCTCCGCCCCAATCGTGGTAACTGATAGACTTAGCATTCGCCCTTTAGTAATGCCTTCTGTTCGCGCTGTATCTGTTACACCTATTGGCCAAGATTTAGATGTCGTGCTCCAATTGTGTAAAAATGGGCAAGATATAAGTAATATTGCAACCCTTTACATTTCATGTGATACTGGCTCTTTGTCTTCTTCAGTTATTAAAACAAATGGTAATGGGCAGGCAACCCTGCGTATCTATGGTGACCCACACCGTGCCGGAGAAGCTGGTGTATTAAACGTTGGCTTCAAGTATTGGAGCGGCGAGCTTTACGTAAATTACATAGCCCCTTAAAAGAAATTACAAAAAACCACATCATGGCTAAATTTAAATTAGATTGTCTTGACGCCCTTAAACCAGAAAAAAGAAAAACATTTTTGTATGACAATGCAACTTCGGAACTTCTAAATGAAGACGGCACTCCTTTTGACTTTGGTTTTATTGTTGTTGACCCAAAAAAATATAAAGATATAGCAACACCGAATAAAGATAATCCTATTGGAAAAAGCCGTAGACTAAAGCGACTTAAGATTCAGCTTGGTCTTTCTTGTAATTACGAGTGCTCATATTGTAGCCAGCGGTTTGTACCTAGGGCTGATGAAACTAACCCAGATGATATTGAACCATTTTTAACCCAGCTTCCTACATGGTTTGATGGTGGAGAAGATGGCGATGGTAGCGGTGTACGTATAGAGTTTTGGGGCGGTGAACCTTTTGTATACTGGAAAACTTTTAAGCCTTTAGCTGAGCGCATTCGTCAGATGTACCCTAAAGCAGAATTTTTGGTTATAACTAATGGCTCTTTACTTGATCTAGAAAAAAATCAATGGGTAGATGACTTAGGTTTTATGGTAGGTATATCCCATGATGGTCCGGGATACCATGTTCGTGGTGAAGACCCGTTTGATAATCCCAAACAGTTTGCTGCTATTAAAGATTTATTTGACCGTTTATACCCTAAAAACCGTATAAGTTTTAATGCCACATTAAATAAAGATAACCAAAGCCGTACCGCTATTGGCGAGTTTTTTGAACAACGTTTAGGGATTATGCCTGTTATTGGGGAAGGTAGCTTTGTTGACCCATATGATGAAGGGGGCGCAGCTTCTTGTTTTGATGACCCTGCTGATTTTTTATCCTATAGAAACAAGTACTTAGCTGAATTGCGAGACGGTGGGGTCCATAACTTTACTACAATTGCTAGTAAAATTACAGATTTTAAAGACTCTATTATTAATAACCGTCCAGCTTCTGCATTAGGGCAAAAGTGCTCTATGGATAAACGAGACCAACTAGCCGTAGATTTACATGGAAATGTGCTTACTTGTCAAAATGTATCGTCTGTAGCCATAAGTTCAAACGGTGAAAGCCATAAAATTGGGCACGTATCTGATTATGCTAATATCAAGCTTAATACAGTTACCCATTGGTCACATCGTAAAGAATGCCCTAATTGCCCTGTGTTACAAATGTGCCAAGGTAGCTGTATGTTTTTACACGATAAGTTATGGGAATTAGGTTGTGATACGGCTTTTTCTGACAACGTTCCTTTATTTGCCGCGGCTATTGAAGCTATGACTGGGTATATTCCGTATTACATTGATGGTCCACAAAGAGATGACCGTAAAGATATATTTGGACTGGTGCACGGCATTCCAGAGCGTAAAGCTAAAAAGCCTTTTCCTATCCCTGTAGTATCAGCTTAAGGAGCTACGATGTTTATTTTTAATTGGGTGTTTGACAAGTTAGGCTACATGCCTAAGATTGATATGGAAGTTGGCAAAGTGGATTTAAAACTGCAAGATATTTGGCCTTTCCCAGTTACTGAAGAAAAGAAAAAACCACAGGTAAAAAAAGCCACTACTCGCACTGCTAAAAAGAAACCCGCTGTTGTAGCTAAAACTGTACGTAAGCTAAAAACAAAATGAAAGACTTTCTTAACCAGCTTCTTACTGGTAGGGATAACCATACGCAAGATATTGCACGGTGGAGTTGGTTAATTTGTTTACTTGCAGTGATTGCCTTAGCTAGTTATGAAGCAATGCATGGTGCTGTTAGTCTACGAGAGTTAGCAGAAGCGTTTGGTATTGTTGCTGGTGCGCACGGGGCTGCGGTTATGATGAAAAAAGATGCGGAGCCTCAGTAATGTGGGGTTTTTTAGGTAACTATGCAAATATCGTCAAAGCTGGACTTATTGTTTCTGCTCTATGCTTGGTGTTTTTTGCTGGCTGGCATATGCGGGATAGGGATTTTACTATATACAAAACAGCAATCCAAGTCGCAGCAGAGAAACAGCAAGCGCAAACGGAGTCAATCCAAAAGCAACACGAACTTGTAACTAAAGGAATTTCTGATGAATACGAAGCTAAGTATGCTGCTCTTCGCAACTACTATAAGTCTACTAGCGTGTGGAACAACCCCAATAGCAGTACCATGTCCGGTATTTCCACAGCCCCCAAGTCAGCTGATGTTATCACCGCCTACAATGAGCTTGCTGGAAATTGCGCCCAAACCACGCTAATGCTAGTTGAATTACAAAAATGGCTTAACGAACAGATTGGTATTAAATGAAAGACAATTTTGCAGATGCCCTAACAGCACTTTTAGTCCACGAAGGCGGTTACGCAAATAACCCCGCAGACCCGGGGGGTATGACAAACCTTGGAGTTACTGCCTCAACATGGGCTATGTGGGTAGGGCATGATGTAAACGAAAAGCAGATGCGCGCTCTAACGCCATCTATTGTTGCTCCTTTATATAGAAGGAAATTTTGGGATGCTTGCAGAGCTGATGAGCTTATATCTGGTCTTGACTACGCTGTTTTTGACTACGCTGTTAATTCCGGGGTCGGGCGTGCTATTAAGGCTTTGCAGAACTGCGTTGGGGTTGCTCCTGATGGTGGTTTTGGTACAACTACTATGGCTGCCGTGAGCCAGTTTAAGGGCGATGCGGCCAAGACTCTAATTGAAGAATACTGTGATAATCGGTTACAATTCCTAAAGTCCCTGAAGACTTTCCCTGTATTTGGTAAAGGTTGGGAAAAGCGGGTGAACGAAGTCAAAGCCATGTCACTTAAGATGCTAGGGTAAACCCGTATGCCATTACAAAAACTACAATTTAGACCCGGACTTAACAGAGAAGGCACTGATTACAGTAATGAAGGCGGGTGGTTTGACGGCGACAAGATTCGTTTCCGTTCTGGCTTTCCTGAAAAAATTGGTGGTTGGGCACGGTTATCTAGTAATACGTTTTTAGGTGTTTGTCGTGACTTATGGAATTGGGTAGATTTAGCGGGTAATAACTATGTTGGCGTTGGCACTAACCTTAAATACTATATCGAAGCTGGCGGTAATTATAACGACATTACTCCTTTTACAGTTATCCACACGCTTACTAACCCACTTTCAACTGTTAGTGGCAGCGCAACATTAACAATCACAGACTCTACTTACCAACCTAATATTGGCGATTATATTGTTATTTCAGGTGCTACTAGTTTTAACGGCGTTACTGCTACTACATTAAATAAAGAGTGGGTTATAGCGTCAATAACGTCAAATACCACATTTACAGTAACCCTTCCATATACTGCCTCTGGGACCGGTTCTGGCGGCGGTAGTGCTTGTGTAATTAGCTATGAGCTTCCTGTAGGTAATAACTCCTATACAACAGGTAACGGTTGGGGTGCAGGTTCTTGGTCACCTACAATTCCTCAAACATTAACAAACCCATTTTCTACAACTAGTGGTAGCGGTACTGTAACAGTTACACAGACTGGGCATGGTTATTTAACCACCGCTGGGTCATTTATAGTAGGGCAACAATACAAGATTGTTTCTGTTGGAACTACCGATTTTATAGCTATTGGCGCTTCTGCTAATACAGTAGGCACTTTGTTTACGGCATCTGGTGTAGGTGCTGGCACGGGTACGGCTTCTATTGGTTGGGTAGCCTTTAGAGATATTACAGTTACTGTGGGTGGTGTTCCTACTGCATTGATGAACAATACATTCCAGATTACCTATGTTGATGCTAATACATATACTATTAAAACCAACGGTAATACAGGTACTTTTTTAGCTACTTCTACTACGTCTGGTGTAGGTGGTTCTGTAACTTTATATCCCCAATATGGCGCTCGTGGTTGGAGTCAAGCGGCAGCTACATCTAGTGTTGGACAGCAGTTACGCTTATGGACTAGTGATAACTATGGCCAAGACCTTGTGTTAGCTCCACGTGGAAGCGGTATTTTCTATTGGCAAGATGCTAACGGTGTTGGTACTAGGGCGCAGCTTCTTAGCACCTTAGCTACATTTAAAGGCTATTTAGGTCAGTACGTTCCTAACCAAACCAATCAAGTTCTTTCTTCTGCTATTCAGCGGTTTGTTATTGCTATGGGGGCTAACTCGTACCAATCTGGGTTATCGACCACTCCATTTAACCCAATGCTTGTTCGTTGGTCTGACCAGCAAAATCCCTACCAATGGGTACCTGACATTACAAACCAATCGGGCGAATTTACTTTAACTAATGGCTCTTACATTGTTGGCGCACGTGCAACCCGCCAAGAGATTTTGATTTGGACTGATTCTGCTCTTTATTCTATGCAGTACTTAGGTGCTCCTTATGTTTGGGGCTTCCAGATTTTGATGGATAACATTTCTGTTATATCTCCTGACGCTATGGTTACAGTTAACAACGTAACTTACTGGATGGGTCAAGAGAAGTTCTATATGTATTCTGGTCGTGTTGAAACACTTCCATGCTCCTTGCGTCAGTTTATTTTTGATGATATTAACCCAGCACAAAACTTCCAAGTATTTGCAGGTGCTAATGAAGGATATAACGAAGTGTGGTGGTATTACGTAAGTAATGAGAGCGTTGATGGATTACCTGATAAGTACGTAATCTATAACTACTTAGACCGTGTTTGGTATTACGGCACTATGGCTCGTTCTGCTTGGCTAGGTTCCGGTATTCAAACTTATCCGTTGGCTGCTAACTACCTAAATTCAGCTTCATTTAAAGGCTATATTTCTGGTTACACTTTGTATGTAACTAATATATCCTCGGGTAGTATTTCTCTGGATACAACTATTAGCGGTTCTGGGGTTACTGCGGGTACTACTATTGTTAGCTATGGCACTGGTAATGGTGGCACGGGAACTTATAACTTAAGCACCGCCCAGACTGTTGGAACAATTACAGCCCCCATCACAATGACGTCAGCCGGTGGTTTTGGTTACTTATTACAGCATGAAAACGGTGTAGACGATAACGCAGGTTTAACTACACGTCCAATTAACTCTTATGTACAATCTTCGGACTTTGATATTGGCGATGGACACAATTTTGGATTTGTATGGCGTATTCTCCCTGACGTTAACTTTAATGGTTCTACTACTAACCAGCCGTCTGTAACAATGACGGTTAAGCCTAGAGAAAACTCAGGTACTCCATATGGTACAGCGGATAACCCAGCCGTTACTAGTACGCAAAACTACACAAATACTAGGGTCTATAACGTACAACAGTTTGATGGTCAAGTTTATACCCGCCTTAGGGGTCGCCAGATGAGCTTTAGGATTGAGTCTGGTGGACAGACAGGTGTTACATGGCAGCTAGGTAGCCCACGTATTGATATACGCCCTGACGGAAGAAGATAATGGCTACAACTAAAACAAACATAGTACCGTCAAAAGCACCTAACTTACCGATTGCCCCAGTAGAGTATGCGCAATCGTATCAGGACCAGCTTAACAACGCATTTCGCTTATACTTTACACAGATAGATAACGTAACCCAGTATATATCAGCGCAGACTGTTGTTTATACGGTAGCTACTCTACCTACTGTTGGAATTGTGGGCCGTAGACTGTTTGTTTCAGATGCTACAAGTACTAGCTTTGGTACTACAGCGACTGGCGGAGGTACTAATCCAGTACCTGTTTTTGATAACGGAACCGCTTGGATTATAGGATAACCGTGGTAAAATCGGTAAAAAGTAAAGGATAGATTATGGCTGGCGGCGGAAGTTCTGGTGGTTTTGAAAGTTATTTACCAATAGCTGCGGCGTTGGCTGCAACTGTTATGACTGATGGCGCAGCTGCGCCTATGCTATTTGAAGATGGGGCCCTAATGGGGTCTACTGCGCTTGCCTCGGGCGTTACCGGAGCTGGTATTGGAGCTTTAACAGGTGGTGGTGTAGCCGCTCTTACAGGTCAAAATGTAGGGATGAATGCCCTTATGGGTGGTTTAGGTGGAGCCGCTTTGGGTGGTTCTGGCTTGTACATGGGGGCTGGCGACTTAGCCGCTGGCGCTCCGACAGCTCTTTCTGCTTCTGGTGCCCCCGTTTCTGGGGCTGTAGCTGGGGCAGATACTGCTGGAATGCAAGCTGGTTCAAATGCCCTTTTAAATGCCGGATACTCTATGCCAGTTACTTCTGGCGCGGAACTTGGTACATTAACCCCGCAAGCTTTAAGCCAAGGTGTAGCAGCAGGTCAAATCCCTATGGATGCCGCAAACGTGTACGGCCAGGCTTACACAAATGCTTTTGCTAATGTGCCTGCAAACTCAGTACTTGGTGCCGCCGGCACTGGTACAGCCCCGTTAGGTTTTGGTGCTAAAGCTGCTTTAGGTGGTTTAGGTTTAAGCGCGCTTATAGCCCAAAATAATAAGAGATACGGTACGCCCGCAAGTGCTCAGACCCCATACACTGGTGGTAACTTAGCTAAATTTAAATACGACCCAAATCAGTATTCGCCTGATGTAGTTCAACCCCCACGCCCACCATATCAAGCCGATTATTCTGGATATGCAAGGCCGCCCGGTTATGCTGGCGGTGGTTTATTAGACCCAAATTCTGAACCCGTAGATTTTATGGGTGGCGGTATGTATCCACAAAGTCAAATTTCTAAACCCCAATACGCACAGTCTTCACAAATGCCTATGGCTGCGCAAGCAGTAGCTGCAGACTACGATCCAAAAACTAACCCAATTACAGGCGAACCTGTAGCTACTATGGCCGGTGGCGGTACCGGTGCAGACGCCCTTAAAGATTTAATGGGTAGCCGAGATGCAATGGATAAATATACACTCCAATATGCACAAGAAGGTGGTCCAGCGGCATTAGCAGCTAAAGCACAGGGTGGCGACTATAATGCTATGCTTGCTTTAAAGAAACTACGCGGCACACCTAACGCAAACTATGCTGGCGGTGGTATTGCTAACTTAGGCGGATACTCTGATGGCGGTCGTATGCTAAAAGGTCCTGGTGACGGTATGAGCGACTCTATTCCTGCTAGTATTCAAGGTAAACAACCAGCCCGTCTTGCTGATAATGAGTTTGTAGTACCCGCCGATGTTGTGTCTCATTTAGGTAATGGGTCTTCGGATGCTGGCGCTAAAAAACTGTATGCGATGATGAACAAAGTAAGACAGGCAAGAACTGGTAAAGCTAAGCAAGCTCCTGCAATTAAAGCTGACAAATACATGCCAGCATGAGCCTCTTAATTCGCCATGTTCCCATTCAATATGTTAATCAAGCCTGGCCTTTGGTTAAAGAATATATTGCGGATGCTGTCCAGTATGGTGGTGACGATTATACGGTGGAGCAAGTCCAAGTTTATTTGGCCACAGGACAGTGGCTCTTGGTTGTGGCAGCAGATGAATCCGGGGCAGTTAAAGGAGCGGCGACTATTAACTTTTGTAACTATCCTAATGATCGGGTGGCTTTTGTTACATTTATTGGCGGTCGTTTAATATCTAACCAAGATACTTTTAAGCAGTTTAAAGATTTGCTAAAGGCTAATGGAGCGACTAAAATACAAGGTGCAGCAAGAGAAGCAATTGCCCGCTTGTGGAGTCGTTATGGGTTTGAAGAGCGGTACATTATTGTAGAGACAAAAATATGAGATATACACTAGATTCTATGTTGCCTGAAAAGGCTTTTTCCCCGCGCTTAGGCCGTGGCTTTGGGGCCGGCGGAATGACATTAGAGGGTGGTGGTGGCCAAAGTGCCCCCGCCCCCGCTGCAGCTCAACCTACTACAACAAACGTTCAAAATACTAACATTCCAGAATACGCCCGTCCCTATGTAGAGACGATGCTTGGCGCTACTCAGCAGCAATTATTTAACACCTCTCAAAATGCAGATGGTTCTACTCAAATTACTGGCGTAAAACCATACGTACCGTATAGCCAGAATCCACAAGATTACGTTGCAGGCTTTAGCCCAATGCAACAAGCTGCCCAAGAATCTACGGCTAATCTTCAAACTCCTGACCAATATGGTGCTGCTACACAAATGACTGGTATGGGCGGACTAGGCACTCTTGGTACTGCTGGTCAAGAAGCACAAGCGGGTAATCGTTACAACCAGATGGCAACAAACCCATACGCTACTCAAGCGTTCATGAGCCCATATATTCAGGCTTCTTTACAGCCGCAGTTGCAAGAATTGCAACGTCAATACGGGATTACTGGAGCACAAGAGCAAGGCGCGGCAACTACTGCTGGGGCTTTTGGCGGTTCACGTGAAGCTTTAATGGCTGCCGAAAATGAGCGTAATAAAAATACGGCGATGAATCAAGCAATTGGTCAAGGCTATAACACCGCATTCCAGTCGGCTCAACAAGCTCAACAATTTGGTGCTAACTTAGGTTTGCAAGGGCAACAAGCAGCTCAGGCTGGCTATGGTCAACTAGGTCAACTTGGTGGTCAAATGGCTGGTATTGGTGGCCAACAGTTTCAAACCCAACAAGGCATTATTGCGGCTCAAAGCCAAGCTGGTCAGCAACAACAGACACAGCAGCAAAACATCATTAATCAGGCAATTCAAAACTACGCTACTGCACAGCAGTACCCACAACAACAGTTGTCTTTTATGAATGCAATGCTCCGTGGTTTGCCAACACAACAGTCTACTACTAATGGTTATCAGGCGGCTCCAAGCACGCTCAATCAGATTACTGGTCTAGGCATTGCTGGACTAGGCGCGTACAATGCCTTTGGCGGAGGCGCTGCCGCTGCTTCAGATATTAATTTAAAAGAAAATGTAGTGCTCTTGTGGCGCGCTGATAACGGTGTGGGTATATACGAGTTTGAGTACAAACCTGAATTTAAAGACCACGAGTTATGTGGACACGGTAAGTTTATTGGTTACGTGGCTCAAGAAGTTGAGAAGTTTATGCCTGAAGCTGTCTTTACTATGGACAATGGTTACAAAGCCGTTAATTACGATATGGTTGGGAGGGCTGCATAATGTTAGGTATGGACCAAATGTATAAGATGGCGCTTGATCCGCGTATCTATCCTGACTCACGCTTGCTTTCTATTATGCAAGGCAAAGACCAGTCTCTTCCTATGGCTATCGCCATGGCCGCCAAACAACAACGCGATAAATTACACGCAGCAGCTCAGGGGCAACAGGCTCAACAAGGCGCTAAACAGCCGTCTGTAAAAGACCAAATGTTAGCTAAAGATTTACCCCCAGAACACTCTGGCCTAGCTGCGTTACCTGCTGAAAATATGCATGAGATGGGTAGTGAACAAATGATGGCCGGTGGTGGTATTGTTGCATTTGATGATAACCAAAACCAACCTGTAGAACTAGGTATGGACGGCGATGCTGCTCCATTAACTGAAGAACAAATGATTAACGCCGCTGGCGGTCGCGGTACGAAAAAGTCGCAAGAAGAAATTAAAAAAGCCATAAAAGAACAGAACGCTGGAGTTAGTTCTGGAGTTAGCAGTTTGTTGAATTTTCCTGGAAAAGCATTACAGTCCACTAAAGACTGGATGTACTCAGACCCACAAGATAAAATTCTAAGTAAAGCTCAAGCTGGCACTTTAACCCAAGCAGACTTGACCCCACCAACAAATCCAAATTTAGTTTCACAAGGCGCTGTAGCAAATCGTGATGCGTATAGAAGCGCTCCAGCAGTTCCGGCAATAACCCCTGAAATGCAAGCTGAAATAGACAAGCAATCAGCAGCAAACCCACCAGGCGGGCAAAAAGCCCCTGGGGGTGTAGGTACACCTCCAGCAGTAGCCCCAGGTGCACAACCACCAGCCGGTATTGGTGAACCGCCCAAGCGTGTTGATAGATTTGCTGGTTTAGGCGAAACTCAAGAAACGTTTGATAAAAAACTAGCCGCTGAGCAAAATGCTGGAAAAAGCGAATTTTTAATGAACATGGGCCTTAAGATGATGACCACTGTCGGCCCGCTCGGTAAGGCTATTGGTGAAGGGGGTATTGCTGGTTTACCTAGCCTATCCGCAAGCCGTAAAACTATTCGTGAACTTGAGAAAAATCGTACCGATTACCAGCTTAATATGGCTAAAGCTCAAACAGCAGCTGACGAAGGTAACGACGATCTGGCGTATAAATATAAAGCTCTGGCAGAAAAAACAGCCCATGATGCAGGTATGCTGGCTGTTGAAAAAACAAAAGCTGGTGCGTACGCAAATGCTATTGGTACCAAGCAAGATGTGGCGGATCAGCGCCGTGAAACCTCTATTATGGGTATTGCCAAAGGTTTGCTTGAGAAAAACATGAAATACAACATGCCAAATACCAAACCAGAAGAACGCCAAGCTATGGAACAAGCAGCTATTAATTCGGCCGTTAACATGTATAATAGCGCTAGTACCGCTACAAAAGGTAGCGCTGGGTTCAAATATTTAGGCAAAGAAACTTAAGGTTAAGTTATGGCGATATACCGCGTTGAAGGTCCCGATGGCTCAATCCACCGAATTGAAGGACCCGATGGGGCAACGCCTAAACAAGTAGAAGCTTTTGCCCACCAACAATTTGCAGCTCAATCTGCTCCTGTGGCGGCTATATCAAATGAACCACCCCCAGATACAGGGTTTACAGGCGCTTTAAAGTCTAGCGCTGAACAGATCCAAGCAGACTACGAACGTTTAAAAGGCAAGCTAGGCGTTAAATCTACCGAAGAAGCCGAAGCAGAAGCTAAGAAACACGAAGAAAAAGCATCTAAAGTATTTAAGCCTACTGAAGAAGGTTGGCTTGAAGCTCCTTGGACTAAATTAAAAGAGACTGCTGGTGGCTCTTTGCCATACATGGCGTTGCCTGTGGCTGCTGGTGCTACTGCACTTGCTCTTCCTGAAGCTGCAGCGGCAGCTCCTATTCTTGGTGGTTTAGCTACGGCTGGTGAAGCTTTGGGTATGGGTGCTGCTGGAGCGGCATCGGCTGCTCAATTTACTGGTTCAAACCTTTCACGCCAAGTTCAAGAAGGCAAGTCGTTAAAAGACGCTAGCTTTATGCAGGCAGCTGCGGCGGCTATTCCTCAGGCTGCTTTAGATGTAGTTGGTTTGAAGTATGTACCTGGCATTCAAAAAATCTTCCGTTCAATTGGGCAAGACATTACCGAAGAAGCAGCTAAGAAAATGCTGCAACAAGGCGCGCTAAAAACAGCGGGTCAGTACATCGCTGGCGGCGCAAAGATTGCTGGTATTGAAGGTGCTACAGAAGCTGGTCAACAATTTTTCGAGCGCTTACAAGCCGGCCTGAACATAGCAGACCCCGAAGCCCGTAAAGAGTACCTTGATAACTTTGTTGGCGGCGCTGCATTAGGTGCAGTAGCTGCTCCGTTTGGTGTACATGGAACTCGTGCCGATGCTAGAAATGTATTGGATAAAGCTCAAGCAGGGCGTGAAGAAGAGGTCTTAAAAGCAGAACAATTAGCTGCGCAACAAGCGCAAGAAACAGCACAAGCCCAAAAAGAAATGCAGGGGATATCCCCTAGCGGCCCTACAGAAGTAGAAACTGAACAAAATAGAATTCGTTTAGACCGATCTGCAGCACAAATTACTGATCAAAAACGTGTACTAGAAGACCACTTAAATGGGTTGCGTCAGCAAGCCAGCCAAGAAACAGATTTAGGTAAGCTCGAAACAATCACTACAGAAGCACAAAAGTACCATGCTGCGTTGGACGATCTTGACCCAGATAAAGTTAAGGGCCAAATACAAACGCTTACAAAAGAAAGTACTAATCTTCAAAAGCAGCTTAAGAAAATTAAAGATGACCCAGAAGCGGCCGCTGAAGTTCAAGCTAACTTGGAACAAAACCAAACCAAAGCGCAAGAACTAAATGATCGTTTAGCAGCTATTGAACATGCCAATAGGAAGACTGCAACAGCAGAAGAAATTGATAAGAATCTAGCTAAGAAACAAAAAGAATTAGCTAAGGCTAAGGAAACCGGCGACTTGCAGTCAATGGGTAAAATCCTTGCTTCAATGAAGGCGCTGCAAGAGCAGCACCCTGGCGATGCAACTAAACAACCCTCCCTGTTTGAAGGTGAAGGTGAGTCTGCTGTTTATCCTGAATATCAAAAACGTCTTGCTGAAGAAGACCGTCAGCGTCAAGCTAAATCGCAAGAAGTTTTAGACCAAGAAGCTATTCAAAATGCACAGCAACAAGAAATTAAACAGTCTACTGGTGAAGCTCCACGCCTTGGCAAGTACAAAGAGGAAATGACGTCGGATGAATATACCGACTTACTGGCGCATAAACTGGTAGACCTACACACCCGTCCTGATACGCATATTCCTGCCCCTTTAAGCCCTGCGCAAAAAGCCGCCGAAACTAAACGTGTAAATGCTATCAATGCCGCTAAAGTTGAGTTTGAAGTTAAAGCACAAGATTACCAAAACCTTGTAAACCAAGCGGACGAATTGGGCCGTGGTGAGAAAGGCCCGGGTACTGAGATTTATACTGCCAGGGGCGATGTAGCCGCGCTAGGCAAAAAACTAGATGCCGCTAAGAAAGCGATGTGGGAAGCTAAAGGCAAAATGATTGCCACTATTCCCGAAGGTACAAAAACTACTATTGAATCTGGCCGTGCTAGCGCTGCAGCACAAGATGTACACTTGTTAGACCTTACAGACACTATAGATAGTATGCGTAAGGGTGAATGGTTTGGTGGTCCAAACCCAAGAATGGCGGAAGGCTTTTTACACAGTTTAGCAACTAAAGCACGGTCGGCCCTTGATAAATATGTACAGGCTACAGTAAGCCACATTAACTACGCACGTTTAGAAAAAGGTCTAGACCGTCTTTCTGAACCGCAAAAAGAAGACATCGTTAAGCAGCTTGATGGCTTGATGTTGAACAAAATTCAACGGGCTGTTGGTAAGAAAGCTACTGAATTAAAAGAAGCTGAAGTTGGAAGCGGTCATGTAAAAGCTGCATTAGAAAAAGTAGGCTTTAGATTTAAAGAAGGCGAGATTGAAACAGGATTTCACCGTAATGAATATAAAGACGTACAAAAGTTTGCTGAAAGACTTAAAAATAAGTACACCAATAAAGGTGTAAAAGAAGTTGGCACGCTACAACGTATAACTCCTGAAGCTGCTAGCCGTTATGCGGTTCAAAATGTTCTTACTAAAAAGCAAGCCGAAAAGAACGCAACTAAAGCAAAAGCTATTCCTGCAAAAACAACGCAGGAGCGTACGAAAGAAACTGAACAAGAAGCGGCTCAGCAAACAGGCTTAGGTTTAAGCGGTAAAAAACAAGGGTTTGAAGTTGCAGAAAAACTACAAGCCGCACTGCCGCACCAAGGGCCTAAAGTAGAGGCTGCGTTTAATTTTGCTAAGCAATACTTAAAAGAATGGAATGCTCGTAAGAGCATGGTACTGAATGAGAAACAACGTATGGCGCTTAAAGAAGCGCGTAAAAAGTATGTTGAATCCCGCGCAGCGTTAAACCAACAATTTAAAAATAGTCGAGTTGACCCCCGTATTGCCAAAATAATGAATTGGATGGTCACCGCTGATGAAAAAACTCCGCGCTATAGAAAAGCCCAGAATATCATTATTGGTATGGAAGGGAAGATGCAACAACAGGTGTTTGCTAAGACACCTGCAAAACGTATAGAAGAAATTGCGCCAGCTAAGAAAGAAGAGCAAGAAAAATTAACTGAAAAAGAACAGCAACTTCGGGAAGACCTTGGCTATAAAGACCTTGAAAAAGAAGAAGCCGGTGAAGAGGTTGGGCGTATTTCAGAAATTGGCTTGGCTAAAATTCGCAAGACCATGCAAGAACGTGTGGACTTTATTACCAAACGCTTAGAGTCGCAAAAAGCCCCAGTTAAAGACCGTGAAGGTTTGGTAAAAGAAAAAGATAAATTGATGTCGCAAATTAAAGCGACAGATCAAGTACTTAACGCTCGCCGTATTGGTATGATTGTTGGCCAAGCACAAGAAGAGCAAGGTTCCAAACGCTATAAAGCCTCTAAGACCGAAAAGAAAATGGTTAAAGAAGGTAAGCTTGAAGAAAAAGGTGTTACGCCCCTTGCTTATGAAATGGTATTACAGGCGTATAACGAGAACGCAAAGACTGCAGCCCCAAAAGTTGAATTTAATAATAAGATCCATACACTTGCTACTGTTGAGCTGCGTCTTGACCGGGGCACTAATTTAACGGCGCAACGCCGGAAACAATTAGAAAAACTAAAAAATAAACTTCGTAAAGAACTGGGAAATTTAGCTGATGCCGCTGAAGGAGAACAAGTAAGCGCTGAAGACGAAGCAAAAGAACTTGGTGTTGATCCGGAAGCATATAAACGTTTGCTTCGCGCTATGGATATTGGGTTTAAACCACGAGTTGGTGAAGGAAGATCTTCCGGCATTCAGATGTTGCGCTCTGCAGCTCAGGCTGTAGTTGATAAGCTCAAGATACCAAAAGGTTTAAACGTAACTGTTATTCAAGACCTTTCTTCAACAATGAAACAGTATATTCGCGAGCGTGGATATAACCCCGATTTAACTAAAGGTTTCGTTACTGAAAATGGCGATGTAGTTATCGTAGCTGCTAATCACAAAACAACTAACGAAATTGCTGAAACTTTAGCACACGAAATTACAGGGCACTTAGGAGTCGAAGCTATTCTTGGTAAAGAAGGAATGACCGCTTTAGTTAAAAAAATCACCACCCAAAAAGGCGGTGTAATGGCGTTAGCTGATAAATTAGGTGTTGGTGATGACGCCCATGCAGCATACACGGCTGCTTTAGATTCTGGTCAAACAAAAGACGAGGCTTTAGAAGCTGCTGTGCATGAAATGATCGCGCATACAGCGGAAAAACACCCAAGCAAAGATTGGGTTGGTAAGGCTAATGAATGGATTAAAGCTTTAGTTGGTGAATTTAGAGCCGCTTTACGGCGCATGGGAATCAAGCTAGATACAAATACATCTGATGTATACAAACTGCTTCGTGAAGCCCGCCGTGATTTTAAAGAAGTAAATCCAGGCGCTTATAAAGAAGCTAATGGCAATATCCAATTTAGCAGCAAGCCAAGCTATAACAGTAAGTTTGCAGACTTAGGCGGTGACGTTAGCAAGATTGTTCACGCTAATAAGACTGCTACCGATAAGGTTAAATCTGTAGCTGCGGGCTTTAAAACGCCCAGCAATATAATTAAAACCGGGGGTATATTGTCCCCTGAAAACCTCTTAGCATTACGGACTCGTTACATTGATAGGTTTGCCCCAATAGAAAGAGTAGCTGAGCAGTTAACTGCAAAACTTAAGAGCTCCCTTGAAGGCACACAGTTAATGTACTACCTGCGTATGTTTGATCAAGGAATTAACTGGGTTGCTCAAACCGCTGCGCATGGCCCAATGAGTATCATTGAAAAGAAACGCAAAGACGGAAAAGTAGAGCGCATAGTCGAGACCAAAGAGGGTGCAAGCCTTCTCAAAGTATCTCAGGCCCTTAAAGAAGCCGATGTAGGTGACGCTAATGCGGCAAACCAGCTATTTACATTCTACTTAGCAGCTAAACGTGCGGCAAATAAAGGTTTAGATACGCTTAATTTTGGCCCAGAAGTTACTCAAGACATGCTTGATAAGGTGATGGACCGCATTAATTCTGACGCTAAAACCAAAACAGCGTTTGAAAAAGCGGCTGGTATCTATAATGAATACAATCGTGGTCTTGTGGAGTTTGGTGTTCAAACTGGTCGATTCTCCAAGGAAGAAGCTGCAAAACTTTTAAAAGAAAATGACTACGTTCCGTTCTACAGAATCGATAAGAACGGCGACATTGCTTTGGACATTGGCGGAGCTACCCCAATCCATATCGGTAATATTAAAAACCAGCCTTATTTACACGAATTAGCTGGCGATAATAAGCCTATTCTAGATGTCTTTACTAGTGCCCTGCAAAATACACGTATGCTAACCGATATGTCTTTGCGTAACTTGGCTACTAGAAACGTGGCATTTAGCTTGCAGGAGCTGGGGCTACTTAAAGTTAAAAAATCTCGTGCCGGTAAAGAGTTTGGTTCAGGAATTTATCCTGGCAAAATGGAAGCTGGGCCGGACGTTATTCATTTTAAAATTGATGGCGTAGACCATCATGCTGTTGTTGATACTGAGTCGATTGGTATTCCAGCAGAGTTGCTGGTTAAAGGAATGGATGGGGTACAAACTTCTATCCCCAACTTGGTTAAGGTCGCCGGTTACCCTGCTAGGTTACTGCGTTCATTTATTACCCGTAACCCAGCTTATGCTGTACGCCAGATTGCGCGCGATTCATTATCCAACGCTTTTGTAACAGGAGCTAATTCAGTTCCTATCATAGACAACTTGAAAGAGTTAGGTTCTATGCTAAAGGGCGTAAACGAAGGTGAATTATTACTTAGAAGCCGTGGTATTTTAGGTGGTCAAGTTCTTGGTAATGCTTCTGATGCCATGCAAAAAGCTATGCTGCAAATCATTGATGGCAAGCCGGGCTGGGAAAAAGCTATGGCTTATCTAGACCACGTAGCTATGATGGGCGATGCATCCTCCCGTATAACTTCTTACAACAGTTTTATTAAGCAAGGGCTGTCCGATATGGAAGCTACCTTAGCTGCTCTTGAGGCAATGAACTTTAGTAAGAAGGGCACTTCGCCTAGCTTGTATTTGCTCAACCAAATGGTTCCATTCTTAAACGCGCAGATTCAAGGTATGGATGTTCTTTACAAAGCATTTGCTGGCAAGATGCCGTTTGCTGACAAGCTAGATATTAAGAAAAAGATTTGGCAACGAGGCGCTATGATGGCTGCATTTACTATGGCATATACAGCTATGTCTTACGATGATGACGACTATAAAAACGCTACGGCATCTGAACGTATTGGTAACTGGTTTATTAAAGTTCCGGGAATTGACGAAAAAGTTAAAGTACCTATTCCATTTGAAGTCGGTGGTATTTTTAAAATGCTTCCTGAAATGCTCTACTCAACTATGTTTAGAGACAAGAAGCTGGGTGAAGCGGCCTCAGAAACATCTAAGTATGTTGTGGATAATTTCTTACCTTCGTTTACACCGACAGCCATTAAGCCAGTTATTGAGCTTGGGTCTAACTACTCATTCTTTACAGGCAAACCGATTGAAAGCCAGCGTCTAATGGAGCTAGCTCCGGGGCAACGTTCGTATGCAAACACACCGGAAGCATTAAAGCTACTTGGGGAAGCTACAAATATATCTCCAGTTAAGGTGGAGTACATGCTGCGCGCATACACAGGTTCGTTACCACTAGCTGTTTTATCTTTAGCTAACCCAGTCGGCGGTGCGGAAAGGCCTGAAGGGCGCGGCGCTTTAAGTAGTACAAGCCCTGTTATCGGCGCTTTCTTCCAGCCTAAAGATGCAAATGGTCTAGTTGATAAAGCGTACCAGCAAATGCAGGACGTAATCCAAGCGGACCGCACATATAAAAACTATATTGATAGCGGTAGAGATGAAGAAGCGGAAGCATACATAACCAAAGAAGCTGATTTAATTGGTATGGCTAGCTTCTCTGGAGACTTTAGGCATAAAATGGGTACGCTAGCTAAACAAGAACGTGCTATTAGATCGATGACTGGCATTAGTGGGGCTGAAAAACGTGCCGCTTTGGACGAAATTAAAGACGCTAAAATCGAGCTCTCTAAAGCATTCCTCAGCGCACGCGAGTAAACCACACCCCCATCTTGCCATTCTTGCGCCCTATCTCTGCCTTGGCTTGTACTCGGTGGTAAAGGGCGGCTTTTAAACCGTTAACCCTTACCTCCTCAAACTTTAATGTAGGAACAAAGAAGCCCCCTTGTGCGGGGACTTCTAACCACGGAAAATGCACTTTAATCTTCCTCACTTATCACCAGCGGCCGTGTAATTCTCATTACATTGACTCGCATCGATGGGCCGCGTGTCTTAGCCAGCATGTCTTTGCGCATGTACGCTATCTTGTAATTAGGTAGTGTTTCAAGCTCCTTCTTCAAGTCAGAGTATCCATAACTCATAGTAGAGCAGTGTTGTTTAAGCAGTTGCTCCTCAATGAAGTAGTCAACGTGCCCCGGGGTCATATCATGCTCAACCCTTCCAGCCACATCTGACCTAGTTAGCGACTGGTCAATTTCATTATGCCCCCCTAGCGTTGCTTTCGTAATACCGTCAATAGCTTTAACCACAACGAATTTACCGTAGCACTCACGGGTGTAGGCGTTAAGAACATCTTCAGCGGAACGGCGGTTGCCTCGTACTGCGGCTCTAGCTTCATTAACCATACCGCGAAGGGTTTCTATAATAGGACGAATAGGTACATCAATAATGCCTGCATATTTTTTGCTCATTAGAATCACTATAGCTACGATGGCGGCATTACCAGCAGTCCAATAACGCTCGTCATCTGATGAATTAAATTCCGCTTTTAACTTCTCGCGGGTCTCTTCAAAAACCTTAACTGCGGTTTCTCTGTTCCTGACAATCCAACGAATCAATTCACGACCTACGACACCGTAGTTAGACTTTAGGAGATCAACAGTACTACTCTCTGTTGACGACGCCCATTGAACTTCCTTGGCAGGCTTGACTTCCAGCATACGGAGCATTTCAGCTTGGGATGTATGCTTGCGCCCACCCGATAAGAAGTCGTAAATATGAGTGTTGCTTGAAAACAACACCATCAAGTTCCATACAGTTGTGTTCAAACGTTCCTTATTGGCGCCTTGTTCCATGCGCTCTTTGCCTTTACCTTGGGTTAAATCCAGTAGGAACTGGGGCAACCACTCAAATGACTCCCGATTTTTGTTTGTAATCTCGTCCATTACAAGCGGGAGGCTGTTTAATAAGCCCTGTCTTTGCTGTGCGGCTACGGCTGAAGTTGATTGCGTGACCCTGTAGAGCTCTGGATGACCCCAAAAACTAGCTGCAAGGGCTAAGGCAAGCGATTTACCACGACCTGAACCCGAAGATCCGAGGTGATAAACAACGCCTCTAAAGCCTGAGAAATGCATCAGGATGGAAGCAGGCCCCACCATACCCATAGTAACAATCTCCCACAGCTCCTTGGCAATGTACATATTGAGTACTTTCTTCCACTCATCCAGCGTGCCCATAGGTTTAGTAGCGTAGTTAACGTTAGCCATACCAGGGGTCGGGACATATAGTTCCTTGCCATCAGGGGAGAAGATGGTGCTGTCGTAAACAAACGAATTGTCCTCTTGCCAGCCGCAGCTATGAGGAACCTTGACCGCCACCTTATTAGAACTGGCGTATTCCACACAACCACGGATGTACTCGTATAGGTGGACATCATTGCCCTTGCCGTAGACTGCGATTATATTGTGGCTAGCTAGCATCTTCACAGTCTCATCCTTACTTACTGCCGATTTTTGAGGCATTATGATATCTGAGGTGTGGGTAGGGCGGCAAACAATCATATGAATCAAATGCTCATCGCCATTATCTAGGATATCAACCACAAACAAATCGTAAGGCAGGATCATTACCTGCTTCTTGACCTTTTCTCCGCCTTCTTCTTCAATTACCTTGTCGATAAAGATGCCCCCATTAGCCCCATAGCTAAATCCGCGGGGTGGAATTGGGCGCACAATCATTAACTGCTCGGCAGGTTTGTCTGCTGTAGCCGCCTTGGTTTCTACTATGATTTCCTTGGGCTTATTGTCGACCTTAATTTCACGTCCCAATGCTAGCGGGTTAGTAATCTTACCGAAGTGTGGGCAACCTTTACATAAACCTGGGTTTGCCTCGTCAAGCTTTAAGCAACTGTAAGGGCCTTTGATTTGGTGCCACTTGGTATTGTGTCGATCCATATCGTAGGGGTGCATGGCGGATAGGGCTTGACCTTCTTCCTCGCCATCTTCGCAGTACTTAGCTATGCTGAGGATACCCCGCCACAAAGGTTCCATGCCGTCATCTTTAGCATGTTCAATGTAATGGTTTATCTGTTTGCATTTGGGCGCCAAAGTTTTAAAGAACGTGATGCTGTTCTCAACTATCTTGACGTTTGATGCAGAACCTTTTAAATCTGGACGCTTGCCTGGTAAATCAAATTTAGGTAGCATTTCATGGGAGTCTTCCCCTACTTTTTCCCTGATGACCGTAGACAGTTGTGTAAAGTCAAACGTTACACCGACCACCTTGATGGCAACAGACCGCGGCTTTTCCTGCTTATAGTTTTGTGTATCAGGTACACGTAGTACTCGAGCTGCATCGCCAGTAACCATGGCGTCAATCCGCAGGCCTTCTTTCTTACAAAGGCGCTTGAGATTTTCTGCTACTGGTTTCCATGCGGATATATCTACTTCGTCAAAAAACGGCCAGTATACGTGCAATCCGCCACCACTAGATACGACGTATGGGGTGCCCAACTGGTCTAACGAAGTTGAAGACAAAAAGCTACCCAATGCTGCTGCTGCTGCCTGCTTATTAGGATAATCCTTTCCTTCACCACAATCAATATCCAAGAATAAAGATTTTATTTTTAATGCGTTTGTGGCTAATCGCTTGCCACTTGTGTTGAATGATGCTAAGGCGTAGAAAGCGTTTAAACCTTCTCCACTAAAGTGTGTAGCGTTGCTATACAGTTCATCAATCGTGTCAACAAAGACATGTTCTTTTTTAGCTGTGCTAAGTTCGCAGGCGCAATATTTACCCGAAGACGGAAGCACAGTCGCTAGGAATTCCTGCGACTTCATAAATGCTCCTTGGGTTAACCGTTAATGCGTTGATTGAATCTTTTTAGTACTTCCTTTTGAAAACTTAACGGCATGCCAGTATCAAGGTAGCGTTCTGCAAAGCTAATTAGTTCTTTGTCGGTTAAGGCAGTTGGCGATATTGCCGATTCTTTTATTTGTTCTGCTTGCATTTTTTCATTGCCTCTTCAACAGTACTGCTTGTTTGTAATATGCGTAACAGGTTGGTCACGCTCGTTCTGTACGATGGAGTAACTTCGGTTCCAGCGAACCAGTTATAAACCGTCTGTCTTGTTGCGCCTGTGTATTGCGAAATCTGAATTACAGGTAAATTTAATTTAATAGCCCATCGACCTAACTGATTGCCTAGAGTCTTCTCCGCCTTAGCGGTGGACTGCCTTATTGTTTCTGAGTAAGCCATAGTCTTTTCTTATTTGTAGGGTGGGGAGACAGTCTTTTTAGTCTGAAATCTCTAAGAGCCATAGAGCTGAATAGTGTCAGCCTCCCCGTAAACTTTATCCTGAGCAGGTCGTAAAACAGTTGCCAGACCAATCACAGCAAATAGTACAGATTCGTCCTGTTTGCATATCAGTGTTTGTCATACATCCAGCATAAACAGCGGATGCCGCTAAGACCAGCCCAAGGGCTACGATAATTTTACTCATCGTCTGTATCCCACTCATCAACAACAGAAGCTAAGTCACCAGTTTTCTTCTTTGGCACCGCTGATGGTTTAACTGTAGGTTTACGCTTCTCAGGCTCATCAAACGACTCCGCTTCTTCCTTAGGTGCGGCTAATGCTGGAGCTGCTTTCTTTGTACCTGCACTTTGGGAGACAGACATTGTAACCGCCTGCTTAGCCTCCTTAGACTCGCTCTTTTCCTTAACGCTCTCATACTCTTCCTCGGACAACCAACGCATAGGCTGGAAGAACAACTTAGGTACTGCGGCTTTAGTATCGAAACGCAACCGAGTAACAACAGTCTCGGGGCTAATGCTCTGCGCGGCTAAGAATCTTGCGTACGCTTGTAGTGGGCGCTTGTCGCCTTCTTCTTTACCGAAGATTGATGTAGCAGATAGGGTCAACTGCATAACATCGCCAGTTACGTCGTTAGATAATACAACCGCAAGACGCTGACTGAAACGACATGCGCGAGAATCACCTTGACCGGAGCCTTTGGCATTTTGTGGGCATGACGCGCAGTTACTAGATTGCGCTTCTTTAGCGGACGCATCGGGTTTTTCACCGTCAGCAGACCAACAATCGGGTGCTTTCGATGCTCCTTCTTCATAGCTACCAGCGTAATATGTACGGCTGATCTTTGGGGCGGCTTGAACAATCACCACATCAAGATGGCGGTCTTCGATAGCTGCTACCTCATCACTACCTGACATTAAACGAAATACACCACCTTTAACGGAGATGCGCTTACCAAAATTACCACTACCACCGCCTGATAGGCTTCTCGCTAATTCAGAAATCTCTACCGTCTTAGCAAATGCTGGTAGTTGGGCGGGGTTAAATGCTGTGAGTTCTTTACTCATTTGTTACTACTCCTGTGCTATTTGGCTTAGCTACTGCTTCGCCTGTTTGTAAAAATTCTAAAAATGTTGCGGCGGCTTCGGTAACTTCGAAAGCATCACCTTCATACATAGTTTTTGCAGCTGTATCCAAAGCCATTCGACGAAGGTCTAATTCCAGCATGATGTTACGTGCCGCGTTCTCTACTGCCTGTTGTTCTGGTGTTAATTGAGCGTCGCTCATGTAATTCTCCTTATTTAGTTGGTTTGCGTACTGATACTGATACTTCGGACATGGAGTTTAAACCCATTGGTACAACGCCAGGGTTTTCATCCAAAAACATCGCCATATTCTTTTGAGCAATTCTCTTTTCAAAAAGATCAAGCGCATCGTGCTCTATCGCAAACGTCTTAAATGAATCCCAGTCGTCTGTGTAGTAGCGCGTCTTTTGCGACAAGATAATAGTACCTTCATCTGTTCGCACAGATTGAAGACCGAGCGCCACCATCTGATCCTTCATGGCGTTCTTAATTTCTTCTTGCTGCAGTTTAAGTTCCTCAAGCTTGGACTCATACTCCGTCGTAAGCTCATTAGTCCTGCTATATATCTTGCGATATATCTTTGCTAGTTTGTCTAGCGGAATCACTTCGTCTGACATACTTCCTCCTTTGTCAATAATTATACATCAATACAGACAGCTGTACAACCCGATAATGGGTTTTTAAATTTCGCCTATCTCCTCCTTATACAGATTGAGCAGAATGTCATGTCCTTCAACACGCTTTTCTAACTGCGCAAACATCCGCTTTTCTATATCGCTACCTTGTAAGTGTATCACAGTAACATTCGTACCTGTCTGTCCAATACGATCTGCTCTAGCAATGCACTGTAGGTAAGTCTCTACAGACATAACGGGGCCATAAAATACTACTGTATCCGCGGCTGTAAGCGTTACCCCATGAGAGGCTGCCTGGGGTTGGACTACCAGTATACGCGGATTAGGTTCTGTTTGGAACCGTTTAAATATATCGGTACGCTTATTAACCGATACATCGCCATGAATCACCTCTGCCGCCACGTTATGCTTAAGAAGGTACTCGTGGATGGTCTCGATGCTGTGCCTAAAGGGTGCAAATACAATCACCTTTCTGTTGGTTTCTTCCAACACTTCTAGCAAAACATTCAAGCGAGGAGCGCAGTCAAATTCCACGACCTCATGGCTGTCGGTGTATGCCGCACCAGCAGAAATCTGTAGTAGCTTGGATACACCAGCCGCGGCGTTAACTGCCGTGATAGTCTCGCCCGAAGCCTGCATAACCATGCGCTCTTTGAGGAGCTTATAGTACTTGACTTGCTGTGGGGTTAGGGGTATCTCTCGTGTCTCAGTTAGTACTGGTGGTAGGTCTGTACACTCTTCTTTGGTAAACCTAATGGCAGGTTGCAACGCAGCAAATACCGCCTCAGCCGCCCCGCTCTTAGGAACCCATTTGAATTGGGTAAGCTTTTTCATAACCTTGTCGCGCCACGCAGTAGCAAACTTTGGTACACCAGTCGGGTTAACTAACTTAGCTAAACCATACGCATCCACAGGCGACTGCGCAGAAGGAGTTCCTGTCATCATCCACAACATTGAATCAGGGTGCAGAATTCTATTAAGGGACTTCCATCGTTTAGTTGATGCGTTCTTGTATGCGTTGGCTTCATCTACTATGACTAAATCAAACCGCCCATCGCGTGCAACTTCCTCGGCAATTAAGTTAAGCCCATCGTAGTTAACGATAACGAACTCATAGTCGCCTTGAACCATCTCGATACGCCGACTAGCCTGAGCATGGTGCGCCGCAATTGCAGACCTATGGATTATGCTGTTAGATATACCGCTTATCCAAGCATCGTGCATGATTGATAAAGGGCACAAGATTAAGCAACGTCTGACTTTCTTTAGCCGCATCAAGTAATCCGCCGCCCATAAAGCACTAAGCGTCTTACCAGTTCCAGGGTCATTAAATACAAACGCTCTTGGGTTAAGTGTTAAGAAGGAGGATGTTTCAACCTGATGCGCAAAAGGTCTATGCCTGCCTGGCCAATCATACCTAGCCGTTATGGGCGAGACTACATCTTTAACACCTAAGTTTCTTAATACCCTTACTTCCTCTAGACCCCAAAATACTGCCATCTCATATACACCACCATTCTCACCGACTATCTTACTGCGCGGAATAATACTGTACTTATCGGGGTCACGCGTCCTAAATACTAGAGCTTTGTTCTCTACTATTTCCATCTTCGTTTCTCTCTTCTTTTTGTTTTATGTAATCGTTCAAAGTCTTTGGTTGTTTTTTTCCAAAGATTGCTTCAAAGTTTTTATCAAACTGTTCTAGTTCTACACCTAATGGGCGAGGTGTATCGCCTTTACCACCATCTCTCATTCTTTTTCCTTTGCTAATATCTGAGCTGCTCTATGAATTTTTCCATCAAACCAACGACGAACAACATAACTGCGAACAACAGAAATGACTGTGTAAAGTAATCCCATGTAAAAGTTGTTAGTAAGAGTAATATGGAACCCAAAAAGAGGAAGGATAAGCAGGTTAGCAACAAAGTTAATACCAAAACCAATCCCCACATTGATACACGCTTCATAAAAACTCCCTAGTTTAGTCTGCCTCATTTCTCTTGTGCCTTTCTTAGTATTGCTCTAGCAAAATCTATTTGGTAGTGATGCCAATTTTTATAGTCTTTAAACACTTCATCTGCTACCTTCCGTATTTCCTCATCTGTTAGTGTCTTTGCTGGATGGGTGTAGAGTGGAATAGCAAGATAACCTTCTGCTGGTTCATACCCAACATAAACAAATTCACCGCCTACACTACTCATCCACGCTACTGGTTTGTTGTCAACTTGTAATAGCTGATTAGCGACATTTTTGGCATCATCGTAGCTATTGAGCGACATTTTAGTTTTTAATTCTTCTATCTCAGCTTGTTGCTGGCGTAGCATGGTGGCTGTCTGCATAAATATTTCGCCAGAAAAACCATTAGCCCTAGCTTCAGAGGCTTTATTTCCTTGAAATTCAATCAGTTCATTTGCGTTCAGAGAAGTCCGATTAGGGTTTACTCTTTTCCATATATGTTCATATGTGTAGCCTAGCGCAAGAGCTTCTGCCTCGGTCATTGCGAGCCTGTTTCCATCTTTGTCATGAAATATAATCATTTTCTTCTCCGATTAACCATATCTTTTTGAATGATAATTCCACCAAAATAAATTAAGACAGCTATATACACAACGACTAGCACACCTATAATAATTTCATTCATGGCATTAACTCTTTAGGTGGACGATCATCGCCTTCTCGGTAAGTCTTGCTATACAGCGTTAGCATCCGTAGATTACACATCACATGAGCTAGATGTGGTAGTCCTGATTCGGGGTCTAGTTCTTCACCTCGTTGCCAAGCAGCTAAGTGTCTCATTGCACAAGCATAGGGAACAGACCAAGGCATTCCTTTAGCCCAATTCCAAGCAGCATATTTCTTTGTACCATACATCCAAACTCTAGCCTCATCTTCCAATGTAGCTAGTGGGATCAAACTAAGATCGGCTTTACCGCCGTTGAACCTAGCGCCTGATCCTTTTGCTGTACTGTTTACATCTCCTATACCTTTAGTTACTGTATCGTCACTGTGGTATACGTATTCTTCGTTTGGCATCATTCCTCCTTATTTGATTGAGCCATCTGCCTTCCTTGGGAAACTTCTATTAGCACTAGCACTCTTAGCTTTAAGATTACTTCGTACCGTCTTACCGCCTTTGCTTAGGGGCTTGGTGTGATCTACATCCTTGCCATCGCCTTTATGCACTACGCCTTCCCTCTCAAGCATACGTCTAGCTTTATTGCGTTGGGCGCGTTTCTTCTTAACGGCTTCTGTGCCGTCGTAGTTTAGGTACTCTTGTCGAAAATTACGCTTAGCTACCATTTTTAAGTCCTTTCTTATTGTGCTCGGCTACTGCCTCACACCAATCAATAAATTCCTCTACAGAGGTATCGTTTCTAAAGCTGTTTACTGCCCTACAAACCATTTGAATATTATCGGGCGTATACCCTCCGCCTGCAACAATACGATCTATGGACGCATTTGTTTTTGTTATTACGCCTTTTTCTAAAGAGCAGGTCAAGTCTCGCCCCGTTAGAGCACACTTGTAGTTTTGCTTTTCAAGTCTGTCTAGAATAATCTGCTTAGTTAGTTTGTCTCTTTTTCTACCGCCATAATACAAAAGGCGTGCGGCATACCTTGACCAATCACCGCTTATATATGCGTATTGATTCTCAGTAGACTGTATACCTGTAATGTATTTCCATTTGCCTTTACATTGTGGAGAACAAAATTTATGTACGCCCGAACGTGGAGTAAACAAAGTACCACAAACAGCGCATGCTTTTTGTTTAAATGTTTGTGGTGTGTCCCAGCGTGGCATTTTGTTCTCTCTTAATAATGTTTGCGGTGAAACTCACAGCTTTTTACAGGACACCACCCACATAGCGGGGTGCTATTTGGATTCCATATGTCATTGTCGTGGCTAGAGGCGAGCTTGGCAACCCGTTCTCTATACTTATTCCAATGGTAAGGGGCATCTTCTAACAGCATTTTATGCTTAACCGCACTCCCTTTAACTACAAATAGTAGGGCTGAGTTAACTTGCCGTATGTGGGGGAAGTGAGCAAACACCATCAAAGACATTAGGATTAGCTGATCTCGGTCAGGATACTTGTCGTTGCCTGTCTTATAGTCAATAACCCAAGCCTTTAAGCCATCGTCATCAATAATAAGTAAGTCAGCAATACCGCGTACCCAAACGTCGTCATCTTTAAAACCGCATGGGGAGAGGTCAACCCTCAACCCCATCTCATACTCAGCTAACTTGCGTCCTTCTTTTTTAAGTAGGCTATCCAGTACTGGCTTCATGTAGTCATACTCAGGGGGCAGGGGTGTGCCATCCTTAACGTAAACTTCTGCCGCTTCATGCACTTGCTTACCGTAGATAGTGTGGACAGTATCAGTGAAGGGGTAGTTTTTAAGTACCTTGACTTCATGAAACCTCCTAGCACAACCTTCGTAATCTTTAAGCCCTGAATGGCTCCACTTAATTGTAGTCATTAGAATTTTGCTGTTCGTATGGCTTGTTCAAGGCGGTCGGCAAACCCACTAACAAATGTTTCCTTGGCGTTTAGTTTGGACTCACCCATATCGTACAAAATAGCATGAACAATCTCATGCCACAAAGTATTATGTTGCCGCGATGCCGCCTGCTTAGCAATGGATATAGTGTGGTTACTGTAGTTATATGCACCTCGGCACTCATCCCTACCGACAAACACACTATCGTATAGCTCTACTTTGATTTTGGTTTTGCCTATTGTTATTACCTTTGGTACTGCAAATCGTTTGGTCACTTCGCTTCTCCATATCGTTTGGCACAGCCGGTCTCAGCGTCAAGAGGGATTCCTGACATGTACTTAGGATCTGCTACCATCTGCGCGTGTACCCAAGTTTCAGCTCCTACGGCTTCTGTCTCGGGAACTAGTACTACAACTTCATCATGCACAGTTAGTACACACGGATACCTCTTTTGTATCCGTAGCATCCCATCCGTCATGACACATCGTGCTACTGCTTGCACAATATTTTCTACTATTTTACCACCATACAGCTTCTTAGGCTTGTTCTTATCATCCCCACCATACTGCCATTGGATTCTACCCTTGTTGTCAGCTACTCCTTCAAGGTTTGGGTATCTTAAAGATAGCCCACTAGGTAGCTCAATGCTCTCCTTGGCAAACTTAATGCACTTGTAAGGATGTTCTTTACCCCTAGATAAGCAAGTCAAAATAGCATCGCTACATAGTTGCCAAAAAGCAACAACTGGTTGGGCTTTACTTCTATAGATGTCGATGATCTTCTTGGCAGATACGCAATGAATCAATAGCTCGTCCTCCGTACAAGTATGAGGTATAGCCCGCATCTTTTCTAAGTTATTATCCCACCCAATAAAGTCTTGCATGTCTTGGCCAGTAACACCGAGTTGTTTAGCAAACGCTTTATCGTACATCGTAGGGGGTGCACCTAGAAAGCCCGTCAATAATTGAGCCGCAAAGCTAGCCCAACCCATGCCATAGCCACATCCTAAGAGAGCTGACTTCGCTGATTGGCGGAGATCCGCATGGTCTTTTTTATTGAGACCGGCAATACCGAACATCTGTGCTCCGAACGCCGCATATGCGTCTTGCCCTGACGCAAAGATTTCAAGAAGATTTTGATAGTCGGCGAGGTACGCAAGTACACGCGGTTCAATCTGCGATAGGTCGCAAACAACGAGAGTGTAACCTCTCGGCGCTTGAATACTTTTGCGTAAAAAAGACCCCCGCTTGAGGTTCTGCAGATTAAGCCCCGAACCCTTGCTCGCTGACCAACGACCGGTGTGGGCGCCGTAATAATTGAGCGGGACAGGTAGCGTACCTCGTTCTGATATATCCACGAACCTTTGCGCTCGCGTTCTTTCAAGTGTCGACTTAACTTTAAGCCTCGCTTCACAAATAAGCGATACGTCTTCGTTGTTTGAATTAAGCAGTGCTTGGAAGAGGGCATCCGTTTTAGCGAAAGCGAAAGCTTCTTTACCAGTCGTCTTGCTAATTTTTGTTGGGGGGGATACCCCAAGTGCCCTAAGGACTTCAGCAAACTGATCGTTACTAGCCAACGCCGTTTCATCAACGTTAACTTTTTTAAGGATCGCTTCGCGCTTGGTACGCTCATCAATAATGGCTTCATTCAACATCTCCTTATCAAGTTCAAGGACGGGGTCAATAAACATTTTTAGTGTGAGGTCGATAAGCTTTAGCTCACCTTTTGGATAGCCACCCGTGATTTCCTCGTTTAAGCTATTAAATATTGCTTCGCACAAGAACACATCATGAAGACAATAAGTCGCTAGCTCTTCCTCTATGTTTAGCGGTAGTTCCTCCAAGCCGTCGGTAGAGTAGACTGCTTGCCCTTTTGGTGGGAGCTCGTAGTATTCTGCGAGTTTGGCGAGGCTATTTCCGACCTCAACGCCCCTAAGAGCACGAGCCATAGATAGAGAATCAAAAATAAAAATAGGATGCGCGCCGTAAACCCATGACAAAATCGCCACATCAAACTGGGCATTGTGCGCAAGCACCGCCGTCCGACTCCAATCAACTGACTCGACCCATTGAGGGAGGTTCTCATGCGTAACCCAATGCGACTTGTCATCGCCATACTCTTTCCAACCAATTCCAAATGCTTTAAATTTATCATCACGAATGTACTCCTCCGTTGTCATCTTAGATAGGGTGTAGTCTGACCTATCCCATCTTGTCTCAAAGTCCACGACCAGTAGTCGGTCAAATGGTTTGTTTGCCATTGGGTTCCTTAGTTAAATATAAATACACCAAATAGGGTGGCTACAAGCACACCCACATATACTACTGAAACCGTTTTGCGTCTTTTAATTTCTTTAATGTTTCCTATAAGGGCTGTTTGTAGAATCTCCATATCCCCATCAATCGGTGGTCGCCGATCAGGGCGGTAGTTAATACCCATTTTTATTTTGCCGTTATCGTAAGGAACATTCATACATGCCCTCCAGTAACCAGACTTGGGGCACTTCTAAACGTTTTTAAATCGCGTTCTCGTGGGTGGATTGTTGGTTTGTAGATGACCGTAGTATTTACAGTTCTTGGTTGTGCCCATTTGATTGGGTCGGATTTATCTTCTTCGATTACTCTTTTTGGTTTACTACTCATTTGTTTTCCCTAGTTTAATGTTCGGTTATCCATGTGTTGCTTTACATAGAACCCAGTTGTTACAGCCGCATCATTCAGTAGCTCAGGAACTTCCCATTCTTCGATGTTAATTCCATAAATCTTAACTACCTGAGACTCGTAGTCGTAGCCTACAACAATGGCACAGGAATTCTTTTCCTCGTCCACGCAGTCGTTCAGTATATCTTGTACTGCTTTGTAGGTTTCATTAGCTTCCATGTCGATCCTTTAGTTCTTGCAAAGTGTCAGTAACATCATAAATGTTATCTTCATTTACGACCATTGTTACTCCGCCAGCCTTTCGTATTAACGCCATTTGCGCTTCTTGGAGAGGAGTAGGTTTGTTATTGCCCGCCTTACACTCGATGCCAATAAACAAACCAAGGTAACAAGCCACAATATCAGGTACACCACTACGCCCAAAACCTCCAGTAACAGGGTAGAAATAATACGCCCCATAAGAGTTAAGTACATTGACCACCTTCTTCTTGACCTTGGCTTCGGGTGTCATGCTCATTGTAGTTCCGCATTGCGTCTCCTAACTTCGTCGATCCGTTGTAAACAAGCTACTATCTGAAAGCGTTGTTTATCTAGCATCTGAAAATCGCCGACAGCTTCCGCCTTAAGTGCAAGAATAACCTCAGCCTCTAAATTACATAACGCCGCATTTTCCCTGACTATCTTTAGTACTTCCAACTCACTTAACTGCATTGCGTAGCTCCTTCATAAATTCCCTTCCTTTATCAGTTAGCGCATGATACACGCTTCTTTTGTCGTCAGATTCGTTGTACTTGTGCATAAGCTTTTTAGCTATGGCGGAATTGACGTGGTATTGGGCAGTGGTAGATACCATCGCCCCTTGCTTATTAACTAAAGCTAGAAGCCGAGTAGTTGTTATAGGCTCAGTCTTTTCCACCAAACCAATAACATACTCCTCGCCCCAAGACACGCCAACCTCATCTCTAATATGTTGGGTGGCAAATATAGTCATTACTTAATCTGCTTTCCGAACACTTGGTTAAGCTCAGCCCATAGCTCGCGTGCTTGGTAGATGTTAAGGCTATTTACTAAGTCCTTCACGCTAGTATGAACAGGCAAAACCGCAGGCTTGGTAAACTTTTCAACATTCTCGGCGTCTATCGTTGCTTGCTTCATACGCTTAGTCGCTTCCACTACACTAACATACTTCTTGCTTACCACCTTAACTGCCTTTTTCTTCTTACTGTAAAGCCCCTTGACCTGCGTTGTGTATGTAGAAGCTACCGCCCAGTATACGAATACCATGCGTCTACCGAACCCTTTGTAGTTCTTGTTTACAATCGGGGCACGCCCAATCAGTTGGCGGTCGTATAGGGTTTTAAGTGATGAGGCTAGCCCCGCAACGTCGTCTTTATCGATATCAAATGCGGTTCGCAAAGTTTCTAAACTACATTGAGGGTTGGCTTTGATGTGCTCGTATACAGATTCACAAAAAGATTTTTTCTCTGTTACTGGCGTAGATGTAACTTCTTCTACTGGTAGGTTCCAACTGTTGATGATTTTTTGTACTTCAGTTTGAATATCTGGCATAACTTTTCCTTTGTTTGTAATACTTCTGTAATTTTACTACAAATTTTAACTGTTGTTTTTTAACTACTTTTTCTCAATTAACTTAAACAGTTTCTCAACCATCTCTTCAGCGTCTAGTGCTATATTGATAAGGGCTAACAACTTCTCGTTAAATGCAGGTTCTAGGTTAGCGGCGTTATCCACCGCCCCTATGTTTGTGAGTTCCGCTATTTCATTGTGTAGCGTTCTTATGTCCGAGCCTAGCTCGTTGATCCTTTGTTTATTCATTTCTCTTGTGCCTTTCCAATATCTATTGTAGGAATATCTACCCATTCCCCATACGCTATGCCTACCGAATACTTCTCTTTCCATATCTGCCACCATTTAGATATTTTGGTTTGTTCTTCATAAACATATCGCCATTGTGCAAGGTATTCATATTGCATTGCCGTTATATCAGCATAGGAGGATGGCACTAATCTTTTAGCCAATCGGTATTCTTTTGTACGCATTATTTTTCTTGTGCCTTTCTTAGTATTGCTCTAGCAAATTCAATAATGTCTTGTGCGCCATTAAGATTATTCTTTTGTGTCCACAAAGCTAATATTTCACTATCTGTTAGTGTCTTTGCTGGATGGGTGTAGAGTGGAATATGGTAAATCTCGTCTTTAACCACACTAAAAAGTAATTCGTTAGCCGCCATCCACGCTACTGGTTCGTTGTTCATTTGCAGTTCTTTCTTAATCGTTTAGTTTTATCTTCGTTATCACTAAAGTATTTACAATCCTTACCTTCTCTAGGACTATCTACAAAGTAAGACTGATACTCTGGTGTAGCCCTAGCAGTAAAGCGATAACATCTCTCACGCTTCTTACAGGTCTCGTCACGACACATTGTTATATCAGCCATTAGTTCATCCCCGTAAGTCCATGTTGCGACTGTACTGTCTTAACATATTGCACTGCGTCCCAGAAGCCATTCTCATACTCTTCAGATTGAGTCCCTGTCATCGTAATGTCTTCAGCCCACACAACCATTTTGTCAAGATGTACAAGCTGTCTATGCTGTTGCTCAATCAACTCCTGAGCTTTCATCAAGATAACATGAGCAGTACCCCAAGGAAGTTCAGAAGTTTCTTCTAAGTAGTCGGTAATATCTTTTAATACTTTTTCTCTAAGCAGTCTCATTTATCCTGTGCCTTTCTTAGTATTGCTCTAAATTTGTCTGCTACATGGCGATACAAGATTTCCATGTCTGCTTTGCTGTGTCGGTCAAAATGGTTCATCCAATAGTCGGCTGATTCTCTAGCTTCTTTTAATATTTCCTCATCTGTTGTTAGTGTCTTTGTTGGCTGTGTGTAAAGTGGTTTCCAATAATCAACTTCACAATAAGGCTTCTTCTCTACAATCTTTGTGCCATGACCTGTTTTAAGAATCCACGCTACTGGTTCATTGTTCATTTCTCACTAGCCTTTCTTAGTATTAGATGGGCAAAATAATGTTGTTGCGTAGTAAATCCGTGTTGCATAGCAATCCCATCTTCATGCGATTTTGCCCACAATTCGTTTACTACATCATCTGTTAGTGTCTTTGCTGGATGGGTGTAGAGTGGAATATTGGCGTGTTCATTTTCTTTTGGATATGCTTTTGTGTCATACCCTTCTTCTAAATATTGAAGGCTAAATTTACTTATCCACGCTACTGGTTCATTGTTCATTTCTCTTGTGCCTTTCTTAGTGCTTTAGCAGTAGCTAATACAATCTTTTTGTATTTGTTAAATTCTTCCCCAGTTTTCCAAATCTCATGCCCTACTGGCACAATTTCTGCATCTTGAAGAATAGCTACTACATTTATCTCCTCATCTGTTAGTGTCTTTGCTGTTGCCGCCTTGTAGCCTTTCTCAAACCCAATAGCTTCAGCAATGCCTAAATCGTGTTCTGCTGGATGGGTGTAGAGTGGAATAGGCTCTGTTGTCCCTGTAACTTTCCATGCAAACTTAATGTCATAGATTGTTGCGCCTTCTCCTTCAGGGTAAAAATGTCCTACTGGTTCATCTAAACCCCCCATAAGTGTAGGGTTTGTTGGTACTTGTTCAATCTCCTCAGATGATTTAGACAATCTCCATAGTGCTAACTCTTTTTTCAACGCTTCTATCTCAACTTGTTGCTCATGGAGTATTTCTTCATACTTACTTGTTATCCTTTCAATTTCTACCTCTTGCTGGCGGAGCATGGTGGTTATTTCTTCTCTAGTTACCAGCTTGTACCAACTGTCAACTTCTAATAGGTCGGCTAATTCATTTGCGTTCATTTCTCTTGTGCCTTTCTTTCTTCTAGCTCTACCTTGGCTAGTTCTATTATGTATTGATTTTTATCTATACCAAGTTTTTCAGCAAGAGCTAATGCCAAGTCAGGCACAATAAACTGATGGACTGTTTTACCATCTTTCTTTACCTTTATAGTCTTCATTTCTCTTGTGCCTTTCTACTTATCATTCCATCAGCATACCCAATTTGTCTGCCACGCTCAAATGCATCTAAGCAATACTGTTCTGCTTTTTTTACTTCATGGTCTTTTTGGCAATAAGCATCTTTTAATTTTTCAATGCCTTCTTTCAACGCTTCTATTTCAGCTTGTTGCTGGCGTAGCATGGTGGCTGCTTCTTGCAAACAAGGTATTGCAGTAAATTCCAATTCCTTAATTAGTTCATTAGCGTTCATCCCACATACTCCTCTGCCATGTTTTCAGCATATGTTAACCAAGGCTTCCATGCCCTACGTATTTCACCAAACACATAGTGGTTGGGGTTTTCACGTAACACTAACTCTCGTTTAGCTTCCACCGTTTCCGCTAATGGGATTGTTGTAAACAAAGAGTTTTTGTTTGCGTCGTGGATTATATATTTCCTAGTGCGTGGTGTTTCATTTTCCACAGTTGTTTTCCTTTTGGTTTTGGCTTGCTTGAATTTGCTTGATGACCGTAGATAAAGCCTGTAGTTGGGCGCATATAGTGTTAATGATCTTCGTCACTTCGTACGCTTGGGGGCTTGTATCTACAAAGCTATACTGCGCACCCGTTGCCCCTTGTATGGTTTCGGATTTATAGTGCGAGTAGTGCTCGGGCTTTCTCTCTAGTCCTTTGTGCATAGCTTCTCTATCCTCCGTTGTAAATGTTGTCATGGCTTTTCCCTTTCTTTAAACTCAGTTGTAAACCCTTCAGGTTCAGCGTGTTTGTACCTAATATCCATGCAAAGATGGTTGGCAATCCTACGCACTACATCAGATAATGGTACTGTTCTAGCTTCAGCCCAAAAACTATAATTGTCGTTGGTATAATACCTATTGGCATACTCCAATCTTTCTATTCTTGCTTCAAGCGTTCTAATCTTTTCAATTAGCTTATCATTATTGCATCTAAACCAACTCATACTTCCTCCTTCTGTTTATATTGTTTAGTTATTTCATGCATCTTACCCGCAATAAACCCAGCCTCCCATAACGGGTCGACCATACCACTAGCCATGTATGTATCGTAGTCCTTGGGTATAGGTAGCCAATCGGCATATTCCTCGTCATATAGGGCTTGGTCATCGCTACGCAGTCCTTCAAAATCTAATGCGTAACTCTGCAACTCCAAGCCTAGGTCAGAGTCGGCGGTTAATAGGTTCTCGTCTATCTCCTCTATCTTGCCGTCATTCCATGTAAACCTTACCTGCACCTTCGTTATTGATTTACTCACTATCTTCCTCCTCAATTCGATCAGCTTCTTCACACATAAAATCAAACTGCATATCCAAAACATTAAAGTGCTTACCGGCTTCAGCTTCGGCATCATCGCAGTTATCTGCCTCCACTTCTACATATGCGCACCCAGTTACTAATACATTCCATCTGCTCATACAACCTCCTTAATTGCATTAACATATTTGTTAACAGTCGAACCCTCTAGACCGCACGCAGTATTTACTTCTAACACATAGCACTTATCCTGTGCCTCATTCCATGCAACATCTACTGCACCGAAGTCTAGCCCTAACGCATCAACGGCAGAGATAGCAACCCCCCTAAGAGAGTGAGGTTCTTCGATACCACCTCGACAAAAGACATACCCATTTGCATGGTTTCTAATATAAGGGTGGTGGTCATCAACACTAGAACTCCTACGCTTTTCTTGTATGTCAAGAATTTTACTATTAAATACATGAACTCTGAACTCCTTTTGCTTGCGTATGTATTTTGTATACAACGGGGCATCTACTAACTCTGAGTGTTGTTTGGCTACAACAATGCCTTGCCCTGAGTGTGCGGTGAGTAGCGTACGACATACTACCTTGAAGCCCTGTTCTATCCAGTCCTTTGCCTTGTCCTTGTCTGTTGTGTATTCAGGGTGGGGGACATCGGCTAGCTTAAAATGCAGTAACGACCTGTGTTTGTTTGACGCAACGCTGACGGCACTAGCGGAGTTGATGACCGTAGCATTTGTATCACTAATCCCACTACTACCCCAGTTAATAACGACACGACTAGGCTTGCACAAGCCGACACGCTCAGGGTTTATAAACAACACATCTCTACCTAATGCTTCGCTCAGTCCTTTCTTTAATAGCCTTGCACTTTTACTGCCTCGTTTGTATGGGGCTATGGCTACCCTTGATGTGTTTGTCATTCCGTATCTTTCCTTTCTAAGCCTTTGATTTTGTTAAGCAAATCCGTTATCTGCTCATCGTTTTGGTATCCGATTACATCATTACATACAGGGTTTTGGGAGTCTAAGTAGTAGTTTGTTTTACTTAACCACTTAATAACTGCCAATTCATATGGGCGTTCATCATTACCACGAATCAGACCATCACCCCCCCATACCACACTCGCACCATACCCATTAGGAAAACGGTAAAGTCTTTGGTTGTGTGGCATATCCTTATTCGGATTCTCTGCTACTAAATGTTCTTTCATACTCCCTCCTCTAGGTTTATATACTGACTCTCTTCCCCTAACTCCAAGGTTTCGTACTGCTCATAGTTGTCACTTTGAATGTGCTTATCCCACAAACTGGGGTCAGTCTTATATGCTTTTCTTTCTGCTTCTTCTCTAGTAAGGGCAGTTACTTCTTGGACTGCAAAGCGGGTAGCACCCGCAACTATATAAAACTTAGACATACTTTATTTTCCTTTCGTTGTTAGCAGATACTGATTTTTTGTGGCTTAGTTCTTTCCATCCAAGGGAACGCTTCACGGGCACAGATGTGGTCAGTCAAGATACGCTCGAACCAACTGCTGTCAATCATGTCGTCTAGTGCCATGTAGCACACCTCCATGAAGTTATCGATACCAAACTCCTCGATGAATTCATAGCCTGCGGTGCGACTAAGATACTTGATCTCAAATGTCTGCTCGATCTCAAACAGTAAATCTTCCATCACATCGTCAATCTCTTGAGGTGACACACCAAACTCAGGGCTACGCTTAGTGTTATCTTCATCATCGTAATCGCCATCTTCATCTTCAAAGATACTACCTACTGGCGGTACATATACTGGGCGATCTAGCTTGTCCGTTGCTTCTACCTTGTCATATGTCTTGGTAGTGTGGTTGTATTTGTAATCCTCCCAGTAATCATCACTATCGTATCGACTATCGTAACCACCAGCACCGTAGCCAGCACCATAGCCAGACCACTGCTTGTACGACTTACTCCCACCAGTTTTCCATACTGCCTTGTATGGCTCAGCCTCGATCTGTTGCACCGCTAACTCGGCACTATCAACATAATCTTTGGGCACACCAGTAGGACTAGACCACGCATATGTATTAGATAACCAACGACCGCCCCAATACACGCCTGAGGTTTGATTGACTGTCTGAACACGACCTGTGCTATCCATGATGACGAACTTATTAGACGCACCAATATGATCACCGACAATCTCAGCAAACGCATCGGTAAACGCAAAGTCTAAGTTGTTAGCAAGCATAGGTCGCAAGTAGTCACGAATGTAGTGCCATGTATCTGACTTGGTAACATCACCCGCATTACCTGTACCTAGTATGCCGTTATGCATGAGCCAAACATCAAGCCCGTGCTCAGCACTATTGAATACTTCATATGGGTGGCAATTCTCCATATCGATGTTGCCGTGGGTCTTCATACGCAGATGGAACGCACAATCGTAGCCATCAATGTGGTTGGTATAAAAGTCTACAAACTCTTGGGCATTCTTAGGCAAGATCTTCTCTATGAGAAGCTCGCCGTCAACTGAACGCATGATACCAACGCCATCGGCATTAGATGAATAGAAATCCTCTAACCACTCTTGGGTTAATGAAGGGGCGGAAGCGGGCTGAACGACTAATAAACACATATGTATTTCCTTTATTTAGATTGATTTAAATTTGTTTGGGACAGGTTTCTGCCCGCTTACACTTCAGCTAATTGTTCTTTCTTCTCGAAACGTGGGTTAGCTTTAACGATTGCTGATTTATCTAGCATGAATCCCTTAGACTGCAAGAATGACCGTAGATTGATTGTGTCCTTGCGGTTGTCAGGCTGGCAAATAAACTTGAGGAAGTTATCCGTAGTTAAGTCTTGTTGCCCTGTATCACGACTAAAGAACCAAGCCATGTAAGTAAACTCAAGACAAGACATGATGGTCTCATAGCGTAGCGTGCCCTTAAACAAGCGGAACTCAATAGTTCTCTCGGGCTGGAAGTTAACCGACTCATACCGATCCTCATTCAAGCGTTGCATACCATTACGCTTGCCGTGCTTGAGCCATGCATAGTCGGCTGTCTTGTTCTTAACCTGTGAATAGCGGTTGCCATCTCGTCTTGCTATGGTACGAAAGAGTCGCTGGTTTCTACTATCGTGCATGAACAGGATTAACTTTGCCGCATGAAACATACTCATACCCTTCTTGCAAATGTGAACATGAAGCCCACAAGTCTTGGTATCGTGCGACTTAACATCAGCCCATCTACGCTTAAAGAACTCTAACTGCTTGGCATGAACATCTAACCCTGTGTAGCCAGTCACCATCTCAAAGCCGTGGCTAAGAGACCCATCGTCTTCTAAGAAACAATAGTTGTGCCCTTCAGGCGTAACACCGATAGCCTCGAACAACTCCTCAGCCTTAGCCTCTCGGTCGCAACCATCGCCGACCTCCATCTCAAGCTCAAGCCCCATGTAGATCTTAGTCTCTCGCTTGGAGAACTCAGTTGGGATAAGACCTAGCTTACGCTTACTACTATGATAACCCCCGATGAAGCGGCTTTCTTCTTCCTCCTCCTCATCGTCTTCGATGTCAGGCTCTTCATCATCTTCATGCACCACGCTATCATGGTAGTCTGACCAACGATAGCTATTCTCCCTACAACTAGAGCACACCCATCTGTCGCCGTTATACACCCAAGAGCCATCGTCTTCTGCTTCTATGTACTCGCAGTCAGAGCAAACCTCATATGTAGGTGCGTCGGGGAATTTATCCGAATCGTTAATCATTTCGCACCAATCGCTACTACCTGCCATATCCCTAATGTCAGGGTTGTCATTAAGCATACAAACTAACTCACTATCGTCTTGAGTTCTAAAACACTCCCTAGCCCTCACTCCGAAGTCGTATAGAGCACGCTTGCGAGTCATAAGCGAGACATAACTTGTTACTGAAAACCGATTGAGTCGGTTGCCGTGCCATTGTTGTGTTACTAAGAGGTTGTTCTTGATAGTGTGCCTACTATGATCTACTGCTTCCGCCATAGTCCATGCGTGTGGTCTTTCCATGTGATTCAACTTCATGCTGAGGAATGTCCGCAACACGTCATGCTTACCATCGGGCAGGCTTGCTTTGCGAAGACGGACTGCTTCTACCTGTGCAACTGTATATGTAACTGTTGGCATAACTGTATTTCCTTTCGTTTGTGTAATAACTGATGACCGAAGTCATTGGACAGAAACCTGTCCCAATCTATTTAATAATCAAACCTACTACATACCTAACTACCTGCGCCCCTATGAATAAACTACAAAACAACAGGGCGATCCTGCTATACAAATCAAATCCTTGTAATACTTTCATCTTCTTCTCCCGCTAGTCGATACCGCATTATGTCGTTGCCCGTGCCATCTAAACCCCAGTCCCAAGCATCTGCCCTACGCACATAGCCCACGGGTCTATTAAAATCCCTTAGCCACACTACTAATTCAGGTGTGGTAAGGGTGCTATTTAGGCGGGCTATGTCGGGTATGGTGCCGTGTATTGGGTGGTCTCTTAAGTCGGTAAGGCGGTGCAAGTTACCCCAATCCACCCATGGACTCTCTTTCTTGAGCTTCTTGTATGCGACTATCGCACCGGTTTGCCTCGGAGAATCACCCCACCATAAGTGGGACACCCAATTACTACCTTTCTCTCCACTCCGCAAGACATACCTAACCCTATCTGTGCGTAGTAAGTGCTCAGGCTTTTCATCGGGTTGGGTTGTGGTATTTATTAGTGGGTGCAGGGGTGTGAACCCCTTGGGTATTTTGAAGCGTGGTTCTGTGGGTTCGGGTTCTCGGAAGACGGGTAGTCTTGGGTCTGTTGTTGGGGGTGGTGGGGCGTGCAAGCGTGGTACTACCCTATCTCGCATTTCTGCAATCATCTCTTCAACGCTCATATCCCTAACTGCCCTACCTACATACTGCCTTTCTTGCTCATACACATCTTCTAGTCCTTCTCTACTTTCACCATTAGGCATGGTTTATTTCCTCCTTTGTTAGTGGTTGTTTACTTAGCGGACAGGTTTCTGCCCGTATCGTATTCATTTAACTTCTCTACTCTCCTTTCTTTCATCAATCTATATTGCGTTTCTAAAACCGCCAAGTGGTCTAGGCGTGCTTGTTTGATTTGGGCTATTTGCTCGGGTGTATCTGCTTTTGTTTGCCGAGTCGTTTTTATGGGACAGGTTTCTGTCCGTCTGAAGTAGGCGTGGTATCTGTTCTTAGCTAGGTTTACTTCTTTATCTAGGGTGGTTTTTAGTGCTTCTCGTTCCTTACCCTTTTCCTTTTGCCACCTTTCTTTCATCACTCGCTTTCGCATATCGTTGATGTCCTTTCTTTTTTGGTGTATTAGTTGTTCCCCTAGGTAGGGGTTGATGCGTTTATTTGTTATCTTGTTGCGTAGTTCTTTGAGGGTGAGCTTAGCCCTCGGTTTGCGTTTGGGTTGGCATTGTTTGCACAAAGAGCTGATGACCGTAGTTCCTGTTTCAACCCGCCTGTTTAGGGCGTTTGAATATTCTTCTGCAGTCATGCGTCTTTTAAACTCAGCTCGCTCTCTTGTTTCCCCGCATTTCGCACAAGTTAGTTGTGCTTGCTTGGTTAGTTTTTTCATGTGGTTTGTTTCCGTTTTAATGAAGCAAGGGCAGGTTTCTGTCCCGTTTAGCCATAAAAGTCTACTAATGTCCAGTAATTATACCTATGTTGTCCACAGTAGTTGTCATGTGTTTGAGCCTTATACTACTACGCTTTTTCCTTATGCTGTCACAGATGTCTACGGATTTCCAGCAACTTAAGGACTAAGAAAGTAAGACACAAATAAACAGTCCCACTTATCTACCCTTATATATATATATTTAGAATTTAGTATTTATATATATAGGTGTGCTGGGAATGTGGTAGACGCACATAAACAAAAGGGTTGCGGGCGTCAAGGTAGTGTCCACCTGCGAGATAAAGTAGACAATTACCAAGTGCATTATTATGGTGCATAACGGGACAGAAACCTGTCCCAAACCCCTCTCATTACAGCCAGATGAAGCCACAAGAAGCTAACGCATCGGAGGTGATGACTACCCAGCCTGAGTCCTTGCCGTGCTTCTCAATGCGTTTACGCCACGCTGTTGTGGCTCGGGCTAAAGACTGATATGGCTTTCTTACTATCTCGCCTACTTCATCGCCTTTCTTTTGGCATACGACCCATACATTACTACGCTTACCTAGTGTGCCTTCGGCTAGGATCTGTTTGTATACAGCGCTTGGTTTGAGTGTGATTGATTTCATAGTAATTCTCCTTTGTAAAGGTTAACGACAGATTGGACTTGCTTGGTTGATAACTTGAGAGAGCGGGCAATCGCTAGGATTGTGTAGCCTTCCCAATACATTAGTGCTACCTCTTCTACTAATCGCTTCATGCCTGACATGGTTAGACTCCTTTGTGTTTAGGTAGGTTGATTACTGCATATACATCTTTGGTTGAAAGACTTAGTTGCCTTGCTATCGCTAGGACTGTGTAGCCGTCACGATATAGGGACATGATGTCCCATGCTTTGTTCTTGCCCTTGCTCATTCGTATTTCCCTTGTTTGTAGGTGTTGCGGTTAAAGGTCATAAACACCTCGCCCATAGTGATGGGCTTGTGGTAGTCAGGTTTGGGTTTGGTATCGGACAGAATCCTGTCCCGTTGTTGCCTGACCATTTGTCGCATGGCTAGTTGTTGCGCTTTGGTTAAGTGCATGGTTACTCCTTGATTAGACAGAAAATTAAACTGCGATGAAGCCTCGTTGCCACGCTTACTTGATAATCCGCATGAACTTGGCTTGCTCGGCTTTACTCAACTGCTCGAACAACTCGACTACCTTGTCAACTGTTACCTTGACTTGCTTGAATGACCCTGACTTCTCAGGTCTAACTATGTGACTACGGAACATCTCAGTCGCTGACTTGTATGCGAGTTGGTGCTCTCTCGTTCTCTCATCACGAGTTTGGGACAGAATCCTGTCCAAGACCTTATCGCTTGGATTACCTAGATAACCCGCAACAAAGTGTCGCACCCATTCGTGTCTCCAATCGGCTTGTGCCTCAGGGTCTTCCTTAATGTATTGCTTATGCCATACCTCTGACTCAGCCATACTCATTCGCTTGGCTACTCCCATGCCGTTAGCGAATACAGCGAATGTAATGTTTGCACCCTTTGGTGCTGTTTGATAAGTAAATGTTAATGCCATGATGTGTAACTCCAATATAAAAAGCCAAGCGTATCGGCTTGGCAACGAATGAATAGATGTTCTATCCATGTAAACAGTATAGCTTTAGGGTCTATTCCCCCCTTCGTAATGGCTATATGGCGACCCCACTATGGGGGTATCAACCCTGTTGGAGGGAGTGGTGACATGGTCACTAGATCATTGTTCCTTAACCGCACAGCTAAAAAATGTCAAATCTTGTATAAAATCAACAACTTACAGCAAAATTTTATTAAAAATTCATGCACTTCCATGTCTAATATTTGACCAAACATGTGACATCCCCAGTTTCCCAGTTGGTACCTACAGGCATAAAACATCTATACATATTGATACCCATATGTATAAAAAATTCCAAAAAATATACATGTCAAATGTTGCAGTGCAATAAAATGTGTAATAAACTACACAAACCGGGAAAAATGTTTCCCACAATTTACAAAGGACCTACCATGTACGATTTTTTTAAACCCCTCGAGCTAAACAAAACTTACCAGCAAACTGAGAAAGCAATTAAAGACGCATACCACTTTTGGCTAGACGTTACGATTGACACAATCAAGATGCTAAAAGCTAAGTAAAAAAAAAAACCCCCGGGGGTTTTAAGTCCGGGGGCCAAACCATCACAACAAAGGAGATTTGCGCATAGCTCAAACGAAGGAGGAAAAGCCACACGCAAAAGAATAGTAACATAAAAAACAAAAACGTTGTATACTTCCAACATTCGCTTACCCCAGCGCAACCAAGGAGGTAGTTAGTTTGCTTTTAGAGCATTTGGTCTCAGCCGTAGCTGCAGATTATGTACCAGAAATTGATTCTGGTGCGGACAACTTTACCCCCCTAGAAGACTTGACTGCCCCCCAAACATTGGGCGCGCAAAAACAAACAGTAGACTGGTTAAACCAATTCTCCTCCGAAGAGGAAGAAGCCCAGATCCTATCTAATGCCCAAGAACAACAAGTAGCCAACGCATTCGCTGCTTTAACAGCTGGCTCCCCTGACGCAAAAAACCAATTACTGAACTTACAAGTCCCTGAAGAAATCACAAACGCCGTGGCTATGGTCACTGGATACCAGTGGGAGTTTGTAAAACAGGCGAATGAGTTGCGTTCGATGAGCGTGGCAAAGATCGTCAAAGAAACCGACCACCCTGATGCCCGGATACGTCTAAAAGCGTTGGAGTTGCTAGGAAAAGTCACGGAAGTAGCCTTGTTTACCGAACGCGTAGAAGTAAACCAAAAAGAAATAAGCAATGAGGAACTCGAAAAGCGCATCAGAGAGAAACTATCCAAGTACATGGGTAAAGCAGACGTCATTGACGTAGAAGATATCGTCGAAACTAAGGTTGTTGCAGAAAAGCAACGGTATAAAGACGAATGAATCTAGACTTTCTAACTCCACAAGAGGCTCTCGCCGCGCAATTAGCGCTAAAAGACATGAGTTTGGAAGAGAAGGCGCTCTTTTTAGCGGATTTAGAAGAGCAAGAGCACCGCATGCACTTAAATCAGGCACAAAATAAGCCGCTGGAGTTCGCGAAAGCAGTATACCCAGGCTTTAAGATAGGGCCCCAGCACCGCAAACTAGCTAAAATCTTCCAGGATGTTGTGGAGGGGCGAAAAAAGCGCGTAATTATTAATATTGCACCACGTATGGGCAAATCAGAGTTTTCGTCCTACCTGTTTCCGGCATACTTTCTAGGTCAATACCCCGAGAAGAAAATCATTATGGCCACGCATACCGCGGGGCTCTCGGAAGACTTTGGACGGAGAGTGAGGAACTTAATTGACTCAGATGATTACAGAGCAGTCTTCCCAAACACGGTCGTTGCCGACGACCAAAAGGCTGCGGGTAAGTGGAGCACATCTGCTGGTGGGCAGTATTATGCTGCTGGTGTCGGGGGTGCCTTGGCAGGACGAGGCGCT